>VMHT01108708.1_pt1 | contig 38247 bp, 43 predicted proteins | sample 4693611 | NCBI WGS metagenome assembly VMHT01 (sample SAMN12280063, study PRJNA550983) | marine metagenome | isolation source: seawater sampled from same location over 5 years 0.02-0.2 micron viral filtrate | place: USA: collected off the coast of southern California halfway between the port... ...
GCAACAGTACTTGCACAAGCAATGGTGAATGAAGGAATGAAAGCAGTTGCTACTGGTGTAAATCCAATTGAAGTCAAGAGAGGAATGCTTGAGGCATCAGAAAGTGTAACTGACTTTATTGCAGGTTTCTCAAAGTCTATAGGTGGAAAAGATGAGATTGCACAGGTTGCTTCTATTTCTGCTGCAGATGCAGAAATTGGTGAAACAATTGCTGAGGCAATGGATAAAGTTGGTAAAGATGGAGTCATCACTGTAGAAGAGGGACAAACCTTTGGAATGGAACTTGATTTTACAGACGGTATGCAATTTGATAAGGGTTTCATTTCTCCTTACTTTGTTACAGATGCTGACAGACAAGAAGCTGTAATGGAAAATCCATATATTTTAATAGTTAACTCAAAAATAACTGCAGTGAACGATTTGTTACCATTACTTGAAAAAGTTATGAATTCAGGCAAACCACTTTTAATTCTTGCAGAAGACGTTGAAGGTGAAGCTCTTGCAACCTTGGTTGTAAATAAATTAAGAGGAACATTTACTTCTGTTGCTGTAAAAGCTCCTGGATTTGGGGAGAGAAGAAAAGCAATGCTTCAAGATATTGCTATATTAACCGGCGGAGAAGTCATATCTGAGGAGCTTGGTTTAAAAACTGAAAACACTACTGTAGATATGCTTGGTGAAGCAGCAAGGGTTGTTGTAAAAAAAGATGCTACAACAATTGTTGATGGTAAAGGTAAAAAAGCAGATGTTGAAGGTAGAGTAAAACAAATTCAAGCAGAAATTGATGACTCAGACTCAGACTGGGATAAAGAGAAACTCCAAGAAAGATTAGCCAAACTTTCTGGTGGTGTCGCAGTAGTTAAAGTTGGTGCTGCAACCGAAGTTGAACTTAAAGAAAAGAAAATGAGAATAGAAGATGCTTTAGCTGCAACAAGAGCTGCTGTTGAAGAAGGAATTGTTGCTGGTGGCGGTGTCGCATTAATTAGAGCGCAGGACACAATCGATAAAATTTCAGGCGGAACTGAAGCCGAAATAGTTGGAAGAAATATTGTTCAAAAAGCCTTAGAAGCTCCATTAAGACAAATTGCTGTCAATGCAGGCTATGAAGGTGGCGTTATGGTTGAAAAAGTTAAGTCTGAAAAGGGGAATGTAGGTCTTAATGCTGCAACTGGTGAAACAACTGATTTAGTAAAAGAAGGTGTCATAGATCCAGCAAAAGTAACAAGATCAACAGTTCAAAATGCTACATCTATAGCATCGTTAGTATTAACAACTGAAGCTTTGATAGCTGAAGAGCCAGAAGATGAACCACCAATGCCTCCAGGTGGAATGGGTGGCATGGAAGGCATGATGTAAGTAAATTACATCTAAGAATTAAAAAAGAGTGGACATTGTTCCACTCTTTTTATATAGTAAACAAATATTATGAAAAGTATTCGTGGAGCAATCGCAGTTGTAGAGAACAATCAAGATAGTATTTTAGACTCATCTAAATTACTCCTTAGTGAGATTTTTGAACAAAATTCAATTACTGAAGATGATATAGAATCTGCTATTTTTACTGTTACTAAAGAGCTAACAAAAGCATTTCCAGCAAAAGCTTTTCGAGAGCTAGGAATGTTTTCTGTTGCTGCAATAGATACACTTGCACCTGATATAGATGGAGATCTTGAAGGTTGTATCCGTGTCTTAATTAATTTAAACAGTGATTTTGCAGAAGTTAATCATGTTTATTTAGGCGAAGCAAAAAATTTAAGACCCGATAGATAAAAATTATTTGCAAAACTAAATTCTGTGCTACCATGTTCTTTAATGAAATTAAATAACACATACTTTTACTTTAGTGAGCACATATAAGTTGCCCTAAAGTGTGTATTGTGAAATCGGGCAAAAGCCCGATTTTTTTATTTTGAGGAGGAAAATTGATAGTAGTAATGAAAGAGTCTCATACTGAAGAAGATATTGAGAAGGTAAAAGAAAAGGCAATACAGCAGGGACATGAACCACTAGTCATATTTGGCGTGGAGCGAAGTGTTGTAGCGGTGAGTGGTAAAGTAAATGATGACCATCGCGCTGTGATGAAACTTTTACCAAATGTAAGTCGAGTAATTCCAGTTGGAAAACCATATAAACTTGCAAGCAAAAACTACAAAAAAGAAAATTCAGTCATTCAGATACAAAACCTTAAGATTGGTGGAGATGAAATTGCAATTATTGCTGGTCCAGATAGTGCTGAAACACAAGAACAAACAATCGAAACTGCAATGGCTGCAAAGGAAGCAGGATCAAATGGTTTGAGAGGCGGTGCTTTTAAACCAAGAACCTCACCATACAGTTTCCAGGGATTGGGCGAAGATGGATTAAAAATGCTGAAAGAGGCCTCCGAAATTACTTCATTACCTCTATTTAGTGAAATTATGGATGCTCAACATTTATCAATGATGGAAAAATATGTTGATGTTTTACAAGTTGGTGCAAGAAATATGCAGAATTTTAAACTCCTCGAAGCTGTTGGTGAATCAAAGTTACCTGTTTTGTTAAAACGAGGATTGTCTGCAACCTTGGACGAGTTACTACTTGCAAGTGAATACATCCTATCAAGAGGCAATGAAAATGTCATGTTGTGTGAAAGAGGTATTAGGACCTATGAGACCGCCACAAGGAATACATTTGATATAAATGCTATTCCATTTTTAAAGCAGAACAGTCATTTGCCTGTAATAGCTGATCCTAGTCATGCAACTGGTGACAATACTTTAGTTGAGCCAGTTGCTTTAGCAGCTATAGCTGCTGGTGCTGATGGATTATTAATTGAAATCCACCCTAGGCCGGAGGAAGCTTTATGTGATGGGCCACAAGCATTGCTTCCAAGCGAACTAGAGGTTTTAATAAATAAAGCATCAATTGTTGCAAAGGCGGTTGGAAGGTCACTTTAATGTTAAAAACAATTCATATCATTGGTCTTGGTTTAATGGGAACAAATTTGGGAATCAAATTAGTAAACAGTGGCTTTGAAGTAAGTGGGTCTGATGTTTTAGAAAAAAATGTTAGGCGGGCAAAAGAGCTCTCTGCTATATCATTGGATCATGATAAATCTATAGAGTATGATCTTACAGTTTTGGCTACTCCAATTAATGAAATTCTAAATTATTTTGATTCAGAACCATCTTTGAAGTCAAGAGCAATTGTTGACTTAGGAGGCACAAAAGAGCTTATCTGTAAAAAAATGGATACATCTACTATTCCTGCAATAGGAGGACATCCACTATGCGGTATCGCAGACAATAGTACGTGGGAACCAACTCCTGAAATGTACGAAGGGGCTCCATTTTTACTATGTGAAACAAGATCAACTGATGAGCAAAGCAAGGCAGTAGTTTCAGAATTTATAAAAGCTATTGAATCTAGTGAGATATGGATTGATCAATCAAAACACGATGAGTTAATTTCTTTGACAAGTCACTTGCCGCATATTCTAAGTTCGGCTCTAGTTTCACTCGCTATGAAAGAGCAAGATTTAAATGAATTGATAAATTTAGCCTCTGGAGGTTTTGATGGAGCTACCCGTCTTTCTAGGACTTCACCAAATATGATTTCTGATATGTATCTAACAAATGTTGACAATGTAAAAGATTTAATTAGTAAATTAATATCGGAACTTCAACAAATTCAAAAAATTAGTGACGAGAAAATTATGTTAGGTTATTTGTCAGATACCGTTGATTGGCGCAGAGCCTTGGCAGAAAAGTTTGGAGAAAGAGATCTCACGTAATGAAAATTGAAGGCGCTTTAAGTATTGTTGGAGACAAGTCTCTTTCTCATAGAGCAGTAATTCTCTGTTCCTTAGCAAGTGGCGTTTCAAGAATCAAAAATATTTTATTGTCGGGAGATACGAAAGCTACGATACAGATTTTCAGACAATTAGGAGTAGAAATAAATGAAATCAACAATAATGAAGTGGAGGTTCACGGAGTAGGATTAAATGGCTTGAGACAACCTGAAGGCCCACTTAATGCAGTAAATTCTGGCACTACTGCAAGACTACTTACAGGTCTTTTGTCAAAGCAAAATTTCAAGTCTGAATTAACCGGTAGTACTCAATTAATTAAACGCCCAATGAAAAGAATAGTAAAGCCACTTAGTGAAAAGGGAGCCGCTATTAAAGACACCATGGGCAAATTGCCAATTAATTTTGAACCAAAAGATTATAAATTTGAAAGTATCTACTCAGATAAACCAAGCGCACAAGTTAAAAGCGGATTTCTTCTTGCCTCACTTTATCATGATGAATCTCCAACAACTGTCACCGAAGAGCTACCAACAAGAGATCACACTGAACGAATGTTAAATTTAATGGGAGTAAATACCGTTAGACTTGGCAACTCTATAACAATAGAACCAGTATCAAGTCTTAGAAGTATTAACTACACCGTGCCAGGAGACCCTTCCTCAGCGGCATTTTTGATAGCTCTTGGTCTTATGAAAAGTGAAAAATTAATCATCAAAGATGTTTTGCTCAATGAAAGAAGAATTGGTTTTCTTAAAATATTAAAAAGAATGAACGCAAAAATATCAATTGAAAATTTAGAAGTGAGAGATAACGAATCAGTTGGAGATATACATGTTTCAAAATCTAATTTATCTTCTGTTGAGATTAATAAGGAAGATGTGTCTGACATGGTAGATGAATTTCCAATATTTACTCTTTTGGCGACGCAAGCTACGGGAGTGACGACTGTTGTTGGAGCAGGTGAGCTAAGAATAAAAGAATCAGACCGCATAGAATCTATGGAAAACTTTATTCAATCACTGGGTGGAGATATAGAAGTTAATCCTGATGGATTTAAAGTTAATGGCCTTCAAAAATTAAAATCTGGACAAATTAAAACTTTTGAGGATCACAGAATAGCCATGACTGGTGTAATTGCAAATCTAGCAATTAATAACGGTATTAAACCAGATAACATAAATTGTATTTCAGATTCTTACCCTAGTTTTTTTTCAGATCTTGAAAAAATTGGAGCAAATTATGACAATTAGATTAGGGATAATAGGTTGGCCATTAACAAAGACTTTTTCTCCAAACATACATCAAAGTCTTTCTGAAATTTCGAATATTGATATTGCTTATAAAAAATTACCAATTGAGAATTTTACTTTAGACATCTATGAAAGTTTGAATAATGAATTTGATGGTTATAACGTAACAATTCCTCATAAAGAAAACATTTATAATTTATCTAAAGATTTAAAGAATGTCTCGAGATCATCAGTAGTTGACAAAATTAAAGCTGTAAATACGGTAAAAGTAGATGGAAACAATGTTTTATTATCAAACACAGATGTCGATGGTATTAATCAAACTTTTGAATTTATCAATTTTGATATTAATGACAAAATTGTACTTATTCTTGGTAGCGGAGGAAGTGCACAAACTGCGAAGTATACATTATCACAAAATAATAAGGTGTATACAGTTTCTAGAAATAAAAAAGATGGAGACTTCACTTATACAGAGGTTAATCAGATAGCTGGTGATGTTGAGGTTATTATAAATACTACGCCATTAGGAATGCCACCATATGAAAATGAAAAACTTCCTATAAGTCATCTTAATTTTTCAAAATTAGAATTGTTCTTTAACTTTGGATATGGTGTATCAAAGAAACTAACAAGTGAAATTCCTAAAAATGTCACATCAATTGATGGAACGATAATGTTAATTGCTCAAGCAATATCTTCGTTTAACATATGGACAGGACAAAGTATAAAATTTAACGAAGCTTACAAGGAAATTGTAGAAAGGATAGATTATGAAAATTAAATATCTGACAGCTGGTGAAAGTCATGGACCAGAATTAACAGCAATTATAGAAGGTATCCCATCAAATTTTGAAGTGAGTAAAAATTACATTGATGAGTTTTTATCAAGACGACAAAAATCTTTAGGTTCTGGCGGAAGAATGAATATTGAAAAAGATGAGATTTTTATTACTTCTGGAGTAATTAATAATTTATCAACGGGTGGTCCTATAGCAATAAAGATTATCAATAAAGACTGGAAAAATTGGAAGGATAAAGAAATAGAACCTTTCGTAGTTCCTCGTCCAGGACATGCAGACTTGGTCGGAACATTTAAGTATAAACATGATGACGTAAGGCTTTCACTTGAAAGAGCAAGTGCACGTGAAACTGCAATTAGATGCGCAATAGGAGCTATCTGTCATCAAATCCTAAGTCAACTTGGAGTTGAAGTTGTAGGTTATGTTTCATCTATTGGTCAACAAAAGCTAGAAAATATTGATTTAGAAGATATAGGTCTAATTAAAAAACTTGTTGATGAATCTGAAGTGTCCTGTCCGGATAAAGAAGTAAGTGAGTTAATGATAAATGAAATATTAACGGCAAGAAAGAAAAAAGACACTTTAGGTGGATCTATAACATTAGTTGCAAAAAATTTTCCTGCAGGCTGCGGTAGCTATGTTCATTTTGATAGAAAGCTAGATGCAAAACTTACTTCATCTATGATGTCTGTGCAGAGCGTTAAAGCAGTTGAGGTTGGCAGTGGTATAGAAGCGTCTAAAGATTTTGGCACTGCCGTACAAGATCAAATAGTTTTAAATGAACAAAATATTGAACGAATCACAAATAATTTAGGTGGATTTGAGGGAGGTATGTCAACAGGGGAGCCAATTATGATAACTTCTTATTTAAAACCCATAAGTACAACTTTGACTCCTATAAAAAGTGTTGACTTGGCATCACAGAAAGAAACGGAAACTAACTATGAAAGGTCTGACACCTGTGCAGTACCTAGAGCAGTTCCTATTTTTGAAAGTGTAATATCTATAGACCTTTTAAATTCCCTGATTGAAAATACAGGAGGAGATAATAAAGAACTAATTATAAAAAGAGTTAATGAAATAAAAGATATAACTCTTGATAGCTTTAATTTGGCAAATAAAACTTGGTCTATGAAATATGAAAATGAATAATTCATTTTATTTATGTGGGTTTATGGGTGTTGGCAAAACTACGATTATAAATAATATTAAACAACAAACTAAATATACGTGTATTGATTTGGATGAAAATATAGAGAATAAGTATGGTCAAATAGATAATATTTTCGAAGAAAAAGGAGAGACTTTTTTTAGAGAAATTGAAGAAAAAGAATTTTTTGTAAATCAAAACAAATTTAATTTAATTTCTTTAGGTGGTGGTGCAATAGAAAATGACAATATTTTTGAAAATTTACTTAAAAGTAATCAAACTATTTATTTAAGTCTTAATTTTGAAAGTCTTTGGGAAAGAATTAAAAATTCTGACAGACCACTAGTTAGTACAGGAAGAGAAATTCTTGAAAGTAGATACAAAAATAGAATAAAAAGGTACGAGATGATGGAATATAAAATTTCCAATGAGAATGTAAAAGATACTATAAGCAAAGTACTAGAAATAATGGAAAATCAAAATGCCTAAAAATATTTATCTAAGCAGCAGTGAAGAATTAATTAAATATATTAATGAAGATTTACCAAATGAGAGCTTAATTATTCTCGATTCTGCTCTTGAGCAATTTAAATTACATAGCAACTTTAATGCAAGTCATGTTTACTTAAAGGTTTCTGAAGAAACAAAAAATTTAGAAACAGTTGAAAAAATTTGGGAAATAATGTTTTCATCAAATTTAAATAGATCAGACGCAATAGTAATTATTGGAGGTGGGGTTATGCTTGATCTCTGCTCTTTTGCTGCAAGCACATATAAAAGGGGTGTTGCCTTTACATTAGTTCCGTCTACTTTATTAGCTATGGTTGATGCATCTCATGGAGGTAAGAATGGTTTTAATAATAATTATGGAAAAAACCAAATTGGCACTTTTAATTTACCCAAGGGTGTTGTAGTTTGTTTTGGACTTCTCAATACTTTGAAAGATAAAGATTATAAAGACGGCTTAATTGAGCTTGTAAAACATGGACTAATTGGTAGTAAAGAAATATTTGATAAATTGGTTTCTACAGAAAATTTCAAAATAGATAATGAGATAATCAAAAAAGGAATACAAATTAAAGAAGATATTGTAGAAGAAGATTATTTAGAAACTGGAAAAAGAAAATATTTAAATTTTGGGCATACAGTAGGCCACTTAATTGAGCAAGATTCAAAGTTCACTTTATCACACGGTGAAGCTGTAGCTATAGGAATGATTTATGAACTTGAACTATCGAAGAAACATTTTGGTTTGCCTCAAGAAGTAATTGATTTGTATGTTTCGTATCTTGAAAAACTTGATTACAAAAAATCATATGAATTTGTAAACGACATCGACTACTTATTAGGAATTTTAAAGGATGATAAAAAAAGTAAATCTGACTCTGTAGATATTGTTTTACTATCTGATATATCACAGCCTAATTTAATTAGCATAAGCTTTGATGAATTGATTGAGGTGATTCAAAATTAAAGAGATATACATTATCAATGGTCCAAATCTTAATTTTTTAGGCATAAGAGAAATTACTGAATATGGTTCAACAAGCTATGATGAGTTAAAAAATTTAATCAATTCTGAAGCAAAGAAGTTAAAAATCAAAACTGTTTTTTTTCAATCAAATATTGAAGGCGAAATTGTTGATTATATACAAAACCTAATTAATAATGAAGATTCATCGGTTGTGATTAACCCTGGAGCATACACACATACAAGTATTGCAATAAGGGACGCTTTGCAGACTTATTCACAAAACAACGACATAGTTGAAGTTCATATTTCAGATATAAATCAAAGAGAACAATTTAGAAAAACAAATTTAATTTCTGATATTAGTAATAAGTCAATTATTGGAAAAGGTGTGCAGGGATATATTGAAGCACTGGAATACATTAATGAACAATAAACAAACAATTGCTTATCAAGGTTCGTCTGGCTCATATTCAGAGGAACTTTTAAAAAAGGAATATTCGGATTATCAGTATCATCCGACTGAGACATTTACTGAGTTAATATCTTATGTAAAATCTGATTCTGGCATTGGATTGCTTCCTGTTGAAAATTCAATCGCAGGTACTGTGAATGAAGCATATGAAGAGCTTATTGACAGTGGTCTGAAAATATTTGCAGAATATGTGCATAGAATTAATCACAGTTTAATAGGCTTAGTAGGTTCAAATATATCAAATATTACAAATGTTATTTCCCACCCACAGGCATTACAGCAATGCAGCCAGTTTATTCAGAAACATAAATTTAGAATTACTCCAGTCTTTGATACTGCGGGAAGTGTATTTGAAATTTTAGAAAAAAATGAATTGTCTACTGCTGCGATTGCTGGAGAACATTTTGAAAGCGATGAAAGATTCTTAATTTTAGAAAAAAATATATCAAATCATGAAGAAAATTATACAAGATTTCTTCTTATTGGAAATATAGATTTAGATCAGAAACAAGTTAAAAATAAGGTTTCATCAGTGCTCATATCTGATGACAAGCCAGGTTCGCTATTACAGTCTTTGAATATTTTTAGTGATTTGGGTATAAACCTTACAAAACTTGAATCACGACCAATACTGGGTAGACCTTGGGAGTATAAATTTTATATTGATTATGAATTAGAAAACTTGGAAAAACAATCTGAGCTTGAGGAAAAAATAAGCAAAGTTTCTAAAGAATTTAAGTTATTAGGACATTATCCAAAAGCTATTCAGTAACTTTCCACTGAATACCTTGTTCAGAATCTTCTATTTGCAAACCAGAAGATTCTAATATATCTCTAACTTCATCAGAAAGTTCATAATTTTTTTCATTTCTCAACTTTGATCTTAGTAATATTAGTTTTTCAACTAATATTTCAAAACGCTCATTATTTTTCATAATAGACTCTATTTGAATTTCTAAATTAGCAATTTCTTTTAAAGTGGATTTATCCGCTGAATTTAACTCAGTTTCAATACTATCTATTTTTTTGATAGAACCCTTTTTGTCGGAAATCAATAGCTTTTGTAATGTATTCAACTTTTCTTCAGAATCTTTTTCAAAGATATGAGTTCCTTCTTTGTTCAAAACAGTTACATTGCCTAATCCAACAACTTTAAATGTTTCATTTTTTCCAGAAATTATTAGTGCAGTGTGTTCGTCGATACCAAGAATGTTTGAATAAGATTTATTTAAAAGAGCTTTCATTCTATTTTCACCAACATAACTAAAGCTTGTATCGTGATTTCCACCTTCTGCGTTATTAAAGTGAGGAACTAAGGTACAAGACAGACCATAAACATCTAAAATATTCAACCCCTTTTCCCAATAAGGGTCTTGACCTACTTTATAAATTTCATAAACAGGCAAGGTATGCTCTCCAAGGGTAGAGGCCGCTGCACTTGCAAATAAGCTATTACCACCCTTTACCAGATGATTTTTTAAAGTCTGTTCAAATTCATTACCATGCCATAACTTGCTAGCATAACTGGGACTTCCTGGTCCAGCAAAAATAAATGATGCATTTTCTAGTAACTGAATTGATTTGAAGAATGATTTTGTATTTAATTCTTCAATTTTTCTATAACTAGCTAGTTTCATCTCAATATTTAAACTTACTTTGTAAAACTCTATTATTTTTTCAACTAACTGATTAGCATTTTCTTGAAATCCAAATGGAGTATCAATCATGTATGCATCAGAAGAATTATCTAGAATCTCAAGCAGTTCTCTATGAACGCTTACTAAGTTCGGACTTGTTTCACCAGATCCTAAAATTGCTATTGATCCTAAAGCGTTTTTCATGAATCTATTATATATTTTATTTCTATACATCTAAAGGTGTATAATTTATGTATGGCCACTTTTCTTGCATTAATTCTTGAAAAATTTACGATTGAAATTATACCTAAGCTTCCAATCTCTATCAGAACCCAATTGTATTTAAATATTTTAAAATTAAGGAAAGTTCGGGACAGGCTTAGGTTTGACGCAACAAGCAAAAGTCCTACATTTCAAGAGCGTCTGAACTATGCAATTGACTCAAGAGCAAATTTAAATAATTCAGGAGAAAGAATCTTGCCGCTTGATGAAAGCGTAAAAGTAGAAGAAATTCAAAATGCTCCTATAAGCATTTATAAATTTACGCCAAAAAATCCAGATAAGGGTAAATATGGAATTTATTTTCATGGGGGCGGTTATTTTGCTGGAAGTATTAATTCACATAAAAATTTTATATCAATATTATCTGCGAAATCTAATTTAATTGTTTACTTCTTTGAATATAGGCTCAGTCCAGAATACATCTTTCCATCAGCACATGAAGATGCAAAGATAGCTATTGAGTATATAGACAATCTTCATGAGGGAGACCAATCAATTTGGATAGGTGAGTCAGCTGGTGGGGGATTAGCTGCAGGCGTTACAGTAGATGATGGATTCTCACTTAAGCCTGACAATCTTATTTTACTTTCACCTTGGCTTGATTTATCTGACGGTTTTGAAGACAAAAAGTTTTTGAAGAATAAAGATATAACAATAATTATTGATGGAATGTATGAAGTAGGAGAGTTTTATGCTGGTGAATATGGCACTACTAATCCAATATTGTCTCCTGTTTATGCAGATATTAATAACTTTCCAGACACACTAATTCAAGTATGTACAAATGAATTACTGTATAATGACGCAGTTGAATTCGTTAAAAAGTTAAGAGATAAAAATACAAATACTCAAATACAGACATGGGATAAAGTCTGGCATGCTTGGCATTTTTTCCCAATTAAAGAAGCGTTTGAAGCTATTGATAATATAGTAGATTATATCAAGTCTTCAGAATTTCAATCCTCTAAATGATGAAGAGCAAAACCAAAAGGTAATTCAAGTCTATTTTCTTCCATAACCTTACTATCTTTTAGAATTTTGTATGTATCGGCGTCTGCTGTGATTTGCCCATTATTTAAAATGATGCTTCTATTACAAATCTCTAATGCCATTGGTAAATCGTGTGTAACTAGGATAATTGATACTTTAAGATTCTTTAGAATGTCAATCAACTCTCTTCTAGAAGCAGGATCTAAGTTTGAACTTGGTTCATCTAAAACAAGCAATTCAGGTTCAGAGGCTAAAACGCTTGCTATTGCAATTTTTCTTTTCTGACCAAAGCTTAGATGATGTGGTGGTTTATCAATAAACTCAAGCATTTTTACCTGCTCTAGAGCTTTCATTGAATTTGCTTCTACTTGTTCTTCACTGAATCCAAAATTTTTAGGACCAAACATTACATCTTCTAAAACTGTTGGCATAAAAAGTTGATCATCTGGATCTTGAAAAACCAAGCCTACAGACTTTCTAATTTTGGATATGTTGTCTTCTGTATATGAAACTTGGTTTAATTGTATATTGCCTTTTAATTCACCGAGGATTCCGTTTAAATGAAGAATTAGTGTAGTTTTTCCAGCACCATTTGGACCAAGAACACCCAATCTTTCCCCATTGGATAAATTTAAATTTATATTTTTAAGAGCTTCGTGTCCATCGGGGTACTCAAAACTTAAATTATTTATATTAAGATAATTATCGCTCATGTAATAAACCAATCTAATGTACTAACAGCTATAGAAAAAATAGACACCAATAAAATTAACTTAGAAGATTTAAATTCTCGTTCTTTTAACTCTAAGGTTCCCTTAAAACCTCGTGATATCATTGAATTGTAAACTCTTTCGCCTCTTTCATATCCTCTTATCAACAATGCGCCAGATGCGAAAGCCAACGGCTTTAGTGTTCGAAACCCTTTTTCAGAGTATCCTCTAGATCGCATTGACACTCTTACACGTTTGACCTCATCAATAAAAACATCAATGTATCTGATAGCAAATGAAAATATAGAAACTAATAAAGGTGAAACTTTGAGTTTTTGAAGTCCATAAATTATTTCGATATTCGAGGTTGTTGCTGTAAGGATTATTGCCAATGTAACACATAGAGTTATCTTTATTAGAATTGAAGTCATTTCATTAACGCCTGTTTTATAAATTGAAATATTAAATAAGCTGGTTAAAATTTCTCCATTCCCTTTGCTCACAAATGGTAAAAATAGAGCAAATAATATAAATGGAATATCTATAGAAAGTCTTTTTAAATAAGTATTAAATTTTAATTTTGAAACCTTTAAAAGACTGAGGACAATAACTGCTTGTATTATGGTTGTAAGATTATTTTCTAAGCTTAAGAAAGCAATTGAAAGAATTATAAAAAAAAATGAAACAAGCTTAATTTCAGGTTTTATTTTTACTAAATAAGAATTACTGTGTATTTCTAAATGATGTGAATGGGAAGTTTCCATATTTAAATATGTTAATGCAAATTATTTGCAATAAAAGATTTATTTGCAATTTTTGCAGAACCCAGAATATACAAAATGATTTGTTAACTCTCGGAAATTTGATTTATTCACTATAAGTTTGTTTATTTTTTCAGAAGTTTGTTGATCTAAGTCAGAAATTTTTCCACATGCTTCACAGACTATATGTATGTTTGAATAGACATCTTTTACAAAATATAGCCCGGAACCGTGAACCTGATGAGAGTGTTCAATTAAATTTATATTTTCCAAAAGCTCAAGAGTTCTATAAACAGTTGCAAGGTCTATGTTCTTATCTCTTTTTAAAGATAGTTTGTGCAGTTCATCAACAGTAAAGTGTTTATGGCCAGAGGTTTCAAGAATTTTGCAAACAACTTCTCTTGCATTAGTGATTCTATTTCCTCTTTTTCGTAATTCATTAACGAAATCCATATTCAAGTATATTATATGTCTGAATAGCTAAATTATGAAAAAAAAGTTTCTTAGAATACTTAATCTCTACAGCCTTCTTTATCTTCCAATTGGCTGGGTTGTCGGCTTAGCAATAATATTTATTGCTTATGAGCCTATAACAGTTCTTTATTTCCTTAGTGTTGTTGTATTGGGATTGTTTGGATTTCTTATTCTTTACACATCTAATAGAAAGATGGTTGATGATTCATATAATATTTCAGATTATCCATTTTCAATTATTGAGTTTTATTCTGATTATTGACTAGGTTGTACAGCTTCAAAATTCATAGTTGATGAATTCAAAAAGAACAATCCAGATATTTACTTTGTTTCAATTAATGCAAGCAAGCAAAAAGATCATGAGTTTATTAAGAAATATAAATTAAACAACACTCCAACTTATGTTTTGATAAACCACACTGGAGAAAAGATTGGAAGACGAGTTGGAACATTCTACCCCAAATATTTTGAGGAAAAAATAAGCTAGGATATCTTGTCACCTAGTTCTGCCTCATCAGAGGGTTTCAGTAATAACACATCACCATTTTCTGATATTGAGCCTAACACCAGGCACTCACTGATAAATGGTCCAATTTGTTTATCTCCAAGATTTACTACAGCAATACACAAACGATTGAATAAATCTTTAATTTCATAGTTTGTTATTTGAGCACTAGTTTTTTTAATACCTACATCATTTCCAAAATCTATTTTCAACTTGTAAGCAGGCTTAATTGCTTCTTCAAACTTTTCAGCTGTTAATATTTTCCCTACTCTGATATCGAGTTCAGAAAAATTAGTTGATTTATTACTTTCCATATAACAAACATAATTACATAATTATTTCATGTCAAAATTATTAATTCTCAGTGCTGGAGTTAGTAGAGAATCAAACAATACTAAATTAGCAAAAAAATTAAATGATTTTCTTAATGAGCAAAAAATTTCTTGTGAGATTCATGAAAATCTTTATGAAAACATTCCATTTTTATTAGACAATCAAGATGAAGTGCCAGAAAAAATAATAGATATGAGAAAATCATTAGAAAATTCAAATAAGATACTTATTTTTAGCCCAGTTTACAATGGAGGATTTCTAGCTCACTTGAAGAATACTTTAGACTGGCTTTCACTTGCATACGGAGATAATCGATATAATTTTCTATTTAAGGAAAAGACAGTCGGGGTTGTTACTTCAGTTAAAGGTGCTGGTGGAAATGCAGAGAAAGCTTTTAATATTTTAAGTTCTCAGTTGTTAAACTATGGTCTTAACGTATTCAATGAGTTTCATTTAATAACTAAAAAAGATCATCAAGATGAAATTGCAATTGAAGAAAATGAAAAGATCTTTGAAGATATAAAAAAATTTGTATTTAAATTTTTAGATTTTTAATTTATCTTCAATTAATTTGTAAATATTTGAAGTCAATTCTTCGACGGTGTAATCCGTTGTGTTATATATTGGATCCATTATCTCTATGATTATTTCTCCACTTCTAAGCCAAACCTCACCTTTTGTCATTAAATTATGTGCATTATGTGTAACTACTGGAATGATTGGTAAGTCAAAATCTTTTGCAATATAGGCTGATCCTTTTTTAAAGGGTAAAAGCTCTTTTTGATTACTGCGCTTTCCTTCAGGGAAAATCATTATTGAATTTTTATTTTCAATAACTTTCAAGATTGAATCATTAATTTTTTCAAAATTAGCACTTGCTTTCTCTCTGTCTATTCGAGGAAGTCCCAAAACTTTTAGTACACGTCCAAAGATTGGAATTCTAAAAAGCTCAGTTTTTGTGAGAAATCTAATTGACACTGGTAGTGCAGTGATATGTGTAAAAATATCTAATGTAGAAGGGTGATTTGAAACTACCACATAACTTTTATCTAAATCGATTTTTTCAGCCCCCTCAACTTTGAGCTTTATTCCAACAAACTTCAAACCAATCCATCCAAAAAATTCATATATCTTTGTAGCCATTAGTTTTCCATACGGCAAAAATGAAACGAAAATTATTGAAAGTAAAATTGGTGAAAAAATAAACACCATAAAAACTGGAAAAAGAAATAAAGTTTTTATAAATATTTTAAAAGTAATTTTACTTTGCATACTTTTATTTTAAGAAAAGATTTGGATTGTTTTTATATAAATTTAATAAATATCATTAAAATTGAATTTATGAAAAAATATTCAACGATATTCTTATTATTATTTGTTTTTTGCGGTGAAAGTAGTGAGGTAATAGACGATTATCAACCCCCTACGTCGACTTCTGATGATGTTTTAATTGAAACCGAAGAGTCGTCAACGTCTACAACAGAGATTGTTCAACTAGATTCTTTTAAAGGTACAGTTTATGTTGTTCAAAAAGATGAAAGCGAAGTTGGATATTTAGCTCCAAAACAATTTTTAAATGCAGGGCTTGAAAATGTCAAGGGTGTTACGAGTGAGATAGTTGGAGAATTTACTGTAGAATTATCTGAATGTGATCAGTCGGACTCATGTTTATACATTACTAATCTATTGATACGTGTTGATATTTCTACATTAAAGAGCAAGAGCTCAATTAGAGACTCTGCAATTAAATCCCAATGGCTAGAATCAAAATTGTTTCCTGAAGCAGTATTTAAATTAGATGAATTAGTTATTCCTAATAAAAATTTTGATTCAAAAGTCGAAGATACAATAGTTGGAAAATTATCAATTAGAGAAATAGAACTTGATACCCCATTTTCTATCACTGCATCTTTAGTGAATGACACTATAAGTATCTCAGGCTTTACAGAAATTGATACAACCTGGTTTGGATTTGATGCGCCAACAAAATTTAATGCCTGGGAGGTATTAAACCCTATCGGCATTACGGTTGATTTGGTTGCAAAGCAAAAATAAATTGTTAGAAAATTTATTAAATTATAAAAAAATTGATGATTCATTAAAATCAAAAAAAAATAATTATGCATCCGTAGCTGTTCTTTTCATTGATAATAATGAAATATTGTTCATTAAACGTTCTGAAAATATGCCAACGCATAAGGGGCATATAGCTTTTCCAGGTGGAAAGAAAGAAAAAACAGATAAGAGTGTTGTAAGCACTGCAATTCGCGAAGCTACTGAAGAACTTTTAATACCAGAAAATTCGATTACCCCATTTGGCTATATTGATTCTGTTGATACTGTCGAGTATAAATTTGAAGTGTTTCCTATTTTGTGTTTTCTTAAAAGTAAGCCTGAAAAGTTTAATAAGGATGAGGTGCAAAAAGTTCTATATGCAAAAATTGATAATCTCATGAACGAAACAAACTGGCATTACAGGGGGTTTTATTCTAATGATTGGATATTTGAAATTGATAATGAAATTTTGTGGGGTGCAACAGCAAAAATTGTCAGAAAGATATTGAATCTTACTCTTGATTCTAATCCAGATTACGAGCCTCATCCTTAACTGCTAAGTACAGTGAGATAAAAATTAATATCAAAGTAACAAAGAAGATATTGTTAATAATTTCGTCAAGAAAAATATATCCAACATATATTCCAACTATCGGAACAACGTAATCTACTAAAGTGGTAAATGTCGCAGAGAGTCTTTTTATTGTATAAAAAAATAAAGAGTAATTAAATATATCAATAAACACTAAACCTGACAATCTTAAGGATTGAGAACGATTTAACATTTCAAGCTCTCCACCAAGGATAAAAAATAATAAGATTGAGAATACTGTACTAGAAACCCACTGTACTAAAAGATATGTTCTAGCAGGTATATATTGGGAATCTTTTTTATTTGTAATATTACTCAAGGCAAGACCTTGAACGCCAATAATTGCTAATGTTCCACCCGTAATTATGTCTCCATCACCTGATAGACCAGTAGCACCTGAAGCAAATAGAATGATAAGTCCAAACAGTCCGATTAAGACAGACACTAATTTTAAACGAGTTATCTTTTCATCTTTGTAAATGAGAAACACCCAAAAAACCGTGAACATAGGAATTGTAGAAATAAATATGCTTTGAAGACCAGAGGAGATGCTTTTTAATGCATATATAAAAGTCCATCCTGGAACAGTGATTGCTAAAAAGCCTGTTAAAGCACCTTTTAAAAAATAATCTCTATTTATTTCAGTAATAAATTCCTTAAAGCAATATAAAGATAAAAGAAAAGTAACAAGTGTAATTCGTGTAGTAACAATAAATATTTCATTTACATTATCAATTAATAAACTTCTGTTTAGAAGCCCATGAAATCCAAACAAAATCCCAATTAAAATTATGTTTACCAATCCTGTATAAGCTGATAATTTATATTCGGATTTTATAAAAACTCTCCAATTTGATTTAGTTTATTAGAATAGCAGATATGAAAACAGTTTTTTCCGGTATTCAGCCAAGTGGCCTGGTTCATCTTGGAAATTTGCTTGGTGCAATAAATAATTGGGTAAAGTTATCTGAGGAAAATAGTAAGAACTATTTTTGTATTGTAGATTTACATTCTCTGACGGGACTACCTAATAAAGATGATCTAAATAAGAGTATTGGCGATACGCTTAAAGTTCTTATTGCTTCAGGAATCAATCTTGATAATTCTGTCATTTACACACAAAGCAAGCTTCAGGAACACGCCTACCTGTCCTGGATATTATCAAATTTTTGCCAAGTTGGAGAATTGCAGAGGATGACACAATTCAAGGAAAAATCATCATCTTTTGGAACTCACTCGGGACTACTAACTTATCCAATTCTGATGGCTTCAGATATTTTGATTCATAAAGCAAATGAGGTACCAGTTGGTGATGATCAAACACAGCATCTAGAACTTACAAGAAACATAGCAGAAAGATTCAATTCGAACTATGGAGAAATATTTCCTATCCCTGAAAAATCTATTGGAAAATCTGGGGCTAGATTAATGTCTTTACGACACCCAGAAAATAAAATGTCTAAAAGCTCAGACGATATAAATGGGACAATATATTTTAATGACTCAAAAGAAAGTATTCTCAAAAAATTTAAATCTTCAGTTACTGATTCTGAAAATATTATAAAATATGATCCTGAACTTAAACCTGGCATCAGTAATTTAATAGAAATCTATGCAGCTATAACTGATAAAGAAATAAAAGATTCAGAGAAAGAATTTCAAAACTTACAATATGGAGAGTTTAAAATTGCAGTTGCTGAAACAGTCGTTGACTACCTAGAGCCCATCAAAAAGAAATATGAAGAATTAACAACGAACGATATTGAAGATATAGTTGAAAAAAATTTAAATTTAGCACATGAGTCTGCTGCAGATACAATTATGGAAGTAGAAGAGGCTTTAGGTATTAATTAATTATGAAATTTTCAAAAACAGTACTGAAGTTTCTTTAATGTCATCAGAATATAGAATTCCAGAAGACTGGAAAAAAATACTAAATGAAAGTCAGATTGAAGCTATAACTACTATCAATGGTCCTGTTTTAATCATGGCTGGTGCTGGTTCTGGTAAAACAAGAGTTCTGACACATAGATATGCTCATTTAGTACAGCATCACAATGTCGATATTGAGCAGATATTAGCTATTACTTTTACAAATAAAGCTGCTGAAGAGATGAAGACACGTATTGGTAGTTTATTAAATCTAAAAATATCACCAAAGTGGGTATCAACATTTCATAGCCTTTGTGTAAAAATATTAAGAATTCATGGAGACAAAATTGGGTATAGAAACAATTTTTCAATTTATGATCAATCAGATTCTAATAAGGTTGTTCGAAACTGTATGTCAGAAAACAATGTTGACCTAAAGCAGTATTCACCAAAACGATTTCAAGCTCATATTTCAAATTTAAAAAATAATATGATTTCTCCAGGTGAGGCTTTACAAAATGCTGAGTCATTTTTTGAAGTAAAAGTAGCTGAAATATATTCAAGCTATGAAAAAAAATTAATTATGTCAAACTCTATGGATTTTGATGATTTATTAATTAAAACTGTAGAGCTACTACAAACAAATGAAAAAATACTTCATTACTGGTCCAATAAGTTTCAATTCGTAATGGTAGATGAATATCAGGATACAAACTTTGTTCAATATAAACTTGTTGAGTTATTGAGTTCAAATAATCAAAACGTATGTGTTGTTGGCGATTCAGATCAGAGTATTTATGCATTTAGGGGTGCAGATATAAGAAATATAATTGAGTTTGAAAAAGATTTTAAAAATGCAAAGTTAATTCAATTAGATAAAAATTATAGATCTACTAAAAAAATTCTTGACTTAGCAAATACAATAATTTCAAACAATCCAAGAAAAATTAAAAAGAATCTCTGGACTGATAATGAAGATGGTCTTGAAATTAGCTCATTTAGGTTTAGGTCTGAAAAAGATGAATCTAGATGGGTTGCTGAAGAAGTTAATCAAATTATTGAAAGAGACAAAGATGCGGAAATTGCAATATTTTACAGAACAAATAGCCAATCTAGATTGTTTGAAGAGGAATTGAGAAAACTAAATATAAATCATAAATTAATTGGAAGCGTAAGGTTTTACGACAGGAGAGAGATTAAAGATATAATTTCTTACTTAAAGTTTCTTGTCAATGAAAATGATCTAGTTTCATTTGAAAGAATAGTAAATGTACCAAAAAGAGGCATTGGAGAATCAAGTGTGAAAAAACTTCGTGATTATATAAATCAACAAGAAGTATCAATTTTTGAATTATTGCAAAATCTTGAACAAATTGACAACATTTCCCCAAGAATAAAAAATAAATTAACCGAATTTAAGGATTTGATAATTGATTTAAAAACCTTTTCATTAGAGGGTCCTTCAAAATCTATTGAAAAAATTATTGAACTGACTGGTTATAAAATGAACTTGATAAAAGATGGAACAATGGAATCTCAGATGAGAATTGAGAATATAGAAGAACTTCTAAATTCTGCTTATAATTTTGAAAATGTTTATGATGAAGAAATAGACGAACCTTATAGTAAGCTTCGAGATTATCTTGAATCAATAGCCTTGTTTTCTGAAACTGATGAACTTAAAGATTCAGATAAAGTTTTGCTTATGACACTCCACAACGCAAAGGGCTTGGAGTTTCCATATGTCTTTATGACAGGAATGGAAGAAAATCTTTTTCCACATGAAAGAAGTTCACAAGGTGACCAGTCTGAAATTCAAGAAGAAAGAAGACTCTGTTACGTAGGTGTAACAAGGGCCGAAAAAAAACTATATTTATCTCATGCTTGGTCAAGAACTTTATGGGGAGGAACAACTTATAATTTACCCAGTAGATTTTTAGATGAGGGTTCTAATCATTTTGAAACAAAAGATTTCTCTCAAGAGTTTCAGGAGTCTGATAATCAAAATAGTTCTGCTGTAATTGGTCAAAAAATTATACATGAAAAATATGGCGAGGGACTTATAAAAGAAGTACAGGGGAATGAAATTACTGTTGAATTTCATGAAGATATAGGAACTAAATATTTGGATATAGAATGGGCTCCAATAAAATTTCAATAAATAGAAAGCATAATTTTTATTTTTTTGTAACCTATAATCTTGTTGTAATATTATGAATCTTTTTGAATATCAAGGTAAGCGACTATATAAAGACTTCTCTATACCAACACCCAAATCAATATTTGTATCTAGTATTTCCAGTATTTCTGACAATCATGATTTAAATTATCCTTTAGTTGTTAAAGCACAAGTTCAAGTAGGTGGAAGGGGTAAAGCAGGTGGTATTAAGGTTGCAAACAATTTTGAAGAATTAATTGAATATTCAAATGAAATTTTAGGAATGGATATCAAAGGCCATATAGTTGAGAGTCTATTAATTGAGGAGGCTTCAATAATCCAAGAAGAATATTATATTTCGTTTACGCTTGATAGATCAGCAAAAAAGTATCTTATGATGCTCAGCTCAAAAGGCGGTATGGATATTGAAGAAGTTGCTGAAAATAATCCTGATGATTTGATAAAACTTTATATTTCACCCTCAGAAGGTCTTAATACTGAGGTAGTAAATAAAGCAATAAAAGATTCAAAACTTAATAAAGATTTCAATGATGAACTAAATGATGTAATTTCCAAATTATATAACCTATTTGTTGAAAGTGATTGTGACCTTGTTGAAGTCAATCCTCTTGCAATTACTAGTAAAGGCGTTTCAGCATTAGATTCAAAGGTTTCACTAGATATGAATGCTGTTTATAGGCATGATAATTTCATAGATATTGAAAAAGAAATACCTATTCCAGTTTCAGAACAATTTGCTAAAGAAAAAAATCTAAACTTTATAAAGCTTGACGGAAGTGTGGGAATCATAGGCAATGGTGCCGGATTAGTAATGTCTACACTTGATGTTGTTTCTGAATATGGTGGAAGGGCTGCAAATTTCTTGGATATTGGTGGTGGAGCAAAAGCTGAAACTGTAACTGCAGCTTTAGAAGTTTTAGAATCGGAGAGTAATGTTAAAAGTGTTCTGATAAATATCTTTGGTGGAATTACAAGGTGTGATCTTGTTGCAGAGGGAATTGTTGAAGCAACAAAGGGTAAAGATTTAAAGTGGCCAATTATTGTCCGTTTAGATGGAACCAACTCAAAAGAAGGTTTAGCTATTTTACAAGAAAACTCAAATGAAAAAATTACAATATCTAGTTCTATGGATGATGCGGCTAAGTTAGCTGTAAAAGGAGCAAACTAATGTCAATATTTATTGATAATGAAACCAAAGTAGTTGTCCAAGGACTTACAGGTGAACAAGGCAAATTTCACGCATTAAGAAATAAAGCATATGGCACAAAAGTTGTTGCAGGTACTAGGCCAGGCAAAGGGGGAGAAACAGTAGAGGGTATTCCAATTTTTAATACTGTTGAGGATGCTATTGAAGAGACTGGTGCAAATACAGCAATGACTTTCGTACCACCACCATTTGCCAAAGATGCAGTCTTAGAAGCAGCATATGCTGGTTGTGAGTTAATTGTTTGTATTACTGAAGGTATTCCAGCAAAAGATGAGGCAGAAATGTATGATCTTTTGAAACGAAAAACATCTTCAAGATTATTAGGTCCTAATTGTCCGGGTTTAATTTCTCCAGGCAAATCAAATGTAGGAATTATGCCTCACGAAATTACAATGGAGGGTAAAGTCGGTGTAGTGTCAAGATCTGGAACTTTAACTTATCAAGCAGTTCTTGAATTGACAAATCTCAATATCGGCCAATCAACTTGTATAGGCATAGGGGGTGACCCAGTTCCTGGTACCTCTTTTATAGATGTTTTAGATGCTTTTCAGAATGATATTCAAACTGAAGCAATCGTAATGATTGGAGAAATAGGCGGAAGCGCTGAAGAGGAAGCTGCTGAATTTATTAAAGATAATGTTACTAAACCGGTAGTTTCATATATTGCTGGACTTACAGCTCCTCCAGGTAAAAAAATGGGACATGCAGGTGCAATAGTTTCTGGAAATAAGGGTACTGCGAGTGCTAAAATTGAAGCACTTACTGATGCTGGTGCAAATGTTGTGAAAAACCCTACAAGAATTGGCCAAGCAATTAAGGACGTAATATGAATGAAAATTTAAAAAGAGAAGATTTAGAATCTGCCATACAAAAAACAAGAGACTCTTTTGATACCGACAATCCTGTAGTGCCATTTATTGAAGGGGATGGTATTGGTATAGATATATGGCCCGCTTCTCAAAAAGTTTTTGATGCGGCTGTAGATAAAGCTTACTCAAATGCCAGAAAAATTGAATGGCAAGAAGTTCTTGCTGGTCAAAAAGCATTTGATAGTGTTAAGGAATGGTTGCCTGATAAAACCATTGAAGTGTTTGATGAATACGGAATAGGAATCAAAGGTCCTCTGACTACTCCAGTAGGTGGTGGAATTAGATCTATCAATGTTGCGATTAGGCAAAAATTAGATTTATATGTATGTTTGAGACCACTTAAGTGGTTTAAAGGAATTGAAACACCCACAAAGAATCCAGGAAATGTTGATATTGCTTTATTTCGTGAGAATACAGAAGATGTTTACTCTGGAAAAGAATTAGAAATGAACTCTGAAGAAGTTATTAGGTTAAACAAATTTCTTAAAGATGAATTTGATTGGGAAATCAGACCTGACAGTGGAATTGGCATAAAACCAATATCAAAAACTGCATCTGAAAGATTAATTAGATCATCTTTAAATTATGCTGTAGAAAATAATAAGAAAAATCTAGCAATTGTACATAAGGGAAACATTATGAAATTTACTGAAGGGGCTTTTAGGGCTTGGGGCTATGAGCTAGTAAAAAATGAATTTTCTGATGTTGCTGTATCCTGGGAAGACTGTAATGGTAACCCTGGAGATAAGATATTAGTACAAGATGTAATTGCAGATGCTTTCTTACAACAAATATTAATTAAACCACATGAATTTGAAGTTATAGCAACAACAAATCTTAATGGCGACTATGCGTCTGATGCTTTGGCTGCACAAATTGGAGGAATTGGAATTAGTCCTGGAGGCAATATTAACTATGAAAATGGTAAATCTGTTTTTGAAGCTACACATGGAACTGCACCAAAACACGCTGGTAAAGACAAAGCAAATCCAGGATCATTAATCTTGTCAGGTGAAATGATGTTCAGATATATGGGATGGAATGAAGCAGCTAATTTGATAATTAAAGCGATGGAAAAATCAATTAGTGAAGGAAATGTAACTTACGACTTAGCAAGAGGACGAACAGATGCTACAACTTTATCTTCTTCTGAATTTGCATCTAGCTTAGTTAATAATATTGAAAGTTTTTAATATATGAAAAAAGTAACAATTGTTGGTTCAGGTAAATACGGCTCTATGACAGCTCTAAGGGTTGCAGAGTATGATTTAGTTGACCAGGTCGTAATGACAGACATTGTTGAAGGGCTTCCACAAGGACTTGCTTTAGATATGAATCAATCTAGATATGTAGAAAGTTTTTCAAGTAAAATAGTTGGAACAAACAATTATGAAGACACTTCTGAAAGTGATGTTGTGGTTATTACTGCAGGGCTTCCAAGAAAGCCTGGCATGACTAGGATGGACCTTCTAGAAGTAAATGCAAATATTGTTAGTGATGTAACAAAAAATATCCTCAAACATTCTGTATCTCCCATAATTATTGTTGTTACTAACCCATTAGACCAAATGACCTCATTAGTTTCCCAAGTATCTGGATTACCAAAAAATAAAGTAATAGGTCAGGCTGGTGTACTAGATTCTTCACGTTTTGCATATTTCATATCAGAAAAATTGGGTGTTGATATGAAAAAAATAGAAGCGCTTACCTTAGGTAGCCATGGTGAGACAATGGTTCCTGTACCTTCACAATGTAAAGTTTCAGGAGAACCACTAGGAGACTTAATAAGTGAAGATGAAATTTCTGAATTAGTCCAAAAAACTTCAGATGGGGGAGCTGAAATTGTTGGATTACTTAAAACAGGAAGTGCTTATTTTGCTCCTTCTTCTGCTGCAGCAATTATGGTTAAATCTATTATTTCAGATTCCAATAATATTATGCCTGCTTGTTCATGGGTTAGTGGTGAATATGGTATCAATGACGTATTTTTAGGTGTTCCAACAATGCTGGGGTCTAACGGAGTTACTAAAGTTGTTGAATTAGATCTCAAAGATAATGAGTTAACTGCATTAAAGAGGGCCTCAAATGAAGTTAAATTAAAGGTTGAAGAGCTCAATAGCATATTAAGTCAATAAATTCAGTCTTTTTTAAAAAAAAGTCAATAATTTTAGTATTTTAAGACAAATCATCAAAAAAAACTATAATAAACATAAGAGAGTTTTTAAAAAACTCAATAAAGAAAGGCTAAACAGCTATGAATAAAGATCAATTAGCAAGTGTTGTAGCAGCAGAAGTTGGATTGTCACAATCTGATGCTAAAAAAGCTGTAGAAGCCGTGTTCGATGGCATAACAAATGGTATGAAAAATGGCGATAAAGTAAGTATTGCTGGTTTTGGTAACTTTGAGTCAAGATACAGGGCTGCAAGACAAGGCAGGAACCCAGCAACAGGAGAAACAATCCAAATTGCTGCGAAGAATGCTCCAGCTTTTAAAGCTGCAAAAGGGTTAAAAGACGCTTTAAATTAAAAGCATTTTTTATCAAATTTGAAAAGACGGCGAAAGTCGTCTTTTCTTTTTTAAGCTAGGATGCTTATATCTCCAGAAATCTTGACCTTTTCATTAAAAAGAAGATCTTCTGGATGCTTCTTTCCTTCTACAATTTCTAATAAACTATCAGTTGATATTTTAAATTTTAAATATCTTTCTTCACTAATTTGATAATTTATAGGTTCACATGTTTCAAGATTGTATATTTTATTATCATCTGATATTTCGAAATAAATTAATTTCATATCAATATTTTTATCTGATAATTTATTTTTAAAATTTTTAAGTATATTTTGAATCAATTGATAGTTAAAGTTTCTCGTTTAACATCTTCTATGGCTTTTGTTACTTGAATTCCTCGTGGACATGCTGTTGTACAGTTAAATGCTGTTCTACACCTGAAAGCACCATCTACACCTTTTAAAATTTCAAGTCTTTGCTTGGAAGCATTATCTCGTGAGTCAAATACAAATCGATGAGCATTAACTATAGCTGCTGGTCCGACATATGTGTCAGCAGTCCAAAAAACAGGACAGCTAGTTGTACATGCTGCACATAATATACACTTTGTTGTATCTTCAAACCTGTCTCTATCTTCAGGAGATTGAAGTCTTTCTCTTTCGCCTGGTTCGTCGTCATTAACAAGAAATGGCATGACTTTTTTATATGAATCAAAAAAAGAGTCCATATTTACGACTAGATCTTTTATAACCGGCAAACCTCTAATTGGTTCAATTTTAATTGGAGTACTTACTTCTTTTACTAGTACTTGGCAGGCAAGCATATTTTCACCATTAACAAGCATTGCATCAGAACCACACACACCATGAGCACAAGATCTTCTAAAAGCTAAACTACCATCATCAAACCATTTAACTTTATGAAGTAAATCCAGTATTCTTTCATCAGGATCAGCTTCAAGAATATATTCTTCCCAGTGGCCTTTCCTATCAGTTTCAGGGTTATACCGTAATATATTTACTTTTACATCCATTAATATTTTCTTTCTTTAGGTTCATAGTTGCCTAGTTCAACATCTTTATAATCAAGCTTAACTGAGTCGCCATTTTTAAAAGCAAATGAATGCTTAAGCCAATTTACATCATCTCTCTCTACATGATCAACTCTTGAGTGAGCACCTCTGCTCTCTTTTCTATGAAGAGCACTTGCTACAGTTGTATCTGACATATCCAATAAGTATTCAAGTTCAATAGCTTCTAAAAGTTCAGTATTAAAAACTTTGCCTTTATCAGAAATAGTAATATTTTGATATCTGTCACGAAGGTCAGCCAATATTTCAGTTTGATTTTCTAAGCTATCCTCTGTTCTAAATATTTTTGCATTCTCCTCCATACTATTTTGTAATTCTTCTCTTATTCGAGGTACGGAAAATTCTAAACTGTGATCTTTATTCATTAATTTATCAATTTTATTTGAAAGATCTTCCGCAGCATTATCAGATAGAGTCATTGGCTTAGTGGAAGAAACATAATCTACCATACTCTGTCCAGCACGTTTTCCAAAAACTACTATGTCTAAAAGAGAGTTAGTACCAAGCCTGTTAGCGCCATGTACACTAACGCATGCGGATTCACCAGCAGAATAGACTCCAGGGAGTACGGTTCCATTTGCATCACTTAAAACTCTTGCATCTACATCTGTAGGAATACCACCCATAGCATAATGGGCAGTCGGCTGAACAGGGATAGGCTCATCAATAGGTTCAATTTTTACATAAGTTCTTACAAAATCAGTTATATCAGGCAATTTTTGTTTTATAGTTTCAGCACCAAGGTGAGTTAAGTCAAGATATACAAAGTCATTATTAGGACCTGCGCCATTTCCCTGACTTATTTCTGTAGCGATTGCTCGTGACACCATATCTCTTGGAGCAAGATCTTTTATTGAAGGAGCATATCTTTCCATAAACCTTTCACCATCTTTATTTCTCAAAATGCCCCCTTCACCCCTTGCTGCTTCTGACAATAAAATACCAAGCCTATATATTCCAGTTGGATGAAATTGGTAGAATTCCATATCTTCTAATGGAATACCTTTTTGATATAAAATTCCAGGACCATCTCCAGTAAGAGAATGAGCATTAGAACTAACTTTATAAATTTTCCCAAAACCTCCAGTTGCAAAAGTAACTGCTCTTGCCTCAAAAATATGAATATCACCAGTTGCGACCTCGTAAGCTATGACCCCTTTACATACACCATCATCAATTTTTATATCTAAAACTTGAAATTCATCAAAAAATGTAACACCCATAGACACACATTTTTGGTAAAGAGTTTGCAAGATCATATGACCAGTTCTGTCAGCTGCATAACAAGCTCTGAATGCAGGAGCTTCACCTTCTTTTACAGTATGTCCACCGAATCTTCTTTGGGCAATTTTTCCGTTCTCTAGCCTACTAAATGGCAAGCCCCAGTGCTCTAGCTCAACAACGGAGTCAATAGCTTCTTTGCAAAGAATATCCACAGCAGGTTGATCAGCTAAATAGTCTGAACCTTTTACTGTATCAAAAGCATGCCAATTCCAATTATCTTCTTCAACATTCGCCAAAGCAGCACTCATACCACCCTGCGCAGCGCCAGTATGTGATCTTGTAGGATAGAGTTTTGTAATAACGGCTAGTTTCATATGTGGTGCGGCTTCAATTGCTGCCCTTAAGCCTGCTCCACCTGCGCCCACTATTACTCCATCAAATGAGTGTCTTATAACTTTCATACTTCCCTCACAAACGCTACTAATACATAAGTTCCCAAAATAAAAAATGCTGTAGATGTGAAATAAAGTCCATAAAGGGCTAATTGTCTAGATGTTTTATTTGCAATATTATCATGCATGACAATTCTGAGCCCATTTGTACCATGTAAGATACTTAATGTTAATAACAACCAATCAAATGTCCTCCAATATGGCGTGTCCCACCTTGCCGCTACAAATTCATAATCTAAATTGAGGGTGTCATTAAATACATGCATTATAAACATATGACCGGCTGCTAGAAGAACTAAAAATAGACCACTAACTCTCATAAAAAACCAAGCATATAGTTCAAAATTTGATCCACCGATTGGAGGTGTTCTTCTTCCCCAGTCAGTTCTTTTTACAGACTTCATTTGGTTTTCCAATCTGGTAGGGGTCTAACCATACAGTCAACAATTGTTGTTCCAGAAGAGCTTTTTTCTAAACATAATTCAAAATATGAGTCAATCATTTTGTAGGTTGTAGGTATAAATATTGCAATAAAAATAACTAATGCAGTAATGTTCAATCCTCTTTGATAATCGGATCCTTTACTCCAGAGATCTACAGCAATAATTCTTAAACCATTAATTGCATGTGCTAACACAGCTGCCATCAGTCCAACTTCTCCTAATCTAAAGTAAAAGTTTTTATAAATAGCTTCGGCACCTTCATAAACTTCTGGTCCAGCAAGAATTAGAGCAGTTGAAATAATGTGAAGGAGAAGATATCCAAATAATGCAACTCCTGTGATTCTATGAAAAAGGTATAACCACATCCCAGTTCTTCCTTTATATACGGAACCAGTAGAAACAATATTTTGATAAGCCATAATTAATTATCCTATATTTGTAAATTAACTAATAATTATTTAGACAATTCACCCCTTGACATTTAACTATTGACGTAATAAATTACACCTATGTAGTTTATTAAAGGAGCAAGGGTGGAGTTAAAAATAATTGACGAACTATTAGGCGGGATGCCTTCCTGGACTGAAGAAGCAAACTGCAAAGGCGCAGATGCAGATTTATTTTTCCCCGAAAGAGGAGCCTCCACAAGAAAAGCAAAAGCAATATGCAGAGCTTGCACAGTTCAGGACGAATGCCTTGAGTACGCAGTAGAACAATCTGAAAAATTTGGTATCTGGGGCGGTCTTTCAGAAAGAGAAAGAAGACGCATTAAAAGACAACGAGCTGCTGAATTTGATGTCAGGGAAGTTGGTTAAATACCAAAACTTTCAGAATATTCGCTGAAATTTCTCTCAACACCTATTTCATCGCTTTTAATGATCTCAGTTATAATATTCTCTTCATTTGTAATGTAAGTGTATCTTAAAGATATTCCAGCCCCATCATGAAAACATCCAAACTGCTTAGCAACCTCGCCGTGAGGCCAAAAGTCAGATAGTATTGGAAATTCAATGTTGTATTGTTCAGACCAAGCTCGGTTTGTAGGGCTTGCGCCAACTGTTATTAATACGGTATTAGTATTTTCTCTCATAAAAGATTCTTGGTAATCCCTTAATTCGCAAATTTCTTTGTCGCAAACACTACTAAAAGGAAACGGCATAAAAACAAACATTGTTTTCTGACCCAAAAAATCTTTATCACTGTGCTTTGACTTGTCGTGGTTGTACAACTCAAACTCCGGTATTTTATCTCCAATATTTAATGACATAATTAAGTCCTTTCTTAGTAAATAATAATAGCGAAGTTTAAATTAAATTGGTGGAAGGGAGGTTCTTGCTGCCCAAGAAATTGGGTCTTCAATCTCAGATGCAGTTGGAATAAGATCTATATCTGACAAAATATCTAGAGTTGTAAATTCACTTTCACTCTCATTTAGATAGTTAATAAAATTTTGAGATTTATCATCATAATTAAAAATTTTAATTTCAAAATCATTAATTCCTTCATTAGTACCAACAAGACTTAAATCCATAACCAAATCAATAACACTGGGATCTAAATAATTTAAAAATTCTTTAGTCTTTTCTTTAATTATTTGTCTGTAAAAACTTAATGGTGCAAATATTGAATCAAATATTGAATCAAAATTAAGATTATTCAGTTCTGGCATATTAGAAAATATTTCTTCAGGATTTGAAAAACTAGAAGGGTCAATATCAGAATTCATTTCACCTAAGTTTTCAATTAAATTTTGGTTACCTTTCTTCATTTGCTCAAGAATAAATGAAAAAGGGGCATTATATTTTCCTAAAGACAAAGCAACGAATTCAAGTGCCATTAAAGCCATTGTTGATTCTTTATCTTCAATTTCAAATTTGCTAATTCGAGATTCAAAATTTAATTTGTTAATACCAAGATTATGACTTTTAGGAAGAATAATTCCAAAATGACTAAGTCCCCAAGTATTTTTACTTAGGAAGCCAGCAATATTTCCAAGCTGCATTCCTATCAGTGAAGACTGCGCACCACCCATATTAAAAGGACCACTGTTGGCAATATTTAAATCGCCAAAGTTAAAATGCTTAATAGCTTCTAAAAACCAATTACCATACTCTTTAGTATTTAGTATCTCTAATTGATTAAGTTCTTCATAAGGATTATCTAATGATTGATTATTTAGTTGAATTGCTCTAAATATTTCATCATAATTCATTTCGCTATTTGAAAAAAGAAAATTTTCCTCAGCATCTTTATTAATATGACTATTTATTTGAGAAGCTAAATTCCAATTGACATCACCATCATCATTATTAAATAAATTAAATAGTTGCGAAAATATATCGTCAGACATCTGAAGGTCGAAGATCTAAATCAAAAACTAGAGTAATTAATTGTGAATTCCTTAATATTTCTATTTCAACAGAATCACCAGCTCTTTTCTGCCTAAGCACTGTAATTAATCCGTCTAATGTTTTAACATTTATTCCATTTATTTTTTTTATAATGTCACCAGGAATTGCACCAGCTTTTCCGATTGCAAATTCATCATCCCCAGGTCCATATAGCTCTTGTATAAATACGCCAGAGAATACCCTTGCTCCATCATCTGCAGTATCAAAATGTTGCGCACCAAGAATGCCAAGAAATGCATGTAAGATTTGACCATCTTTAAGTAAATCATCCACAATACCTAGTGCAAGATTTACTGGAACTGCAAAACCTAATCCTTCTGCTCCTACATCTGCTGTAGCAATAGCAGTTGTTATACCAATTAATTCACCATTATTGTTTAAAAGCGCACCACCGCTAGATCCTCTAGTAATAGGTGCGTCAGTTTGAATCAAGCCAAATAAAGTAACACCTGAATTCATAGCTTCACCGCCAACATCTAGCCTTCTTTCTAGGGCTGAGACAACTCCAGTTGTAACTGTTGGTGCAGCACCTAAGGTTAAAGGATGGCCTATTGCTACTGCCAAATCTCCTACAGAAAGTTCCTCACTATTTCCAAGTGAAATAGGTATCAAATTTGATGCTGTAATTTTTAATAAACCAATATCTGTGAGTCTATCTGATCCAATAATCTCACCTTCATACATTCTTCCATCTTCAAACACAACTCTTACTTCGGTTGAATTATCTATAACATGGTGATTAGTCATTATTAAACCATCTCTAGAAATTACGACACCAGAACCTCCACCTGTTGTTAAAAACTCACCTTCTTCTGAGATATTTCCAACCTGAACTTGAACTATGGTTTTTGTAGCTAATTCAGCTATGGATACTATCTCTGTTGAGTCTACTCGTGGCATAACCAATTCTTTTTCAGTTACAGTTTCCGTAATCGTTACGGGTTCTGGAATTACAATTTCTTCAGCATCAAATAATCCAAATAAATATAAGAATGATAAAACAATTGCACTTGAAACTAATGAAGAAGCAAACATAATATTTATAGAGCTTCTTTGTTTTTCTGACTTTTTTTCAATCAAATCTGAAATGTATTTTTCTTGTTGAAATAGTTCTTGTTGGGAAAAGTTTTCTTCATCCATATAAACCATAATAAATCTTCAATAGATGTAACCAATATTTGAATGAAAATTTTTTAAACAGGTTTCATGTTTATTTTATTTAATTTCGTATTGCTTGAAAAATCCTTCCGTATTACTTAAAGTAATTAGGTAAATGTTATCTGTTCAAAACCTTGAGGTGGTATATCAGGATGTAATCCTTGTTCTAAGAGGCGTATCTTTTGAAATTCCAAAAGGAAAAATTGTTGCTTTGTTGGGTAGTAATGGTTCTGGCAAAACAACTGTCATAAGATCAATAACCGGATTATTGGATGTTCAAAATGGTGACATAACAAAGGGAAATATATCTGTTGATGGGGAAGATATAACTAATTTGAATCCTTCAAAAATAGTAGAAAAAGGCATTGCTCAAGTTATGGAGGGGCGAAGGATATTTTCTGAATTATCTGTTACTGAGAATCTTCGGTTAGGTGGCCATACTAATAGTGCCAATATTCAAAATAATATTGATCGAGTACTCGATATGTTTCCAGCTTTAAAAGACAGGCAAAAAGGTGAAGCGGGGTATCTTTCTGGTGGTGAGCAGCAAATGTTGGCTATAGGTAGAGCACTAATGTCTGAACCAGAATATCTGCTACTTGACGAACCAAGCTTAGGCCTTGCCCCAAAGTTGGTAGATCAGATTTCAGATTTGATTCAAGAGATAAACAAGCAAGGTGTGACAGTACTTTTGGTAGAACAAAACGCAAATATGGCACTTAATATTTCAGATCATGGCTACATTATGGAAACAGGAAATATTGTAATGGATAATGACAGCCAAAAACTACTAAATGATGAAGATGTTCGGGAGTTCTATTTAGGTTTAAATGCTGAAGGAACAAAAAGAAAATCTTTCAAAGATGTTAAACATTATAAAAGAAAGAAGAGATGGTTGTCATGAGCCAAATCTTAACTTTTAAAGATGTTACTTTAAAATTTGGTGGAATAACAGCACTCAATTCAGTAAGTTTTGAAGTTAATCCTGGGGAACTTTATGCAATAATTGGCCCAAATGGTGCTGGAAAGACCTCAATTTTTAATTGTATCAGCGGAATTTACAGACCAACAGAAGGCAATGTAACTTATGGTTCAAATTCAATTCCAGAATTAAGACCAGATCAAGTTGCCAACCTCGGTATAGCAAGAACTTTTCAAAATATTGAACTTTTTGAAAATATGACCGTAATTGACAATATTTTGTTTGGTGCACATAGGCAATTAGATTATGGTCCAATCTCAAGCCTTTTTTATACAAAAAAAGTAAGAAATTATGAAAGAGAAGCAAGAGAAATTGCGGAGGACATAATTGATTTTCTTGAGATTGAACAATACAGATATTCTTACATTCTTTCTCTTCCTTACGGTGTTCAAAAAAGAGTTGAGTTAGGAAGAGCTTTAGCAATGAATCCAGATATAGTTCTGCTCGATGAACCAGCAGCTGGTATGAATAGTGAAGAAACTGAAGATATTGCCCGATTTATAATTGACCTTCATGAAGAGAGGAAAAAGACAATTATACTTGTTGATCATGACATGAATATGGTTATGGACATAGCTCAAAGAGTGATGGTTTTAAATTTCGGAGAAAAACTGGCTGAAGGAACTCCGAAAGAAATAGTTTCTAATGAAAATGTTATCGAAGCATATTTAGGAGGTAAGTGATTATGGCACTAACAATGAATGATATTTATGAAATTTTGAGAAATGAAGGTGGAAGAACACCATCTGAAAAAGTTATGGAAGTCTCCAAAGATCATCCAGAAAAAATAGCTATGAGGTATAAAGAGTTTGGAATATGGCAAGAAACTACCTACAAAGATTTTTGGTTGAAATCAAATTATGTATCTATGGCATTACGCTTTTTTGGCGTAGAGAGTGGTGAATCGGTAGCTATACAATCTGAAAATCGTCCAGAGTGGTTTTTTGCAGATATCGGCACTCAATCTATTGGTGGTGTGAGTGTAGGTCTTTATCCAACAAACCCTGCCGCTGAAGTGGAGTATTTACTTTCACACTCTGATAGCAAAGTTTTATTTGCAGAGGATCAAGAACAGGTTGATAAAGCACTGGAAGCAATTGATTCTCTTCCGCAGTTAGAAAAAATAGTTTATTTTGAAAATAAGGGAATGTATAACTATGACCACCCAAAATTAATGACTTTTTCTGAATTCTTAGATATTGGTAAAACTGAATATGAATCCTTTCCTGAATTTGTTGAAAATGAAATAAAAAAATTGGACGACAATGATGTAGCAATAATGGTTTATACTTCCGGTACTACTGGCCCTCCAAAAGGTTCAATGATAACACATGGAAATTTACGATGGGTAGCTACTCAACTTCCATATTTTCCAATATCTAATAATTTAAGTGAAGGTGACTCCCAATTTTTATCATATTTACCGCTTTGCCATGTTTTTGGACGCTTAATAGATTTATTAATTGGAATTCACTTAATGGCAACTATTAATTTTGCGGAATCTATAGATACAGTACAGACAGACTTAGCAGAAATACAGCCAACTATATTTCCAGCTGTTCCGAGAATATTAGAAAAGATGCATACTAGTGCAATTGTTAGGATGAGAGATGCTTCATTTATAAAAAGAATATTGTTTAAATTTTCAATGTATTTGGGTGATATTGCAGTGGAGAGAAAACTAAACAAAAATTTTGATGATCTATTAGCAAAGATTCTTTTATCAATTGGTTATGTTTTATCTTTTAGAACCTTGAGAAAAAAACTAGGTTTGCAAAGAGCAGAATTTGCTGCATCAGGAGCAGCTCCAATTGCACCTGAAGTACTAAAGTTTTTTATGAGTATAGGTGTTCCCCTGTTTGAAGCTTATGGAATGACAGAAAATTGCGCTTACGCAACAAGCAACAGTCCTGAAAATATAAAAATAGGTACGGTTGGAATTCCAGCTCATGGTGTTGAATTAAAACTTGCAGATGACGGAGAAATTTTAATTAGAAGTGGCGGAGTGTTTAAAGGTTACTTTAAGGATGAACAAGCTACAAATGAAACTATTGATAAAGATGGATGGCTCTATACAGGTGATGTAGGAATTTATGAAGGTGATTTCGTAAAAATTGTAGATAGAAAAAGAGATATCATCATCACAAGTGGTGGAAAAAATGTATCACCATCAGAAATAGAAAATAAAATAAAAGTCTCACCATTTGTTAAAGAAGCAATTGTAATCGGTGATAGAAGAAAGTTTCTTTCTGTTCTTATTGGAATAGAATTCGATACTGTATCTAATTGGGCTTTAAGAAAAAATATTCCACATACAACTTATAGGGACTTGTCCGAAAAGCAAGAGGTAAAAGATTTAGTATGGAGAGAAATCTCAAAGGCTAATGAGAAGACTTCATCATTAGAAGTTAGAGAATTTAGGATGATTCCTAAAGAGCTAGATCATGAAGAGGGAGAACTTACAGCAACGCAAAAAGTAAAAAGAAATGTTTTGGTCGAACAATTTAATGATTTGATAGAGGAGATGTATTCTTGACAATATTTTTGCAAGCTACTGTTGAAGGGTTATCACTTGCGGCTATTTATTCTTTAGTTGCTATTGGTTTTGTTTTAATTTACAAATCAATGGATGTTTTAAGCTTTGCACAACCAGCCTTAGCCGTTGTTGGAGCAGGGCTAATAAGTTCGCTTGCTGTTGATAGAGGTGTACCTTTTTGGTTAGCTCTGTTTATAGGAGTCACTTTAACAGGTGTATTAGGACTTATTGTTGAAAGAACTTTCTTGAGACCAATGGTTGGAGAACCCGTATTTTCTGTTGCTATATTGACAATTGGTATTGATATTTTATTGAGAACTACCCTAGACAACTGGATAGGATTAAACCCGAGATATATGGGTGATCCATTTCCAACATTTGGAAACTTTGGTTCAATACAATTTTCTGGTGTAACAATTAAATATTTAGAGATTGCTGCACTGACTACAGCTATTTTAATCATCATCGCTTTAAATATATTTTTCAAGAAATCAAAATATGGTGTAGCAATGAGAGCTACATCATTTGACCAAGAAGCAGCACTAGCACAAGGAATTAATGTAGGTAGGATATTTGGACTGGTTTGGTTTATTGCAGGAATTTTAGCTGCTTTTGCCGGATTTTTTATTACCGGAGGTTTCAATACGCTATCACAAACAAGTTTTGTTGTTGCCCTAAGAGCTTTGCCAGCAGTCGTTATCGGTGGTTTAGACTCAATTCCTGGAGCAGTTATTGGTTCCATAATTATTGGATTAACTCAGGGATATGTAGCTTATTATCAATATGACTTTGAAGCTACAACAGGTATAACGTTAGGTAATGGTTTTTCATTAGTTGCACCTTATATAATTATGTTTGTTATTTTGGTATTAAAGCCTGATGGATTATTTGGTACAAAGGAGGTTGAAAGAGTATGAAAACTAGACCAAATCTTTATACTAATTATTCCAAAGAAACTGCCATTTTTTCCAACAATACTCAAAAATTTTGGTTTGCAGTCTTAATGGTATTATCAATATCTCTTTGTTTTATTGCAACAGACTATTGGATTTTATTAATATCAAGGTCTCTTACTTTCTCTATTGGCGCATGGGGAATAAATATAGTTTCCGGTTTAGCAGGACAGATTACATTAGCCCATGGATCGTTTATTGGTATCGGCGTTTACACAGCAGCTGTACTGGGTGGAGTCGCTTCAAACAGTGTATGGGGTTATGAACTTGATATGCTAATTTGGCTTCCAGCAGCTGGCATTGTAGCTGCACTTTTTAGCCTTATTCTGGCACCGATTGCAGTTCGACTAAAAGGATTAAATTTAGCTTTAGTTACGCTGGCCTTTTTGTTTATTTGTTCACATATTTTTTCAAATTTTATATCAGTGTCTGGCGGAGCAGGTATTGGTAGAAAGGTTGCTAAGCTTGTTCTTTTTGGTGTCAATCTTGAGGATGGTTTAATGTTTGGCAATTTTCTACTTGAGAAAAATCAAATTCAGTATTTAATGTGTTTATTTTTATGTATGATTATGGGATTTGGTTTTAAAAACATTGTTCGCTCAAGAGCAGGCAGGGCTTATGCAGGAATTCGTGACGGAGATATTGCAGCAGAAGCTTTAGGTGTAAATTTATTTAGATATAAAGCTAGCGCATTTGCGCTCGCTAGTTTTTATGCTGGAGTGGGGGGTGCTATGGCTTCCACAATTTCAGGTGGAGTAGAGCCGGGCCTATTTAACCTATTATTTTCTATTTTGGCTGTTGCAATAATTGTTATTGGTGGAGCTGGAACAGTATTAGGGCCTCTTTTTGGAGCATTTTTCTACATAATGGCACCTGGATTAATTCAGTATATTTTGAAAATAACACATTTAACAGAATCTGCATTGCCGCTTAATTTAGGCCAAATCGAAGCAATGCTTTTTGGGCTTTGTATTATCTTATTTTTAATATTTGAACCCAGGGGATTATGGGGTATATGGTTTAGGTTACGTAATTATTTTAAAGCTTGGCCTTTTTCCTACTAGATTCTAAAAAATCTACTAAC
>VMHT01017693.1_pt1 | contig 38246 bp, 44 predicted proteins | sample 4693611 | NCBI WGS metagenome assembly VMHT01 (sample SAMN12280063, study PRJNA550983) | marine metagenome | isolation source: seawater sampled from same location over 5 years 0.02-0.2 micron viral filtrate | place: USA: collected off the coast of southern California halfway between the port... ...
ATATTATTATAAATATTATGTTGATATTATGTTGATATTGTCTTGATATTGTGTTGATATTGAATTTATTATTATTCATTAGAACATCTTCAATTATATTAAGTATTTAATTAATATATAATATTACTAAAATATATAATATGGCAGGGGGTTTTTTCGGAAGACCTTTTGTTTTTAATGAGAAATGTATTGTATTTTCTTTAATTTGTATGATGTTATATCTTTATAAACCAAACTATAATAATAAATTTACTTTATATTTATCTCTCTTCATAATATTTGTCATCGCCTATGTAGCAATGGCATGGTATGATTATTACTTTGATTGTCAATTAGTTTCACTACGCAGGGGAAGCGCATCATTTACGGGTTTGTTTAAACCACCGGCACATGTTCCCGAGATTCAAGAAGGACAACAAAGAGAGAAAACACATAATAAAAAAGAAAAAGATATAAATGAACTAAAACAAAAAGATCGTAAATTAAAGGGATATTTAATTTACGCGATGCATTTGCTATTTATCGTACCTATAATAGGATACGTTGCATATTATAAAAAGAAAGCGAAACCATTTATATATCCTACATTACTTGTATTAGCATTATTTACTGCAGGATATCATGGTCTTGCATTGATGAGTTCACTACATTGATCTAATGTTAAGCACATAAAAAGATAACAGATATATATAATATGGGAGAATTTAACCCAAAGGATCGTAACTACAAGAAATGGAATATCGTTAAAAAATGTAAAGAAAATAACACGGCAGAAACAATTGAGATAGATCCGATTGAGGCGAAACTATTACCAGGTGATATTATTGATGATAAAGGGTCAATAATATCATCACCATATAGGAATAAAAAAAATATACCAGGCGTATTAATTACTAGTGGTAAAACATATGGTCGGGTATTATCAAAAAATTCCAAGTTTAAAAATGGCAAACTATACTATAAATGTGTGCCAAATGACAGAACACTGCCGTGTTTTATTGTACCATATGAATATAAGTTATGTGGTTTTAATAAAACAAAATCTGATTTATATGTTTTATTTAATGTAAAAAATTGGGAGAAAAGACACCCTGAGGGTGTCTTGCAAAAAACAATAGGATGTGTAGAGGAAGTGAATTTCTATTATGATTATCAACTTCACTGTAATAACTTGTGTATATATGCAAACAAATTTAATAGAACCGTTCTTAGTATTGTTAGTGATATAGATATAGACAAAATAATTGAACAGTATTTGATGTCTCATGATAGCGTTTGCGATAGAAGAAAAGAAAATATATTTTCTATAGACCCTTTTAATACTAAAGATATAGACGATGCAATGAGTATAATGGAGTATAACGACAAGATAAAACTTAGTATTTATATAGCAAATGTACCACAGTGGATTTCTATTTTATCGTTATGGTCACAACTAACAAGTCGGGTAGCAACTATCTATTTGCCTTGTATGAAACTTCCAATATTTCCATTTATTCTGTCTGAAAATATGTTTAGTTTACTCGAGGGTAAAAATAGAATTGCATTCGCAATGGACATCTATTTAGATAAAAATAGTTATAATATTATTAACATTGAGTATAAAAATGTAGTTGTAGCGCTAAATAAAAACTATGCATATGAAGAATACTCTTTGCTGAAACATAGTCACTATAAAAAATTATACGAAATCACAAAATCTATGAATACTGTAAAAGAATATTTAGATTGTGTAGTAGATAGTCATGATATAGTTGCATATTGGATGATTTTTATGAATAATTATACTGGCGACTATCTTAGTGCAATAAAAACAGGCATATTTAGATCTGTTAGTGTAAATGATAGTGAAAATAAAAACAAAACAAAATATGCTGACTTAGCAAAATTTCTTAAAATATGGAAATATACAAAGACAGAATATAGTATTTTTCACGATAAAAGAGGGCACGATTTGATTGGTAAAGGAATTAAATCATACGCCCAAATAACATCTCCAATAAGAAGAGTTGTTGATATTATAAATATGTTGTGTCTTCAAAGGCACCTTAATATAATTGATTATTGTGAAGAGTCAGAAAAGTATTTAAACTATTGGTATAATAATTTGCCCGAAATTAATGATAAAACAAGAAAAACTAACAAAATACAAAATAATTGCGAATTATACAAAAAATGTCTGGAGATGTCAAATGAAGATAAAACAAACTTATTGGGATATATTATTTCTATGAAAAGTGTAATAGGTGAAGATTCAGATGTATCATATGAAGTTTACATTCCATCATTAAAACTTACATCGAAGGTTATTTCTAATGTGAATTTCATACTTTATGAAAAATATTATTTTACTATGCATATTTTAATTGACGAAAGTACATTTAATAAGAAAATTCGTCTTCAACCGAATGTATTTTCCCCTGAATAAACAACGTAAAGAAACCCATCTTCATTTACATTTTCTTCATATACACTTCCAATCAATGCAGAAGTTGCCGGAAGTTTTCCATTAATAAAAACAAATAATGCTTGAGATTCATTGCATGTTATTTTTTTTCTTATAACATATAGAAATTGCCCAACAGTAAGATTTTTAGGAACTAAAAACTTATGTCTATTGATATCTTGAATATCTGAATTATCATTTCTTCCAACAATTATACAGCAGCGATCGGGATATTTTCCTAAAAGTCTATCTGAATCTGCTTTTCTAGAATCAAAAGAGCATGATTGAAATTCTTTAATGTATTTCGACATATATGTATAAGAGAGAAAAATAACATTTAAATCGATACATTAGAATAATAATAAAACCTAAAATAAGTATTTTAGAAATAAATTGTAAATATTTTTACTAATATTATCAGAAATAATATAATACGTTAGTATTTCTGAGAGAATAATAATAGGAATCCACATATTTCCTGGTAAATACCATGAAATAATCAATCCAAAAATAGTAAAAATAATATCGCTTACTATATTGGCAATGCTATCACCTATATAATTTCTATACATAGAAGCATTGGCGTTTCTATATTGATAAATAATAAAAGGTGTATTTTCAAAAACTTCCCATATAATTTCAGTTAATATTGATAAGTAAATAATGCAAATTGTTTTTTTATTATTGTTTAATTTATAAAATATCCAAAAAAATATAAAACCGTGCGTTAAATGTGTTGCAGAAAATTTATCAAATATACCCATACTTTGTTCTTTGCGTTCCTGATTATAAATATGCGTCAATCTACTTATCTTTGTTTTTTTTGGACATAACCATATAGGACGTTCGTCTATTCTAGGATTATTCGTATCACTCATAATTAGCGTTTCATCACAATCATACTTTACATATAAATAAATAAGTATTATAACAAAAAATAATATTTGAAATAAAAAATGATATGCAGGTTTCATTTAAAGTATATATAAATATTATATTTTATAAATTATGTGATATTATTGATTACTTTTTCTTTGATAGTATTATATGAAAGAAACAATTGTAGAGTTTAAAAAGGGGCCTTTTCCAAAAAAATATACAGCAATTGTTAAAGACAAAAAAACGCGTAAGACAAGAAGAATAAATTTTGGTGATAGACGATATCAACAATACAAAGATAGAACTCCGTTACAACTATATGCGACAAAAAATCATGGCACTCGAAAAAGAATGCAAAACTATTTTTCAAGACATTCTGGTACAAAAAATAGAGGGGACGCCATTAAAAAAGAAATCGAAAAAAGTAATGGATATTATACTGCAAAAATATTAAGTCATAAATTTTTATGGTAATATAATATATAGACATGTTGCGCGGTAATCGAAGAGAATTAAAACAACTTCTAGAAAGAGCTCGCTTACAAGCATTAGTAAACGCTAATGCAGAAAATATACTTCGAGGACATGAAGGCAACAATGAAGGTTTAGGAATGCCTCTATTAAGGAGGGGAACAGGGAGAGGATCAGAACTTTTACAAAATTCACCCGCGAATCAAGATCAAACACCACAGTATTTTAATAATTTGTTAAATCGTAGAAGATTAAGAGGCAGTTTTTCTTCGCCGAATAGACCAAGTAGTGATGGCGAAGGACCGCATCGAAAAAAAAGAAATAAGAGAAAAGGTAAACAAATAACTCGTAGAAAAAAAGGAAAAAAAAATAAAACAAAAAAACGTCGTTAAACATACAGAGACAAATTTGTTGCAATATATTTCATGAGCATTGGTGTAATATGTTGAACCTTCTCTAGCATATCTACACGATGCATCATTTCTGCAATATTTTCCAATTCGCTTACCATATTATTGATCTTCAATATCGATTTTACAAAATCTCCCATAAAAATGCCTGATTCGTATTTGATATTTTGAATAATTTCTTTGCACATTTTTTCATCATTCGCCATGCACCAATTCCAAATTGCTTTTTGCAAGTCCAAATGAAAAGTGTAATCTGTACCGCAGTTATTATAAATCATTTTTGTTTCACTATCTTCATACATTCTCATCAGATTCTGGAGTTTATTGGTGGTATGATCTATGTTATAATCAAAACCTCCTGTATTGAAACGTTTGACATCATCACTGACAGTAATATTTGTAAAACAAGACAATATTGTTGCGATTTGTACAGGAGTAAAATCGTGAAAATAATTAGTCTCAATGATTATTTTTGCTAATGCAAGAGGATTTGCTTCTTGCAGTTGACTAGCAACTTTACCCAAATCAGTAATCGTGACGTTTACTTTACATGTATCAGACATTCTGATGAATCCATGATGTGACAAAAAATCGGAAACATTACTCGTGTTTGTATTAATATATTGTTGCGTATAATGTTTATTTTGATGATTAGAATTCAACTTACCCTCAATATCTTGAATTGCATTATAATAGTCTAGATCATATTTTAGTGTACGATGCTCATCTTCCAGCATAGAAATATCTCGCAGCAGTTTCTTTCGCTGTTTATTAGACGACATTTTTAGTAGTTCCTTTTTTTCAGTATATTGTGTAATAACATCAACCGGGGTTTTAGAAATTTGCTGAAAGAGTTGTTTTTTCTGAATACGTTGTTCTTCAAGTTTTATATTTTCTTCATCATAATAGTTTATTTCATTATTGATATCTGTAGTAATTAAACTAGAACTAGAAAAATTTTCAATATTGGTTATAGAACCACCCGCAGCAATAATATGAAGTGCCAACTGCAATGAAATCTTGAATTTAGAAGTTAGCGTTTGGGGTGCACCGGTAAGAATTTGCTTACATTCTTCGGCGTTCCCAAGTTCTACAAGATTTCCTAGAATCCAAACCAACCCTTCTTTATCTATACCGCGACGACCCGCTCGACCCGCCATTTGCGTATATTCATGCGAATATAAATTCCGCATAATTGAACCATTATATTTAGATAGACTTGTGAAAATGGTGGATTTTGCCGGAACATTGATACCTACTGCAAATGTTTCGGTGGCAAATAAAAGTTTTATGTATCCTTTGTCAAAGAGCATTTCTACCAGTTCACGCAATACCGAAAGAATTCCAGCATGATGAATTGCCACACCTTTTTTAAGCATCTTTATAAGTTCAACGTATTCAGGCAGATGTATATACTCTTTATAATTTGGAAATTTAGAAATGAGAATTTTTTTACATTCATCTTCAATAGTATCTGGAACAGTGCTATCTTCGTCAAACAAACTATTGGTAATTTCCTTTGCACATAGTTCGACATGTTTTCGAGAAAACACAAAACAAATTGCTGGTAAATGATTGTTTGCTTTCATGTATGTTGTGAGTTGATTTAGAACATGTTTGCGCTTTACCATAGTGTGATTCTGTTTCAAAAACTTTACAACCTTTTTAACTTTATGAAAATTCGCTTCATGAAATTTACCATTTGGAGATTTTACAACAATTGGTTTATTTCTGATACCTTCAATATTATCTAACATTGTATTGCCTTTGAGTTTTTTAACAGTGCTATCATGCGTGGTAGTCCATAAATAGTGTGTAAGTGGAACAACGCGATGATTGGTGGGAATGAGATACACATTTTTTCTCATATCTTTAGAAGTATCTTTACTTATCGTATTATTTTCCTCACATTTGATATTTTTCTGCGCTTCAATCCAAGATGCAAAAATTTCTGGTTTATCAATAGTTGCAGATAACATAATCATTTGTACATGTGTAGGCAAAAGCAAAATTGCTTGCTCCCATACAGATCCGCGTTCTTCATCATTAATATAATGAACTTCATCAAAAATAACTGCCGCCAGATCATTTTCAATATCCATTTCAAATGCTAAAGGCAATGTTTTTTGCTCGCTAATAACTTCGAAATCTTGTTCAAGTTGCATAGAAATTTGTTTTTTAATACGCTTATTAAACAATGTATTGCGTAGAATTTCGGTGGTCATTATAATGACATCTGCCTCGGGGTTATCAGTTACATCGCCGGTAATAATGCCAAATGAAATTTCCGGATATTTTCTACGCATTTCAGACAATTTTGTGTTAGATAGTGCTTTAATTGGTGTAGTATAAATAATTTTTTTTCCTTTTTCTACATAGTGCTGAATTGCAAATTCTGCTGGTAGTGTTTTACCTGAACCAGTATGTGCTGTAATAAGCACATGCTGATTCTCTACAATACCTTTAATAGCCCATTTTTGAAAATCACTAAGTGTAAAATTTGGAAAACGCACAAAATGCCCTTCATATGATGTATCATTTACAAAAGGAATATTGCAAAGAACAACCATACGTTACTTAATATATGTGTATTTGTTTAAGACAATTACATATATAATATTTTATCATTACCTGTGTTTTTTCTTTCCGGTAGATTTTTTTCGTTTGGTTCTACGTGCGGTTCTGCGTGCGGTTCTACGTGCGGTTCTGCGTCTACGTTTAGATTTTCTACGTTTTCTTATTCCTCTCCCACTATTATTTTCCCTAAATTCTAACGCTTGTTGATGCACATCTCTTAATTTATCATCTGTATCTATTTCGGGGCGTCTTAATAAATCATTAATTGTTGTTTGTCGGGCGGGATATGGTAACTGATGAAGACGAAATTGACTAACACGTGGATATGGACGTATAGTTAATATTTCGCGTGCGAGTTGTTCTCTTTCCTCGGGGTTCATTATATATAAATATATAAAATTATATTTTATACAAGCCATTTATCACGTTTCTGTTGAAGAAAACCATAATGTTCAAGTTCATCCATTTCATCTTGTCTTGCTATTCGACGTCTTTCTAATTCATTCGCAATTTCAGTTGCAAGCATGGACCGTATATTTCGCCTGCGACTCATTGATCGCATTCTTGCACGCGCCGCACGTCGCGCTCGTGTTGCTGCTGCTCTGCGTCTACTTGCTTGTGTAACTTTGGATTGTCTTCCGCGTCCTTTACTTCTAGTGCGTTTTTTTGCCATTATATATATTAATAAGATATTATATTTTATTTTATTAATATATATATGTCAAGACAAAGTGACATGGAAGATCACGTTTTTGAGGATCCACACACTCTTCAACGACAGAGATTATTAAACCCCAGGAGCACCGGTATTTCTAGAAGTACTAGATTATCCCCTATGAAACTGAGGAACGCTGTGATAAATGAATACTTAAAGAGTTTGCGTGAACAGTTAAATGCAGCAAAACGTAGACGTAGACCCGCAAACAAATGTGGAACCGCGCGTAGACGCGCACGTAGACCCGCAGGTGGAACCAAACGTAGAACCGGGCGTAGAACCAAACGTAGACCAGCAGGTGGAACCAAATGTAGACGCTAAATGATTAATGAAATATTACTTATATAAAACTTATAAATAAGTAATATCTACAAAAATGTCTATTATGATAGAAAATAAATATATAATAAATGAAAATATAGGAGAGGGAAAATTTGGTAAGATATTCTCGGCAAAAAATAAAAATACAGAAGAGGAAGTAGTAATAAAGATAGAAGATAATAAAAGTATAATTTTACGCAATGAAGCGAATATTTATCGATTATTGCAAGGTATAAAAGGAATTTCAAAACTTAGGAGTTATGGAAATGAAGGAAAATATAATTATATGATAATCGATAAATTAGATAGATCTTTAGAGGATCTCAAATGTTCTATCAAAGAACACTTTGATTTAAAAACCGTTCTCTCTTTAGGAATGCAAATGATTCAACGAATAGAGTGTATTCATAATGAGAATATCATTCATCGGGACATCAAACCCGATAACTTTGTAATGGGAAAGAAAGGAGAGAAAAAAGAAAATTTACTTTATATAATAGATTTTGGTTTGTCGAAACTTTATAAAAAAAACAATACGCATATCTTATGTGAGTCAAATCGTGCGCCGGTGGGTACCTATAATTTTTTGAGTTTGCATGTTCATGAAGGTTATACGCCGAGTAGACGCGATGATTTAGAATCTATAGGATATACTTTAGTTTATTTATTATGTGGTCAATTACCGTGGATGGAAAATACTTCTTCTTCGAAAGAGTTTATTAAAAATGAAAGGGAAATTTTTAAAATAAAACAAAAAACAAATTTGTGGGAATTGAAATATATTCCTGGAGAATTAATTATTTTTATCCAATATTGTCGAAATCTCTCTTTTGATGAAAGACCAAATTACCAATATCTTAGAATGCTTCTTGCGAATTTGTTTAAACTAAATGATTACGCTATTGACAATGTATTTTGTTGGCGTGACCGATGAGTTGAGAAATAATTATAACAAAAGACTTAAAGCGCATAATGTATTATGATGTATACATGACTACTACAAGCGGTTCAGTTAAATGGTTTAATAAAGGATCGGGATATGGATTTATAACAGCAACAGATGGTCCCCACAAAGATGAGGATATTTTTGTACATCATTCTGGACTTATTGTATCAGATCAACAGTTTCGCTATCTTGTAGAAGGCGAGCATGTTAGTTTTGTGTGGTCATCTGTTTCAGATGTTGAGAGTAAGAAATGGCAGGCGACATCAGTAACTGGCGCTAACGGCGGGAAACTTATGTGTGAGACGCACAATAATTCGACAAATGTATCATCACAATGTGATGATACTTCAAGTGTTCGTACACGCGGGACTGGAAGAGGCAATAACAGTTCTCGTTTTCGCTCAAATGGACAAATCGTAACTGATGCAAGTGGAATAGAGTATCGCTTAGTGCCTACTCGTCGCAAATCATCTTCTAATAATGATACTCATGGCAAAGAGTAAGACTATTACACACAATACTATTTAAAGTCATTATTCAATATTATATAGACATGGCATCTAATAATGATTCTATAGATGTAATAATGGATACACACGGGGGCGATAAGGTTTCAAATCAATTTACCGATCTTCTTGAAACACTTCAAAATCTTAGAGGTCAAGTAACTATTGCGATTAATCAAGTAAAAAGTGCTGAAAAGGAAACAAATAAGATTAAAAGACAGGCAGAAAAAGAAAAAAACGAAAGAAAAAGGCAGAAACAAAATAAAAAACCATCCGGCTTTGCATTACCTACTAAAATTTCAGATGAATTATGTTTATTTATGGATAAAGAAGTGAACACAATGGTTGCTAGAACAGACGTGACCCGTTTTATTATAAGTTATATTAAAAGCAAAGATTTGCAAAACCCATCTAATAGGAAGTTGATTTTACCCGATGATAAACTTAAGACACTTCTTCATTTAGATGATACAGTAGTATTATCATTTTTTAATCTTCAAAAACATATGAATTGTCACTTTCATAAAAAGGGATAGCAAACCATCATTTGATATAAACTTATTTATAATTATTTAAACATTATACGATTAAATAATTAAATGCTTATTTGTTTAGATTGTAGAGAACGTTCTTTGTTTACTGCATGTAAAAATTATCTTGAGTGTAATGAGAATTTAAAAAATAATATACATATCATTACAGAAAACTTACATATCGGAGATATTATTATAAAAGACAACGATGAAAATGAAAAAATTATAATTGAACGAAAAACAATTAATGATTTAGCAAGTAGTATTAGAGATAACAGATATAATGAGCAAAGTTTTAGACTTTCGGAATGTAATTTACATAACCATTATGTATATTATTTAATAGAAGGGAATCTCTCTACTCTTACTACGCATTCACGAGTAACTCGACCCAGTATTATTTCTGCAATGGCATCTCTGTCATATTTTAAGGGATTTTCCGTACACCGTACCTTAAATGTTAGTGAAACAGCGGAGTGGTTAATTCGCACCGCAGATAAAGTTCGCCGCGAAACAAAATCGCCATATTATTCTAATAGTGTATCGGGTATAGAATCGAATAATGAAGGGAAGCATAATGAATCCTATAGTTCGGTTAGTAAGAGAGAGAAAAAAAAAAATATTACTAAAGAAAATATAGGAGAAATTATGCTTATGCAAATACCTGGGGTAAGTGTAGCATCGGCACAATGTATTATGTCAAAATATTGCAATGTGAAAAATTTAATAACCAAATTAGAAGATAATCCAAATGAATTAAATACCATTATGACAATTACAAAAACCGGCAAAGAGAGAAAATTAAATAAAACTACAATAAATAATATTTATGAGTTTCTTATTCAAAATGTGTAACTTATTATATAATTAATTTATTTAAATATATATATATTATGCTTGACCCAGAAGTTTCTGTTGGAATATTAATTGTAATAGTTGTAGGTATTGTAGTATTAATTTTAAATTATTATCGCCAACAACCATCCGTTGTAGAAGGTATGAATTCTGGAAATGATAATTCAAAGAACGACTCGTCGTCGCTTCCGGAAATATGGCATCTAAATAAAGCAGGAGATAGTACACGACAATATACAAATGAGTTAGGTTTAAATCTTAAAGATAAAAAGGACGATTATTCAAAAATTATAGAAAATTTAGATGAACATGTAGCACAGGTGCAGTTAAAATATCTTCACGAAATGACAAAATCTATTGCTACAAATCCTACTGCAGAAGATACAATTAATGCAATCAAGCGATTAAATATCCTTTCAGAATTTAGACGTACTCTATTACATCAAATGAAATATATAGAAAGTATGTAAATAAAATTTTAAAACTTATCATAATTTTTAAAATCTAATCCATTGGGGTATCACCGAGACCATATATTTCTTCACCTTTATAATACCCATCATCAATAAGTTTCTGAGTGTATGATTGCCCGCCCCAGTTTACATTCATTGGGTTCGCACTAATGCCGTCTTCATTTGTATCATTAATACTATCCAATGGGGTTTTGACTCCAATATATTGATCTTGTGGATCAAACCCTGGATAAGAATTTTTGTTATAAGAAGGATCATTGTGAGATGCATCAATCAAATCAATACTAGCAACAATACTCGGATCTAATATAGAATTTTGACGCCCTGCTTTCAAATCTGTTGGACTTGGGTGAACGCTATACTGTTTCTCCCCTTGTGCATCATAACCTTTTCTCAAATAAAGCACTGGGCAGTGAATATTTTGACTTTTCTGCCAATCCAAAAATTTAGTATAATCTTCTAAACTTTCAAAACGTATTGGATTTACTCCAGGAACTCTAGAGACTTTTGTATTAAATAAAAAATATTCGGTTCCTTCTTGTACAAGAACATTCGGGCATTTATATTTTCTCTTATTTCGTATGACTTTGCGATCAGCATATCCTTCTTTGAGGGTATTATTCGTATGAACATTGAATATAAAATATAACCCTATGATAAATATAAATAAAACTATTACACTAATAAACATATATAATTAATACAGAAATTATAATAACATTATTTATATTATTATAATAATGTTTACTAAATATATAGTAAATGTCATTTCATGTTTTATCAGCAGAACAGGGAGAATTGTTTGACAATATAGCAGAACAAGAGGTTCCTTGTATCATTTTTATTAAAATGGATGGTTGCGGTCCTTGTAATCAATTCAATGGTACATGGGATGAACTAGAAGAATTAATGAAGAAACATCCCTTACAAAAACGTAAATTTAATCTTATAAAAGTTAATTCTAGAGCAAACATGAAAAGTCCTTGTACGCAAGGAATTAGAGGTTATCCTACTATTAGAAGTGTTCATAAAGGCAAAACTCATAGTGAATTTGAAGGAGAAAGAACCACAGAAGAATTGCAAAGGTTTATTATTTCTTCGCTTGATGCAATTGAAAAACTTAATAAACTTAATACTGAGTTGAAAAGTATAAATAGTAAGAATAGTATAAATAGTAAGAATAGTAAAAAAATGCGTTTAACTGGTGGAGGTAGAAAAAAATCTAAACGTCACAGAAGATCTAGGCGCAAAATATCTAGGCGCAAAATATCTAGGCGCAAAATATCTAGGCGCAAAAGATCCAGGCGCAAAAGATCTAGGCGCAAAAGATCTAGGCGCTAAATACTTATTTAGTAAATAAGTAACTTCCAACAAAAACAAATAATAAACCTACTATTTTTTCTTTAGTTATTTTTTCTTCTAAGAAAAAATATGTTCCTAATGCACTTATAGGTATTGCGATAATCATGTTAGATATTCTAACGCTTGCCACATCATGATGAACTAATAACATTTGTCCAATTATTCCTGTAATAAGTCCCCAAAATCCCATAACTATCATAATAACGTAATCCTTATGATTAAAAGTTGAAAAATAATTCCGAAATTTTTTAGTATTCTTAGAAAAATTAAAAAGGATAATAATCATTAATAAAATAACTTCAATCCCTAATTCAATAATCATAATAGCATACATATTATGTGCTTTTAATAATTTTCGATCATTATTATGAATATACCAACCAATAATGCCTGTTATAGCAAGATAAATATATAAAATATTTTTTTTTTTTAGTATACTTTCATCGAACATTATAAAATATAATATCATTTTAATATTTTATAATCTAATTACATCCCGTACAATCGCTTGCGAATTTACAATCAGAAGATCCATATCCCGGAAATTGACATCCCCATCCGCCGTTTCCAGTAACTGTGCAACCAGTTTTACAAGGAAGGAACCAATGAGGCATCCAACTAAAATCGACTAAATTCCACCATCTTTGATTATTATTAGAAAAACCTGGGGCATAATCTACAACAACATTATGGTAAGGATGGTTTGGAATACTTCTATATGGATAAAATATATTATCTTTAGTCACTAATTTGCGTTTATATTTATTCCATCGTCTTTGTCGTCTTTGATGACGCCGTCGATATCTCTCTGGATTTTGATAATATTCTATATATTGTTTTGTACTAAATAAACAAGACCCTATTAAAATAATTAAAAGAAAAATAATAATATTTGTCATTATATATATATTATATATATATTATATAATGAGCACTGCCACTTCAAGCAGTGCCAGCGCGCTCGAGGAGGAGGAGGAGCTCACCGACAGGTGGAACCCGACAGGCAAGTACGGCGACGATAAAATATTCGATAGTCTACCAGAACATCATCGTGTGTTGTTTGGCGTATATGACTACCGAGAATTAAGAGGGGTCCCGTTGGGTGTTCACGAGAATGTAAACCTGGATGCTATAGAATTCGCTTTAGAAGAAGCAGAATTACAAAACCAATTAGATACATTAAAAAAGTTTTATATTTATAAAACATTAAAAAGAGAAGGTATTCTTTTTGATTATGACGAGGAATTACCAGAAATCATATCTCGCGATACATACAGAAAATTAAATAATGATTTACAGGATAAATTCAATAATATGGTAACGGAAGAAGAGTTTGATGATTACCTAGAATTTAGAAGACGTAACAGTAAATGGGAACGTGATATTTATATTCATATTAATAGAGCGGAGGATTTGGGTAGAGGATTTAGAAGAAAACGAAAAACTAGGAAAATGCGTCGTAGGCGGAAACAAGTTAGTAACCGCCGTCGTAGTCGAATGAAAAGACAATCGCGTAGAAATTTAAATAAAAAATTACGTCGAAGCAAAGCGCGTCATAGCCGCAGGCGGACTCGAAGCAAAGCGCGTCGAAGCAGAGCGCGTAAAAATTTACGATAATATATTAGTAGAAAATACTATAGTTATAGATTTTATTATATATATATATATATAATAAATGTCTACTAGAGACAAACAAAGATCTTTTGCACAATTAGACGGGCGGGCGGCAGAGGAGGTGGGAGGCAGTGATGGTGAAGGTGAAGGCGTAGGAGTTGGCGGCGTGATTATACAAGGTCCGCACAGAGGCGAAGGCGCTGAGGCACTGCAGAGACACCTTTTGAGGCGAAGGAGCGACAATTTAGGGCGTGTGTCGCAAGAGCCGCAAGGCAATGCAATGCAAGACCCGGAAAGGGGAAAGTTGGATAATATACGTGCAGAGGCGAAGGAGCGCCGGGAGGTTCGGGATTTGCGCCTGAAAGAGCTGGTGGGGGATAAATTAGTAGACGAACTCTCCGTTGCCGAGAATAAGGCTTCGCATACAATAGCGAATGCATGGCACACGACGACGGCGGCAGCGGAGGCGGCGGAGCAAAGGGTGAGGGAGAGGACGCCGACGCTGACGCCAGACGATGTCAATGCGGCGGCGACCAAGGAGGTCGATGCGCAGTTGAATTATATGACGAAAAATAATAAGGACGCCGACACCGCAGTGAATGAGGCGTTGAAGTTGCCGCCGCCGGTGGCGCAAGTGAAAATAAAAGAGGCTATTAAATTATTTACGCAAGTGGCGAACTTTGGTAAAGGTGGAGGTAAAAGAAAACGTGTAAAGCGAAAAGTAATGACACGTAAAAGAAAAACCGGAAATAAAAGACGTGGGAGGAGAACAGTAGGGAGCAGGCGGACTCGCTGCAAAGCACATCGAAGCAAAGCACGTCATAGTCGCAGGCGGACACGAAGCGCTGCACGTCGTAACCGCAGACGAACACGAAGCGCAGCGCCCCGTAAACGTAATAGAGGAAAAAATACGCGCAAGAGAAATTAAAATAAAAAAATATATATTATATAATTATAATATATATATGCACAGAGGATTATTAGGAAAAGTAATGAAATTAAATGCAGCGGCAAGTCTTGGAAGAACTCCTAAGGGGTTGGAAGAGGCAATGTCGGAGGCAGATCGAGTGCTGCTAGGACGAAAAATGAGGGAGATGGAGAGAAAGGAGGAAATGGCCGTCGCCGCCGCCGCCAACGCCGAAAGGCAGGCGGCGGCGGCAGCGATGCTCCAAGCAGATTTCGACAACGCACGGCTCGATGCAGGTCTACCCACAGAAGCACAGCTGAAAACTCAAGAAATGCTTGCAAATTCGGGAACTCAAAGAATACTTAAAGATATGGAAGAGTTGCTTTCCGATGACGACTCGGATGATGGCGAACCAAAAAGTCAGAGCGGGTGTTTTGCCACACTGACAGGATGTTTTGGCAGAAATAAGGGACCCCCTCGCCGCCCTCCAACAAGAGAGGATTCACATGCATTTGTAGATGGAGAGAGTGGAAGGGGGACCCGACGAATAGCGCGGCGGACACGAAGCAAAGCACGTCATAACCGCAGGCGGACTCGATGCAAAGCGCGTCATAGCCGCAGGCGGACTCGAAGCAAACCTCGTGGGCACACGAAAACAAAATCAAAAAGAAAGAATAAAGGACGCAGGACCACAAGAAGATAAAGGTATTATATATAGGGGTTTTTTCCGAAAAAATAAAAATATATATTATAATAATATTATATATATATATATATATTATATGCAATGTTTCAGTTTTTTGAATGGGCGGGGGAGTGCTCAGCGGTGCACAAATACGAGAACAGCACCAATATCTATTACCTACGAAAAAGTGGGGGAAGATGTAGATTGGAATAATATGATAGATGTAGTCGACGAATCAGTAATTAAAGACCTCCTTCTTAAGAAACATAACGGCATCCTTCCCAACCTCGTCTACTACCCCGACCTGGCCAAGAAGGAGATTAGTAATCACTTATCTCGACCCGGTATGACAGGGGATAACCTCGAAAAAAAAACTAATACAATTTTTGATAATATATCTAAATACAGCCTCGTTGCGCGGGGCCCTTTGGCAATGAGGTATGATGTCGTGAAACACACCGCCGCCGACGACGGTGCTTCTGGTGGAACTAAAAGAAAAAAAGTTAAAAAGAGAAAATATAATAAATATAAATCAAGAAAATATAAAAAAACTACAAAAAGAGAAAAACGTAGACGCCGTACACAAAAACGAAAAAAACCAAAGAAAAAAACGAGGAGAAGGTAATAATATAAAATATCATAATGTAATAAAAAAGTTTAGATTATGATATTAAAATTATATAGGAAAATTGAATGAAATATATGTAATATGAATAAACCAAAAAAAATGAAGATCAAAGTAAAGAAAGCGCATCGCGATTTTAGATTGCTTTCATTCAACGTATATGACCAAAAAGAAGATCAAGACGCTGAATGCGATGAAGATGCACCTCGAGTAGATTCTAAAGAGTTCATTGTTCAAATGTTTGGTATTAACGATAAAGGCGAAACGTGTGCGATTTATGCGTCAGGATTTACACCGTTCTTTTACGTGAAAGTTGATAAATCTTGGTATAACAATCAAGGAAAACTTTTAGCGTTCCGAGCACAAATTTCTAAAGAAATAGGAAACTACTTTGAAAATAGTATTATTTCAATGAATTATATTAGTAAAAAGAAACTATATGGGTTTGATGCAGGCGAAAAACACACATTTATCGAAATCAAATTTAAAAATGAGAGCGCCATGCGAAAAGTTAAAAACCTTTGGTATTCATCAACTACATCCAAAACAGGCGAATATACGCGTGGACTTATAAAAGATGGATATATTAGCAAAGACGATTCGACATCAACATTTATTTATGAAGCGCAAATCCCACCATTGCTTAGAATGTTTCATATTAAAAATATAAGTCCATCCGGATGGATTGCATTGCCAACAAATAAAGCGTCGAAAATCCAAAGTAGAAATGGAAAAACATCATGTAAATATGAGTACAATATTGATTATAATGATATTAAATCACTCCCGAATAAAGAAACGATTGTACCATATAAAATATGTAGTTTTGATATTGAAGCGAGTAGTAGTCACGGTGATTTCCCACTAGCAGTGAAAGACTATAAAAAGTTGGCAACAAATATTGTAGACGTTTGGAATGAAATTGCCGATGGAGATGAAATGGACCAAACGGAAGGTAAAATTATTCTAAAAAATATGATTAAAACTGCATTTCATCTAGGACAAAATATAGAAAATATTGAACGCGTATATCCAAAAATTAAAATTATTGAAAAAGAAATTATGTCAGGATTTGCAGACTGGTTTGTTAAAGATTTAAAATATTTCAATAATACTACAATTATGAATGAAGATGATGATGGCGGAATGGATGATAGTGTATCAGCAGGTATTGATGAAGGCGAGAAAAACAATGAAGGCGAAGAAAAACCAATGTGGTGGAGTAATAAAGCGAGACGACTTAGATGCAATAATATTAAAGGAAATATTGTGAATCTCTTGAATGCAGACAAAATTTCAAGAGATGTAAAGATTAATATTATAACAAAAACTCTAGGACTAGATTTCCCTCAACTTCAAGGCGATAAAGTAACATTTATTGGTTCTACATTTCTAAAATATGGGGATGATAAACCATATCTAAATCATTGTATTGCACTTGATACTTGTAGTGATATTCCGGACGTAGAAAATTCAGTAATCGAAAGTTATAAAACAGAAAAGGAGGTTTTGCTTATGTGGCAAAAACTTATTCAAAAAGAGGATCCGGATATAGTTATTGGTTATAACATCTTTGGTTTTGATTATCAATTTATGTATAACCGAGCAAAAGAGTTAGATTGTGTAAATGAATTTCTTAAATTGTCGAGAAACAAAAATGAAATATGTTTGAAAAAAGATTGGAAAACCGGAAAAACTGGACTAGAAGAGAATACTCTTTATATTGCAAGTGGTCAGCATGACTTGAAATATGTTAAAATGAACGGTCGTCTTCAAATTGATTTATATAACTTCTTTAGGCGAGATTATCAACTTATGATGTATAAACTGGATTATGTTTCAGGGTATTTTATTGGCGATAATGTCAAAAATATTGAGCATATTGAGGGAAAAACGAAAATTTATAGTAAGAATCTGACAGGTCTAGAAAATCATAGTTATGTAAACTTTGAGGAAGAGGCGCACTCTGTTGACTCCTATAAAGATGGTAAAAAATTTAAGGTATTCGATATCGATTATATTGCAGGAACATTCTTCATCAATGGCGAAGAAACACCTGATATGAAGAAAAAAGTAAGATGGGGTTTGGCAAAGGACGATGTTACACCGCAAGATATTTTCCGGATGACAAATGAAGGTCCAACCGAGCGCGCAGTGATTGCAAAATATTGTATTCAAGATTGCAACTTGGTACATCATCTTATGCGTAAAATCGATATTATGACAGGTTTTGTTGAAATGTCGAGACTTTGTAGTGTCCCGTTGGATTTCTTAGTAATGAGAGGACAAGGAATTAAACTAACAAGTTATATTGCCAAGAAGTGCAGAGAAAAAGAAACATTAATGCCTGTTATTGATAAAGGTGACAGCGATGAGGCGTATGAAGGAGCAATTGTCCTTCCGCCAAAATGCGATTTGTATCTTGAAGAACCAGTTGCGTGTGTAGATTATAGTTCACTTTATCCATCATCAATGATAAGTGAAAACATTTCGCATGATAGTAAAGTTTGGACTAAAGAATATAACTTGGATGGTGAACTTATAGAGGAGTGGGGTAAAAAAGATGAAGATGGTAGTTATATGTATGATAATTTGCCAGAATATAAATATGTGAATATTGAGTATAATACTTACAAGTGGCAAAGAAAAAATAATATTCCTACCGGTGCTATGGAAAAGGTGCATATTGGAAGAAAGATATGTAGATTTGCACAATTTCCGGAAGGAAAAGCAATTATGCCATCAATTCTTGAGGAACTTTTGAAAGCCAGAAAAGATACTAGAAAAATGATTCCAGTCGAAAAGGATGAGTTCAAGAAAAACATTTTGGATAAAAGACAACTTAGTATTAAGGTAACAGCAAATTCTATGTATGGTCAAACAGGCGCAAAAACCAGTACATTTTATGAGATGGATTGCGCAGCATCGACGACTGCGATCGGTCGAAAACTACTAACATATGCTAGACGGGTTATTGAAGAAGCGTATAATGATATCGAAGTTGAAACCAAAGACTACGGAAAAATTAGAGTTAATGCGGAATATGTATATGGCGATACAGATTCAGTATTCTTTAAATTTAATCCGACAGAACTGGATGGTGCAAAAATTTTAGGACAAAAAGCGTTGGAAATAACGATTGAGTTGGCGCAACAGGCCGGAGAACTCGCCACAATGTTTCTAAAAAACCCGCATGACCTGGAATATGAAAAAACATTCATGCCTTTCTGTTTGTTGTCTAAGAAACGTTATGTAGGTATGTTGTATGAGTTGGACCCGCATAAATGTAAACGTAAATCGATGGGTATTGTATTGAAACGTCGTGATAATGCACCGATCGTAAAAGACGTCTATGGAGGAATCATCGATATTTTGATGAAAGAAAAGAACGTTGAGGTGGCAGCCAAATTCTTAAAATCTTGTTTACAAAATATTGTAGATGGAAATATAGATATGGACAAACTAGTTATTACAAAGTCGCTAAGATCAGAATATAAAAATCCAAAGCAAATTGCCCATAAGGTATTGGCAGATAGGATTGGTAAACGTGATCCTGGTAATAAACCAAGCGTTGGTGATCGTGTCGCATATGTTTATATCACAAATAAAGATAAGAAAGCGCTACAAGGAGACCGAATTGAAACACCCGCATTTATTAAAGAAAACAAACTACAAATTAATTATTCATTTTATATGACAAATCAGATTATGAAACCTGTTCAACAGGTATTTGCACTTGTTCTAGAGCAACTCGGTGATTTTAAGAAACGGAAAGGGCATACGCTTAGAAAGTGGAAAAGTGAATTGGCAACATTGAAGCGCAGTGTTCCAGATGTAACAAAATATAAACAGAAAGAGGATGCACTTAGAAATAAAGAGGTGAAGGCATTGTTGTTTGATAAATATTTGCAACAAACAATGCGGGATGGTACGAGGTCAATTACATCATTCTTTAGTTGACCAATATATTAAACACAAGTTATATATACGACAAAATGAATAAAATAACAAGTGTTATAATCTGAAATAAAAACATATATTTTATAATATTGTATATAGGTAATTGTTTACTTTTTGGTGTTGGTATTTTGTTTCCGATGTAATAACCGATCATATTGAAAATCAAATCAAAAAACTTATTGGCACCATCTTCTAATTTTTCTATTTTAACAGGATAATACTTTAAAATAATTTTCATTAAAAATGGTGTATTCACAATACCGTATTCTAAAATTTCCCATAGTAATCCTAATAAAAATACTAAAAGGTATTGATTTTTCAAATATAAACCTATAATAATATTATTTATAACATGCACTCCACTTAGAAAATCGATAATGCCTCCTTCAATAACCTGCATTATGATATACTATAATATATTATAATATACTATAATATATTAATGAGTCTTTGTAAATATAAAGATATTATCGGTAAACCTAATACAGGTATTCATAGTTATCGAATTTTTAATATTGCCTATATAGATGTACTAGTAACATTATTAGGCGCTTATGTAATAAGTTTATATGTATCATACACATTTACAACAGTAGCAATAGTTGTTTTTATTGTAGGTATTATAGCGCATAGATTATTTTGCGTGAGAACAACAGTAGACAAAACATTATTTCCAGAATAATAAGTAATTGATATCATAATAAGTTAAAGATAATATTATTATTATTATATTTAACTTATTATGTCTATTAATTCTCTCAATGTAGATAATACAGACGAAGATATATGTTGTATATGCCATGACACTTTAGGCGCTTATCAGACCTATACTCTTCCAGAATGTAAACACACATTTCACACTCATTGTATTGTAACGTGGTTTCGTCATAGAGGTTCAAATATCTCCAACTCTATGCATGGTATGAGTCTCGAAAAACAAACTGATGGAAATTGTCCTTTATGTGGTAATTGCGGAATAAATAATAAAACAAAACTGAAATCAAGAAGATATCGGGGTTTTTATTTTACTAATGTAGACCAAGAAAAATTTACAAGAAATAAAAAATATATAAGGGGTGAAGATTCTTCAAATGAATTAAAAACACTGTATAAAAAATTACAAGATGCACAACAAAAATATAATCTTTTCATAGATGAACAAAAAGAATTTAAGAAATCTATAAAAGAAAAAAATGTTAATTATGAAGAAACAAAAAAAATTGTAGATAAATTTCGCAAAGATAAGTGGGTAAAACTTCGCCAACTTAATACTGTTAAAAAAACAATAGCAAATTTACCGGTTATACCTTTAATTATTCCTACTCCAATTGATATTAATTAGTATATTTAATCTTGTATTTTATTTGTTTGGTTCATACTTGTTTTTTATCCAATAACCAATTGCTATCCACATTGCGATCATTGTATCTGACCCATTGTTAATACACCACCTAAGACCAGTGCAATGGGGGGTTGCAACAATAAATGGTGCTGTTAGTATTCCTATTATAGTTATAGGAGTACAATAAATAGCATAAAGATTGGCAGCAATATGATGAAGAATTATCCATATTATATAAATTCCAGAGATACTACAACATTTTTTTACAATAGATGATGTAGTAATATTTTTATTATTTGTAGAAGACTCAACAAAGGCCATATAATAATTTTACAATATATTATAATATAATATATTTCAATTTTATTATTGCGGATGTCTATCTTCATTAGTTAAATATCTGTATTCTACAATAATATTTGAGTCTATGCCATTACTATTATTGTTATCTATCTCTCTTGCAATTATATTTGCAACTTCATGAGCGCTACCAGAAGCACTCACGCTACCAGAAGCATCTACATTGCCGGAAGCACTCGCGCTACCAGATGCACTCGCGCTACCAGAAGCATCTACATTGCCAGAAGCATCTACATTGCCAGAAGCACTCGCGCTACCAGAAGCATCTACATTGCCAGAAGCATCTACATTGCCAGAAGCATCCTCATTATTAATTCTATAGTTACGTATATCATATCTACATACAGGGCAATGAACACTTCTAGTAAACCATTCTCTTAAGTTACATGGTGTAAAGTTATGCCCACAATGTCTTATTTGTAAAACAATATCTCCATTATTAAAAGAATTTTGTGTTATCGGACAAATAATATTCATTGGATTATTAATAGCAGAAAATGTTATCTCTTGAGTTGCAATATTTATTTGGTTCTCATTGGGTCTTACTACTACCGGAGATAAAAAATCTAACTGTACACTGTTATTTTGTAATGAAGGATTTAGTAAATCTCTAAATATATTTTGAAAAAAAGCAGAATTAGTTTCAGATCGAGTAACATTATTAGAGTCAATGCCTGATGCATTTCTTCTACTTCTCCTTGAGGGATTCGTATTATTTCTAGAAACATTATTTATTCTACTATCGGAAGTCCTATTATTCATATTAAATCTACCAGTTGAAGAAAATAGATCTGACATAGGTGTACTATTATTTCTACTAATAATTGGTGGAGAATTTTCTAACATAAGCATTCGAATATTTCTTTCTTGAATAAGAAGAGTTTCACTTATATTTTTCATAGCGCTTCTAGTTTCTTGAATACTTTCCATATATTGAATAGGAGATATTGTATTCATTGATTCATTTCTATTTGGAAATATACTCATATTTAATATATATAAAGATGTTTAAATACAAATATATAACTAATAATAATAACTATGAGTTTAGAGTCCAAAACTCAAAAAAAAGAATTTACAAAATATAAAAATAATGGTTATACAGGACTAGCAAACTTAGGAAATAGTTGTTACATAAATTCGTGCATGCAAATATTATCGCATACATATGAATTCAATGATTTCTTAGATAAAGAAGATTACAAAAAAAAAATGAATAATGTATCAGATTCAGTAATTTTGCTAGAGTGGGATAAGTTGCGAAAAATGATATGGGATAGTAATTGTACTATTGCACCATGGGGATTTATTAGAGGCGTACAGCGTGTAGCGACTCTTAAAGATAGAGATCTTTTTACAGGGACTAGTCAAAATGATATCCAAGAATATCTCTTATTTATTATTGATAGTTTTCATAATTCAATACGTAGAGAAGTAGATATGGAAATTAAAGGAAATGTAAAAAACAATACGGATAAATTGGCAATAACATGTTATAAAATGATGCAAGATATGTATAAAAAAGATTATTCTGAAATATTAAATATATTTTATGGGATACAGGTATCTCAAATAAATTCTGTACAAGATAATACAAATGTACTTAGTTGTAGACCCGAACCATTTTCTGTTCTAAGTCTATCTATCCCCGATGTAAAGAATCCAAGTATAATAGATTGTATGAAATTATATTGCGAGAAGGAACTGCTGAATGGAGAGAATGCGTGGTTTAATGATGAAACTAAACAATACCAAGATGTGACAAGAGGAATTATTTTTTGGAGTTTACCTAATATACTTATTATAGATATTAAACGGTGGAATTCACGTGGGAGAAAAATTCATAAATTAGTTTCTACAGAAGTAGAAAATGTGGATTTTTCACAATTTGTGAATGGATATAATAAACAGTCATATATTTATGACTTGTATGGAATATGCAACCATAGTGGCGGTGAGAGTGGAGGTCATTATACCGCAAATATAAAGACTGCGGATAATAAATGGTATGAGTTCAATGACACGCATATTAAATCAATTCAAGAGTCTCGTGTTATTACCCAGAAAAGTTATTGTTTCTTCTTTCGTAAAAAAAAATAGTTAAATATATATAATGGCGGTTAATCTAGATTCCATAACAGGTATACCTTATTTAGATACTATATTAAACTTTGGTAAAAATAAAACGATGATCATAATAATTTTAGTAGTAATTTTAGCATTCTTCCTTTTCTTTTCTTCTTTAGGCGGTTCTGAAACTACAGGCGATGGTTTAATGGGTTCTAGTTCAGATAGTGGATCAAAATCCGCTTTAGAAATATTGATGTGGGGAGTATTTATTGTACTTATTTTATTAAATGGTATGGCATATTTTTATAATATAAATATCAAAGCATCAATCAAAAACTTATTTGGAAAAGAACCCGAGGTGGATGTTTTAGTAGATCCGGATACTGCCGCAGGAGATCCAAATAAAATACATAGTGGGTCTGGTGATGGTTCTGGTGATGGGTCTGGTGATGGTTCTGGTGATGGGTCTGGTGATGGTTCTGGTGATGGTTCTGGTGATGGTTCCGGTTCTGGTGATAATATGGATGATGATGACGGCGGCGACGGAGAAGTATTTCATATTCCTGGTAATAAATATAGTTATAACGATGCAGAAGCAGTATGCTCTGCATATGGGTCAAGGTTAGCAAATTATAAGGAAATTGAAAATGCATATAATAATGGCGGAGACTGGTGTAGTTATGGATGGTCTGCAGACCAGATGGCACTATATCCTACCCAGTATGATAAATGGCAAAAATTACAAAAGGTGAAGGGTCATAAACATGACTGCGGGCGTCCTGGTGTAAATGGTGGATTTATTGATAATAAGAATGTTAAATTTGGCGTAAATTGTTTTGGAGTCAAACCTGATATAACAGAGTATGAAACAAAATTAATGAACGAATCTTCATTATATCCAAAAACACGCAAAGAAATACAGTTTGATAAAAAGGTTTCTAGATACAAAGATAAAATCCCAAATATATTGGTTTCACCTTTCAATCATGATCACTGGAGGGAAGTATAATTTAATACCTAATTTTATATATTTTTTTTATAATATTTATAATTTTATCTTATGAAAAAAAATTAGAAGAAATAAGAAGTATACAAATAATAGTTCCAATACATACAATATATTGACAACACAATTTTGGCGAATAATCAGAATCTATATGTTCAATATCTTGATCAGGAATAATATTATCTGTTTCGGGTTCAATATTTTGATCATTACAAATATCTCCTATAATAACACTTTCATATTGGGGTGGTGGAGAATAACTATTATTATCTGTATGTATATTTGCTATATTTGTATGTGGATTATTATGTACAATATATGGAGGAATAGGTAACATTTGGAATCTTGTCGTATCATTAGAAGGATGTATGCATGTATAATTTGATTCTATATTATCAATTACATACATTAATTTATAACATAGTAAACATGTTGGGTTATCATAAATCCAGTCTTTAACGCATGATATATGACAAAAATAGTCGCAGTCACAATCCTTTTTTATACAAGATATATGATTAATATTATATATGTTATTTTTTTCTAAACATATGATACATTCTGTCATTATATATGTATAGGATTAGTTCTTTATAATATTTACCGAGTTTTCTTTGTTTTTCGTTTGTGTGAAGTAGTAGTAGATTTTTTATCATTTTTTTTCTCTCTACTGCGTTTGGTTTGTCGTTGTTTACCCCGGGTATTTTTTGTATCTTCAGAATTTGCTAAATCAAGTAATTTGTCATATAATCCTTTTTCTACAACTTCATTTGTTTTTGTTTTTTTTACCCGAATATTTTTTCCGTATTCCTGTTGTAACATTAATAACCCTGTTGGTACTGCCAATCCATTTAATATACTTGCAACTCCACCACTTGCACCTGCTCCTCCATTTTGAGATATTTCACATACAGGTGTTAAATTGTTTAACATTTTGGAATTTATCATATATGCGCCCGCATGAACTCCTTTACCATCTTTATAAATTACTAAATCATTTCCATCGAGAACCATAATATACATATGTTTATAAATGTTTTTACTGTACTAACTTAAATAAGAGCGTTTAATGTCATTAACCACTTTAACATTGCGCGACTCTTTAATGAACAGCATAATTTTTTCAACATCAGTTTCATTAGAAATACATTTTGTTAAACAATCTTTCACAAATTTTAATGTCAAAGGCATCGTCTGTTTAGTTTCGATAAAACGTAGTTTACCATCAGAAATTTGAACGGTTGCGTTATTAAGATTCTCTGTTTCTACGTAGTTTATAATTTCTTCATTTACATTATTACGCTGAACTCGCAAATCTTTTAATTTTTCATTAAATATTCTAATTTGATTGTCTAAATTTACCCATGATTTAATTTGTTCTTCAAAGGACATATATATATATATTAAAGTTTAACAATATTATCTATTATATTTTCCTTAATATATATTTAAATTAACGGCGTTTGCGCGCGCTCTTGCGTTTGCGTGCGGGTTTGCGGCGCTTAGTACGACCGCCTGGTAGTACACTCTGTACTACGCCAAGACCAGTGCGTACAACCCCAGATCCTACATTAACGGCACCCTTGATGACTGAGGTACCTGGGCGACCGAGTGAGCGGTCGATATTACGAAGTTTGCGCTGGTTCTGCGACTCCCCAATTACTTGCTGAAGTGCAATTAGACCGAATGGCACTGCCATCTGTGCAAGTGCACTGCCACCGCGACGCTTGCGGGTGGAACCACCACGACGTTTGCGGCAAGAGCGGCGGCGGCGCTTTCCGCCACGCATGGAAAACTCTTCTTCTACATTTTTTCCGTTAAGTTCTAATTGTTCAGTCATTTTATAATATATTACAAGAAAAAATTATTCTGTATTAAGAACACTTTTTTTTCGCCATAACAAAATAAAAATACCTAAATGTAGCAAAAAACTGATGGTCACAAAAATAAGGGAGAGATAAATATAAGGATATAATTGAACGAGAATTTCATTGACTGTCGGCGACAAAACATTTTTTATTTCTTCTTTAATATCATCCCTCTTTAATAATTCAACGCATTTAGATAAAAGATACTCACTCATATTAATATATTTTTGTAAAAAATTACTAAAATATAACTGTATTAAATAAATTCGTGTAAATTTTATCTAAATTTTCTATAAAATTTGTAATGAAAGTATTTGATGTAAAACAAGATTTTGCATTTGATAAGATTTCTTTAGCAAATCCTCAACCAGTACAAGGAGGTACATATTTTACTAAATTAAGAATGGATGATGAACCATTGTATTTGCAATTGCCTAAATGTTTAACAAAGCAGGGTGTTGTCACAACAAAAAAAGGTAAATATTGTGATCTTATGTATGAAAGTATTGATGAAGAAGTAGTAATTAACTTTATAGAAAATTTAGAATCAAGATGCCAAGAACTTATTAATAATAAAAAACATCTTTGGTTTCATACTGAACTTACAAAAGATGATATTTCTAGTATGATGACACCAATTTGTAGAATGTATAAATCGGGTAAAAACATACTAATTCGAGTTACAATTGAAACTTGTAAACAAACTAACAAAGACAAATGTATTGCATACACCGAAGAAGAAGTTTTAGTAGATTTAGTCACTTTACAAGATCATCAAAAAACTATTCCTTTAATTTGCATTGATGGAATAAAGTTTTCATCAAGAAGTTTCGAAATAGTCATAAATTTGAAACAATTAATGCTTTTGAACAAACAACAAACTATTGAACAAACTCAAACTTGTCTTATTAAACGAAATGTATCATCTTCTCCTAAACTTATTACATCAGATGATACAACTTCGCCTGTGCCTGCTTCGCCTGTGTCTGCTTCGCCTGTGCCTGCTTCGCCTGTGCCTGCTTCGCCTGTGCCTGCTTCGCCTGTGCCTGCTTCGCCTGTGCCTGCTTCGCCTGTGCCTGCTCGAGAATGTGCGGTTGCAACACATAATCCTTTAAGTAACCCACCACCTTCTAAACTTATTGAACAGAATAGTGTAGTAGAAAAAATAGAAAATACTATATCAAACACTAACTATACGGGTGTAACAGAAAATAATCAATTAAGTATAACTGAATCATTGCCAAATAATTCGGAAAGAAAAGATAGCGAACCACAATTATTGATAGATAATATCTCAACTGATGTTGAACGCGGAGAGAAAAATAATATAGAAGAAATCGAATTAGATATGACTGATAATAAAGAAACAATAAATCTGAAACAACCAAGCGAGGTATATTATGAAATTTACAAAGCGGCAAAGAAAAAAGCAAAACATATGAGACAAGTTGCATTGGATGCATATATGGATGCTCAACAGATAAAAGCAAAGTTTAGTTTAGATGATTTAGAGGAAACTGACGATTCTGATTACGAATCAGGAAATTCAGAAGATGAGTCAAATGATGACACACCTCATTTGAATTTAGCAGAAAATTAATATTTTAATCTGTAAAAATATTTTATCGTTCATTTTATATAATGGCACCCTCAAAAAACGGAATGACTTCAGGATTAATTATTTTAGCAGTTTTTTTATTATTCGGCAGTTTAACACAGTATTCTTCTACTAAAGGCGCCGCTTATGAAGGAAATAAAAACAGATTTGGTAGCATGAGAAGAGGAGAACAACGCCGGGGTCCTCCGGCGATAGCAACAGGTGTTTCGGCAGCAAATCCAGCGGGACAAAATGAAAGACCCTCTAGAATATCCGGAGGATCTATTAGCGCACAAGGACTACCTCCATCGTGCAGTGCAGGTCCCAGAGTTGAGGCAGGAGAACTTCTACCAAGAAACGGTAGCAACTCATGGGCGCAGTTAAATCCAACTGGACAAGGAAATATGGAGAATATAAATCTTCTTAAAGCGGGATACCACTCTGGTATAAATACAGTTGGTAATACGCTACGCAATGCCAATCTCCAGTTACGGTCTGAACCGCCAAACCCTACAAGTAAGGTAAGTCCTTGGATGAATACAACAATCGCGCCTGATCTCATGAGAACTCCTCTTGAGATTGGATGTGGTCCTCAATAGACCTTAAAATATAGCAATTAATATGTATAACTTTATTATAACTATTAATACAATTTAGATAAAATTATATTCAGTGAAAAATATATATATATTTGAGCAATGACTATAACTACTGACTTATTAAATTATATATTTAATAAATTCTTTTTTCTTCCGGACCATCCAAAAAAACAAGTAGATACATCTGTTGTGCTAACTATTGATAAAAATTCTGAATATTTTCCTGTAAATGATATACCTGGTCTTTCATTTAATATACATATTATTGTTATATTAATCTATATATCTATATGGATTATCATAATAACTTATGGAGATAAAAATAACATAGGTGGTTATTTAGTAGGTTCTGGTATTGGATTAATAATGATGATAGTTAATGTATTTTGTTATTCCACGCCAACAGTACCATTTTTATTAAACACTGAAGATGGTAACAATAACACGCCTCAACCTTTTATAATGAATATACCAAATATAGAAAACATACATAAGGGATCGGAAATAAAAGAAGATGATTTTTCTTTCATACCAAAACTTGATTATGGGGACTACAAAGTACTATTAAATAACAAAGAGAAAATGGACGATACTAAAAAAATAGGATATATATACACGGTTGATACATTTTTAAAAAAAAGTTCTTTAGGAACATTTACGCCGATTAATTTAGGTGATTATGTAGAAGGAAAAAATATACCAAACTCTGTAACCGATAAGAAAGATAGATTTGATATAGGCAATCAAGTATTTTCCGACTCTTCTACAGATACAATAGATAATATATCGCGTTCATCTTACTATATTTGCATTATTATGATTACATGGGCAGTATACGTAACAACTTCTCCATGGGGAAGTATCCATCAGTTATATTGGAATATATTAGCATTTATGACAGCAATAATTAGTAGTTCAATTGTGGTTGATACATATACTATAACAGAAAATGAATTAGTTATATTTATTAAGAAGTATATTCTTATTTTAGCAATATCATTTGGAATAACATCTGTATATATTTCATAATTTATATATTTAATATAAATGAAAAATACATCTGATATAAATAATACTATTCGCGATATTCATCAAATTTCTCATTTAAATAACCCTACAAAAGAAAGGGTTAAGGACACAAATTTAAGCGATAATGATACATCTTTACATTCTAACTCCGTTAGAGGAAAGGTGTTTACAAAATTATCTTATAATAAAAACATTAATAATGTAATTACAGGATTTTGTTTAATATATTGGATAGGAATATCAATAAAATTTTATCGAACTCTTATAGTTAAAACTACATCAAATACATTTAGCATCAATAGTAGAAAAAAATTTATTCCATTTATGTTCATAATTATTCTGTATCCAGTTATTTATTTTTCTATACAATTATTTCATAATAATACAGATTATGGAAATGTCAGACTAACTAATATTTCTCCATCATATCCTGTATGTACCAAGTCTTATGACGAACTAACCAGTAAAGAAAAAAAAAATGGCGCGATTGGAAAAATAGACTATAAATGTCAACACAAAACCGGGGATTTTAATAGACAACAAGGCAATAATATTACTAAAAAAACATACTATATTATTCATGCAATTTTTACATTAATCTTGTTTTTATTTACACAAAGTGCAGGTAAATTTAAAGATTCCCTCATAACAAGTAACAGTATTTTTATTACTCTACTTATACAGCAAGCATTATTTATTGCATTAGTTATATTATCAATATCAACTTTTACTGATCATTTTTACTTAACTACCTTTATAACCTTATTTTTTATTAATTTACTACAAATATTAGGTGCGATAACTATTATGTTAGTATCATTTATTTTATTTAGGTTAATTTATCTATTTGTATAATATAAAGTTAATATGAGAAGAATCACCTCAAAAACATTTCTAATTATAATTATAGTAGTTTTCTGTTTATACAAGTATCATACATCTGAATATTCTAATCTTAAGTGTATTATATCTGATGTCGATGGAAATAAATATTGTGTAAGGGAAAGGCGATCATTAGAACTCGCTGCAGACAAATTAGCGAAGGTAAATCAAAAAATGAAAAAATTAGTTGATCATTGCTATAAAAAATATCCAGATAAATTAAATGTTAAACGACTGAAGGAAGGATATAATCCTAAAAAAATATATGAAACTTTACCAACTAGTAAATATACTGCATATAGTGAAAATAAGGGAGAAAAATTAGCATTTTGCTTAGATACTGAAAAGAAAAACGGACAATTAATTGATTTAAATACATTAACATTCGTTGCTACACATGAACTTGCACACATTGCTACAGAAAGTGTGGGTCATACACCAGAATTTTGGGATAACTTTAAATTTCTTTTGCAAGAGGCAAATGAAATAGATATATATGAACCGGTTGATTACTCAAAAACACCGCAAAGATACTGTGGTATGGATATAAATGACAATCCTTACTTTGGTTAATTTCTATATTCAGTAAAAATATATTATACATGGTATTTAAATATATTTTTATACTACTATAGAAATATATTGTTAAATGAACTGTTGGTTATGTAGTGTATGTGAAACAGAAAACACATATAAAGAAACAAAAACAATTAACAGTAATAATTTTATAGTTTATCGATGCAAGTTATGTAGTAACTATAATCCAAATTCGAGTGATGGGTTTGAAAACAATCTAGAAATTAATAAAAGAATAGATTGTCTTTTACCAAGACATAATAATGAAATAATCATTAGTCATTTAACTCTTCTACAAATTAATTACCGTCTTAAAATTGAAAAATCAATGGTGTCATTATTAGATTATATAAGAAGCAGAATATACTACAGATCATTTTATATAAATAAACGGTGGCGGCGAAAAATTTGTTATAAAAGGTTTTTAAAAATCATTATAAAATATGTTAATCATCATAATACAAAAATAGAACCTGGTCTTATTCTGCAATATCTTATTACGGACTATTAACTTTATGACAGTTCTCGGAGATAATTCACGTCACGTATTCGTAGTAACTATAACTAAATATCCTCCTACCGCTGTCAATATTATACCAATTAGTGATTTTATGGTTATCGTATTTTTATAAAATATATACAATGCCCCGATATTAACAAATACTGTTGCAATAAATTCTGTTAATCTAATTGAAGCAACGCTATGGTATTTAAATACTTTAACAAATAAAAGATACGCATATATCCCCATAAATATAATAATTAATAATATGTTAAAATATTCAGAATGTGGAATTTTATTCAATGATTTTTTAAATGTCGGTATAGTATATTTGTTTTTTAATCCTATTATTATTGGAAATAATAATAAAAAATAAACTATTGCGACTATAACAACTGGATCATACTTTTTAATTATATTATTCCACCACATATAAATAATCCAGTAGGATAATGCTCCTATTAATGATAGTAAACTGAATCCTACTTTGGTTTTAATTAGTTTATCTAAATCATACATCAACAACTATATATATATATATGTTAATTATATATTTTTGCGAATAATTTTATTATAACGGAATCTTTCAGGTTACAATTACTTTCTATTTCTAGGGGTGTTTCCTTGACGCATGACCAACGAGTATTATCTATTTCCGGGAAAAATGTGTCACAAGTAAAATCTTTCGTTATTTGTGTGATATACATCTCATTACAATTCTCATCATTTATAAATTGCTCATAAATACTTTGTCCACCAATCACCCATATCTCCTCATACTTCTTTTCATGACACCATAGTTTCATATTTTCAATTGAATCAAAAATTTTTACGCTTTCATTACCACATTCAGTTATTTCATTATGTAAAGTTTTAGATAGAATAAGGTTATCTCTCTTTGGTAATGGAGTACATCCAATACTTTTCCACGTATTTTTTCCCATAACAATTGCATTATTTCCATTACCTTTAGTTAATTTAGAAAAGTGTTTAAGGTCCTCTTTCAGTTTCCAAGGTAAATTTTGGTTAATTCCTATTCCATTATTTTGACACATAGCAACAATTATTTTAAACTGCATTATAATAAATTAAAATAAATAGATTTTATATACATGTCAGAAATATATAAAATCTATAAGAATATTAATAATAAGATATTATCAATATATGTTTTTATAGGCTCAAGAATAAATAACATAAACAAATATGACAATGAATCATTACAAAAACTATTTTCAAGTAATCCTCGCGATACAATATTTGAAGATATATTCTCTCAACAAGAGTTTATTGATATACAAACAAATAGTATATCTGTAATATTTATCAATGACAATATTTATATAGACGATAGCATTGAAACTGTAAAGAAAAAATTATGTAAATATTCAAAAAAATATCAACGCATATCATATGATGAAATATATTTATTTTACAAACAAGAAAAAAAATTAGAGGCAACAATAGTATACCAAGAACTTACACAGGACGAGACAATTGAATTAACACAAGATAGATTAGTGCAATTTCTTCTCAATATAAGTTATCAAAATATAAAAGATATTCCTATAAAAGATATTTATACATATGATGATATTATTGCTTTAAATTTAGATGTATATAGAATCAATAAACCTCTTGGCCAAGTTTTTCGTGCAGTTAAAAAATCATATCCATATACAGTAAATCCATTTGATGCTGTAACTTATGATAGTTTTTTAGAGAGAAATGCAGAAGATATTACAAGTACTTCTAATCATAATCTAGTATTAAATTCTATGCCATTTTATAATAATACCATTTATTTTTGTTCTGCAAATGACGTTCTTAAATATTCCGAAACACAAGATCTTGCCTTGGAAAGTACTATAAAAATATATTATCCATATCTTTTTGATAACAAAATTATCTCTTTAGAAGAATTAGATAAGGAAAAGGAGTCTCTACTTTTGCAAACAGACGATTTATTAAACAACAAATTTGAAAAAAATATAAAAGACATTAAACTTTTTTATGATATAGAAGATGAAAGTATTGAATACAAAGAGAATGGCATTAGTATGATAGAATTTATAATTAATCCTTCACAAGATTTTATTTTACCATTAGATATAGTATTTAAATTAATACATGCAACAAAAGCAGTGCCTTTTATTAAGTTCAATCCTGGAAGACGTAAAGAAAAAATATACAGATTGTATGCACCGACTAAAGCAAAAAATGGGAAAAAAATACCTTTATTAAAAGAAGGTGCAATAAATAAACTTATTAAAATAATTGGTAGAGAAAAATCTGTAGCGTTATATACTTATTTATCTGTTACACAAAAGAAAAAACATATTTGTTTTGTAGAATTTTACTCAACGGGCGCAATATATGTAAAAACTAGTTTCGGTAATATTGTAAATATTACTGATGTTAATAAAATGATAAACGACTTTATAACTCCTATTATTAATGTAATTCATAATTTTTTGTTACAGAGTGGATATTCGATCAATGGGTTTAAAGGAATAGAAGGTAGTAATATTTCAATTATGAATATTGACTATTCTTTAAAAGTTCCTGTTGAAAAAGAGATAGATATAAAAAAATACTCAATGTGTTTTTCTAGTGTGTTCAATATTTTTAGTTCGGATGTTAGAAAAGGTGCTGTAATGCGTTACAAACGGGTTTCAAATTATAATGAAATGGATGGTCGAGAAGCATTCATAATTACTCTTTTAAATAATGGTAATACAAGTTCTGAGATTATACAAGGGTTAATGAATAGTTATAAATTATCTGAAGACGCTGCCAGAGAGATCATTGCGTCTTTTATAGATCAATTGCAAGTAGAGCAAAGTGCAAACCCAAACCGAAAAATTAAAATTAAAAATAATCCGGGATTTATCACAACTATTAATTATGAAGATTTTACAAACAACCTTATCATTTCTGTATCAAATATTAATGACATAGAATATCTTAATACAATTCCTGTTTTTTTGGATTCTCTAATAAAAATTACACAAGGATTAAAAATTTCGCAAGTTTCGCAAAAAGATTTGGACGATCTATGTAGTTCAACACAAACAAGTACAATAAAAATTAGCAAGGTAGACGAAGTTATTGCACCTGTAGATAGTCCTGAAACAGCAGCACTGCCCTTAACAATTATTGCAGACGAACTACAATTTGAAGATATAGAGGAGGATAATGATTCGGACAATGAATCAGTGAATATGTTAGATATCATAGGTAGCAGTGGGTCTGATAGCGAAAGCGATGACGAGGATACAGATAGTGATGGGGAAGGTAGTAAAGAAAAATTAGGTGGTGCGAAAGAAAGTCACCGAAAAGATCTTACTGGAATGAAATTAAATCACCCAAATCCGTTTTCAAAAAGAATGGAAGATAGAGACCCTTCGTTATTTGTATATGATGATGGAGGTAAATATAAAGCATACTCAAGAGCGTGCGCATGGAATTTACGACGCCAACCGGTAATATTGACTCAAAGAGAAAAAGATAAAATCGATAGAGATCACCCTGGTTCATATGATCAGGCGATTGAATATGGCAGTAGTTCCGATAAAAAACATTGGTATATTTGTCCAAGATATTGGAGTTTGCGCGATAATGTAAGTTTAACACAAGAGCAGGTGGACACTGGAAAATACGGCAATATCATTCCAAAAAATGCAACGAATGTGCCAAAAGACGGAAATATTATAGAATTTTCATCAAAATTACACGAAGGTCCAAATAATTCGTATAAATTCTTGTATCCAGGATTTTTGGATTCTAAAATCCAACCGGATGGTAAATGTCTGCCTTGTTGTTTTAAATCATGGAATAGAAAAGATCAGAAAAGAAGAAGAGATGAATGTTCTGTCGAAGATGAAGATATGCCTGCTAAGATACCTAGTTTAAAAAGACAGGCATCCGATATTATGGATGACTATATTAAAGCACCTAACAAATTTCCACTAGCACAAACTAGACTAGGGTTTTTACCACTAGTTATTCAAAAATTTTTAAATATTAATAACAAAAAATGTCAGATAAGTGCGACTAATACAAATATTAAACTAAATTATAAATGTATACTTCGTTATGGTGTAGATAATAATATGAACCAGTCATTTCTCAGTTGCATTGGCACTATACTTCCAGATCAAACAGATAATCCTACCGATAATCTTTCAATAGAAGAAACAAAAACTCGGATTTTATCTGCATTATCACTAGATTTATTTATTACATTACAGAATGGTTCTCTCGTTGAAAATTTTGGAAAATCATTCACAGACGTTGTGGATCTAGATAAATACTCTTCTAGTAAAATATATAACATTACTGATAAGGATAATGAGAATCAGTTAGTTACATTGAATAAAATGATAAATGCTTATGAAAATTTTATTAAATATATAAAAGATGATAGAATTTTTATTGATTATACATATTTATGGGATTTAATATGCACTCCAAATCCGAAATTATTTCGTCTAGGCATAAATCTTGTTATATTAAAAATAACAGATAATGATATCACAAACAATATTGAACTTGTTTGTCCTAGTAATCATTATAGTTCTATATTTTTCAATGAGAATAAACCAACAGTAATATTAATAAAAAGAGACAACTATTATGAACCTATAATACAGTATAAGGAAACTTCTTCATCTTATGAAATTAAAAAGAGGTTTAGTCTACAAAAAATGGATGATATTTCTAGTGAATTCATAAATATATTATATTTCATTAAATCTTCACTAAATACAAAATGCGGTCCATTACCAAGTATGCCAAGAGTATATAAATTTAAGGAAAATATTCCTTTATCAAGTATGATTCCAATGTTAAGGGAAAATAAATATACTATTCTCTCTCAGATTATGAATTACAATGGGAAGATTATCGCACTTCATATTGATAAGGATGGGATGAAGGGTATATTACCATGTACTCCTTCTTCGCCGCTTCTTGATCTAGAAGGAGATATTATATGGATGGATAGTGACTATGGTTATACATACAAAGATACAATTGAATTTTTGGAATTTGTTTATAAAGAGTTCAAAGGAGTGATACCATGTAAACCTAAAATAAAAGTTATTGAAAACGACTTAATTGTTGGTGTATTGACACAAACAAATCAATTTATTATGTTATCAGAACCCACTCAAGATATGTTTGGAGATGATTATCCAAGTGTTACAGATGTAAACTTTAATACAGTTGATAAGATTGCAATTACCGATAAAGATATAGATGAAGAGAGATTTATGGGGATCAAAAAAATTAAACTCGAAACAGCATTTTATAGAAATTTTAGAAATACAATACGTATATTTTTGGGAACATTTCAAAACAGAAATATAAAAATGAAAATAGAAAGAATTATAGAATCACCAACTATGTTGTATATTAGTAAACTAGATTCTATCGTTAGTATACTAAAAAAATCTACCGAGAATCTTTTTAAGTTTGCCGACTATTCAGATGAAATTATTCGAAAACTAACATATATTTCTAGTTGTTATAATACAACTAATTGCAAAGACAAGATTTATTGTTTTCCTAGAGAAAATAATACATGTTCTTTACTTATTCCAAAAATAAATCTAATTAATAATATGAATAATGAAGTAGTTTATTTTGGAAGATTAGCAGATGAGTTGGTGAGATATCAACGTATTAAATCCTTTATTTTTCAACCCAAGGTTTTTTTGACTTTTGAAGATGTACAATATAATTTAAATGATGATGAGATTATTTTATTACAATCCTTATTAACGAATAATTATTTTAATAATCTTGACCCTATGTCAAATAACAATTATATCATGAATAATGCATATGATTCAACTGAACCACTAAAATCGCAAATATATAATAATAGTATATCATATAATAAAACAATTGATTATAAAGAAGAAGAGGGTTTAAAGTCAGATGATGATAAAAAGAGGGAAGGGGTTCATCAAAAATTAAAAATAAAACAAATTAAGAAAAGAAAAAAATACAAAAATATTAAATTACAGACACCGGTCAAGGAACTAGATGCAAAGGAACTAGATGCAAAGGAACTAGATGCAAAGGAACTAGATGCAAAGGAACTAGATGCAAAGGAACTAGA
>VMHT01014272.1_pt1 | contig 38201 bp, 48 predicted proteins | sample 4693611 | NCBI WGS metagenome assembly VMHT01 (sample SAMN12280063, study PRJNA550983) | marine metagenome | isolation source: seawater sampled from same location over 5 years 0.02-0.2 micron viral filtrate | place: USA: collected off the coast of southern California halfway between the port... ...
AGTTGTTCAAGTTCCTCAGTGCTAATAAGGGCAAACATAAGATCAGCAGTAGCAGGGAGACCAAAGGACTCACTAGTGTCAGTAAGGTCAACGTCAGAGCTACCATAACCAGAACGAGTGGTCTGGGTGGCAGATACGATAGGGACCGAGGCTTCGCAAGCCAACCCTCTAAGCTCTTCTGCAATAGACTTAATATATGAATATGAATTGATAGAACCACCTTGGCGATATCTGCTGGAAGCACATATATTAAGGTAATCAATGAAAATAATATCAGGTCTAAATGATTTCTTAAGTGCAAGTTCATTAAGAAGTGCTCTAAAATGTCCACTATGTGCAGATGCTGTAGGGTATTCTTTAATTATAAGTTGACCTTGAGTTTTTTGTGCAAGTTTTGTCACCTTATCCTCAAACATCACTTTAGGAAGGTTACTTATCTCCTGAATTGGTACGTTGAGAAGGTTTGCATCGATACGTTCAGCAATCTTTTCTTCAGCCATCTCCATCGTAATATACAGAACATTCTTATTCTGCAGTAAACAAGCAGAGGCAACATGACACATAAACAGAGACTTACCGACACCTGTTCCTGCTAGTGCAATGTTAAGGGTCTTATTAGGAAGACCACCTTTTGTAATTTTATCAAAGTATTCAAGATCAAATGGAATTTTATCTTCTTTCCGATTATATGACTCAAATCTTTCTTCATAGTCTTGGAGATAATCATGACCCACATGATTATCAAAGCTTACACCAAGAGCATCTGAGAGGATACTAGGAATAGCATCACGATTCTGTTTCTCATCATTACCATCCGCAATATGAATAGATTCCATAAGTGCCAAATAAATGGCACGATCACGACACCACTTCTCAGTAGTATTAATCAACCACTCAAACTCACTCGAAGAATCTTCAAGTGATTGAACAAGAGATATAATATCTTTGAATGATGTGTCAGTAACATCCTTTCGATTTTCAATTTCAATACAAAGAATTTCTTTACTAGCAAGTTTATTATACTCATTAATAAATTTTGAAATCTCTTCAAACACAATTTGTTCAGAGGATTCTTCAAAATATTCCCTTTTTAAAAAAGGAAGAACTTTCCTTGCATATTCTTCATTGTTTAATAGATTCTTCAGAATCAGAATTTCCACCTTGTCCATAACTAAACTCAAATGATATGCTAATTCGTTTGCGGTCTTTTTCTTTAAATGGGGTTACTGTATGAACCAAGTAAGTTGGAAACAGAACAAGTAAACCAGCAGTTGGATAAAGATGCATGGCACTTACAGTATGCCATTCATCCCGAACAGGATTTAAATGAATCCTTTTACCATGGCAAGGATCAAAGAAAGCAAGTGATCCTCCCATCTTACCATCACATGCGTGAGGTTGCAACCAAACAGATTCCTCTCGATAGTTATAAAAGGTTTTTTCACCTTCTATCCATCCTATAGGATAGTATACTGCAGCAAGAGAAGAAAGATTATGTTGATGTGGGAAGTTGACATCACCAGGTCCATTTATATTTGCCCATAATCCAGAGCACTCTAGTTCAGGTTCCCAACCAAAGTTCTCACAATAGTTATTAGCACAACCTCTAACAAGACTAGAAAGATCACGAAAACTTTCATAATCATTCTCAATACCACTTCTACTATGCCAACCACCAAAGTTACTTTGAACAACACCTTCAGGGTCTTTTTTAACTTCAGTAGAAATATCATTCACTAAGTTTTGGTTCATCTCATGAACCTCTTCAGTGAAATTTAATGTAAGAAGTGGAGTAGAAAAAAGTCCATGCTCGGCTGGAAATATTTCTACTGCCTTAGTTTCCATAACTAAATTGCTCCTTCGCAATACCATCAAGTTTCTGCATTACTTCTGGTGTGAAGTACTCCTCAGGATCTTTTAAGATTGCTTTGGCATAAATCTTTTTACCATTCATCTCATAACGACCTGCAACATTTTTCCAGAGACCTCCCAGTTCACCCAACTCAAGTAAACCAAAGTATCGATCGAGACCACGCTCATCGTAATAAAGACGCACCGTAACATCCTGATTCTCCTTACTTAAACGTGACTTAGCAGTCTTTGCCTTGATAAGATTTCCAATGACTTCTGTTCCATCCTTTTCTTTCTTTTTGCTGAGATGGATAATTGAAGAAGCAGCATACTTGAGTCCACTACCTCCTCCCATTTCTTTAGTTGGAACATAAGAACCGATGACATCATAAGTGTGATTAGTAACAATCATTGGAATGTTTGCTTGACCCAACTTGAGTGTAAGCATACGGAAAGCACCTTTGATAAGTTGAGATTTCGTCATATCACGAACCTGCTTATCATTCAGTGCGTCTGTAATCTCCTTCTCAGTCGATAGCATCCCTAAAGAGTCTAACACAAACATCAGTGGTTTGCGGTCTTCTACAGGATCTTTTAGGTATCGATCAACAATCTTGAGTGCCTTACTACGAAACTCCTCAATAGTAACAACATTCATCACAACAGTACGTTGAAGATCTACCCCACGACTTGAGAGTAGAGACTTGTTAACAGCGGCTTCAGTGTCAAAATATATGCACATACCATCAGGATTATTATCCAAGAAATTTTGAACGACTGCCAAACTAAAGAAAGTTTTGCCAGTGCTAGACTCCCCAGCAATGGCAGTAATCTTATTCCCAGATACGCCACCAAATATGCTACCTGAAACCAATGCGTTAAAGATGTACGAACCTGTGTCCACGAAAGTTTCTGTTTCATCTATATCTGATGCAATTTGTGCATATTCATTACCAATCTCCTTGACAATATCTTTTAAAAAATCCATAGTAATTTATCCTTGGGGTTCGTTTCCATTTAGTCTATCATAATATCCAGATTCTTTCACCATATTAAAACTTAGAGATCTCCTCTCAGAATTAACTGGAAGTGGATATGTCATGTGAGATAACCAGGCCGGGAAAATGAGAACAGTTCCTTCCTCTTGGTCAGGAATATATTCATCATGAGAGAAATCAAAATTTCCTCCATTAATCAACTGAACTTGTCCACCAATTCTTCCCCTATTATCAATACCTTCACTTTCTTTATTTTTTAAATTAACTTCACTCAATTCTTCGGGAATCTTTAAAACAACTATTCCAGCAATTTCGGATCCATGATCATGATATGGAGTATAGTCACCTTTATAATATCTGTTTACCCAAACATCCGAATAAAGAATTTCATGAGATAATTTAAATGTTCCATCATGTCCTGGAGTAATAACAGAAAGTTTTACTGATGAATGATTATGTGTTCCTTCTGTATTTTGAATATAGTAATTACCGAGAGTTTCAATAAACTCAGTAAACCCAATATCCTCAAGGAAATCTTTTTCAAAGTAAACTACTTCAAGATCTCTAAGAAGTAAATTTGGAATGTTTCCCCTAGAAGAACAATACTTTCTCATCTCTTCAGGATCTGAGCATATATCATCCACTTTTTTATTCAAAGCATCCATTATATTTTTTGGACAAGTTGTTTCTAAGACAAAAGGTCCAAATGGTTGATGTAATCTTACGGGTAATTTCATTGCCAACGTTTTGTTTTTAAATAATCAAGAATATCACTACGAAGATCCATCAGTTCATGATAACACTTTTGATTATGAGCACATTGACGAAGTGCTGGATCTGGTTTAATTACAGACTCAATGAAGATGTCGAGTCCTCTATTCCATTTGTCCTTCTTACATTCATTATCGTCTATGTTATTCTGGTCCTTCATACAAAAAATAACTCCAAGTTTACTGTCTTTTCAATAGACCATCCAATAGAATCAAGAACAGTCTTAAGTGGATCTAAGAATGCTTTTTCAAATTGTAAGTCATAGTCTATATATTTGTCAACTCCAAGTTCATTGGGAAAATCTTGAATGAAGGAGATTACATTCTCATGAATTGTATTTGGTTTTTTCAAATACAAGAATTTAATCTTTTCACCGTTATTGATCAAAGAATATTTGTGATCAAGTTTATTCTTCTTGATGTAGTAATTGAATAGGAGTGATCCTCTTACATGAATCGGTGTTCCTTTAGAATAAATTGTTGAATGTGATTTGTACTTTTGAACGTCAGATACAGAACGAGGAAAAGCAATTTCTTCTGGTCTCATCTTTTTAAACTCTTCCCTAGACTTATCAATAAAGTTAATTACATCTTCTTCTGTACCATTCATCATCAGTTTAAGTCCGTCCTTAATCATCTTACGGCATGGTGCTGGAGTTGATGACTTGACTGCTTCAATGCCCATGATCTTGAGTTTGGGTTCTTCATAACGAACACCCTCACTATCCCATACATTAAGAATGTAACGTTTCTTGGCAGTCCAAATACCACGTTCAGCAATATTCTCTCTCTTCATTTGCATCTTTTGATCATATGCCGAAACGTAGTCCGCAAGGTTCTGGTAACAGGTGTCAATGTACGGTTCCAGTTTTTCTTCGCAGATCTTATTAAGTATATCCACAATCCGTTCTTTGTTGCTAGACTTAGCAGCAAAAAATTTATCAACAACAGGTCCCATATTAAGATAGATAGAATCTGTGTCTGATGCAATGACGTAATCCTCCGATTCGGTTTGCAAAAGATTATTTAGATATTGATTCATCCTATTCTCAATCCATCGGATACTTACTTGTCCTGACAGGGTAATTGCCTCTGCATTGGCAAGTTTGTAGTACCTAAAATACTGATTACCGATAGCGCCATAAGCACTGTTAAGAGAGATCTTCTTAGCCATTTGGATATTGTTACAACGTGCAATCTCTTTCTCCAATGCTTTAGTTGGTGTTTTTTCATATTCTTGCTTTGCCTTGAGCATCTTTTTCTTAAAGATCACACGGTCTCCGTACATCTTCTCCATGAGTTCTGGTAAGAACCCACGAACATCTTTACGATACATTGCACCATTGGCACAGACCGCATTATCTTTATATAACTCAAATGTTATTTCTTCATTAAGTATTCGATCAACGTTAACCGTTGGATGTTTTTCATCGAGTAACGTCTCTGGGGAGATATTGTACTGCATAATGAGATGAGGGTACAGACTGTTAAGGTCAAAACTGACAACCCAATCATACTTTCCTGGAATCGGTTCCTTGACATATGCTCCTGCATATTTTTCATTTTTGCTGCCTCCAACCTTTGGAGGAATAACAATATTCCTCCTCTTTAGATAATTGTAAATGATAGCATCCCAAGTCCGTACTTGATAAAACACATCGTTATAATTCACCTTGGCTTCGTATGCCATAGTGATTGCGAGTTCAATAAGTTTCATCTTGCTTTCCAGTCGGTCAACAAGTTCAACGTCAATGATGTTGTACTCTACAAACTTCTGCCAATTACCAGTATAGAAATCTTTGAACGTATCGAACTCAGAGTGATCAAGTTTCTTCTGTCCAAGTTCTACAGTAGCAATATGATCTAGACGGTATGACTCTTGTGCTTTATAAGTAAACTTCTTATAAAGATCCATATAATCCAGTTGAGAGATACCTCCAACATCATATGAGATCTGATCTCTACCCATAATCTTCAACTCATTCCGAGTTACAAGACCCCAAGGTGAGAAACGTTTCATCTGCTTCTCACCCAAGACACGATCTAATCGTCCACAGATATATGGAATATCATATAGTTGGCAATTCCAACCAGTAATAACTTCAGGAGGATTTGCATCCCACCAATCTAAGAAGGTCTGAAGAACTCCACGTTCTGTACTACAGTGAAAATATTTGACATTATTTTGCTTAACTTCAAAAGGTTTAACACCCCAAGTCAGAATTTCTTTTGTAGAATAATCTTGAACTGTGATACATAAAATTTCTTCCGAGCAAGAAATTGGATCTGGAAATCCATACTCAGAAGAAACCTCAATATCAATTGTTGTAAGTTTAATTTTACTAATATCAAACTTTAGTTCTTCCTCGGGATACTTCTCGGAAATGTATTGGCAGATATACCGATCATTACCATAAATGGTAAACCCCTGAACATCTTCATACTTTTTGTAGAAATCCCTACAGTCACGAACTCCACCAGGTTTGATAGGTTCAACACAGTCACCTTCCAAAGTTTTATACTTAGTCTTAGTTTTAGAAGGAACAAAGAGAGTTGGTGAAAACTCTTCTTTGTACATAACAGACTTACCATCCTCATAACCACGGAACAGAAACTTGTTCCCGATCATTTGAACATTGGTGTAGAAATTCATAACGATAGTCTATTTCAAATTTTTTTAGGAGAGCACTTCGATCATATTTCTGATCGTAAAATTGTTCATATGTATGTATCACCTTCTCAAATATATTCCAAAATTGTGGTGGAATATTATATGGGGATAAGCATACGAAGATGTAGTCAAACTTTGGATTACATAATAGTGGTTTTTTATCCGTGACTTCATAGTCACAGTCTAGCACAGTTTTGAGATATGATTGCTTAGATTTGGAAATATTTCCACATATATGCTGGAGACTTTTTAATCTATTCTCTCTACACAACAATTCAATCCAGTTACCCTCATCACACGAATAGTTACTTTCTTTTCGAGCAGGTCCACCATCAGTATTAATTACATCATCATGAGTATCTACATTGATTAATTCTATATCATGACAATCTTTTAACTTGTACATAATATTATCATGTTCATATCCAAATCCAACATCATTACACTGCGGTAAAGAAGTTAGATATAGATATTTTAAATATTTCAACTTATCAGCATCATACACAAAGTCTTGATACCTATAGTTGCTTTTTTTATTAATGTTTTTCCACCTTTCTACTGGATGATTTATAGTATCACTTTCTTCTACCAAATCTAATAGATCAAAAAATTCATCACACTCACCATCAAATCCATAATTATTTGGTTGTGATGGAAAAATATAATCAAGATCAATACTTAGAACTCTCATCCCATCAATTCTTGATACTTTTCTAGTAAGGTGGGTTTTGGATCTACAAGTGTCAGAATTTTATCTGACGACATCATAAATTGGTTATTATTTGTAATGTCAATTAACCAGGGTTCTAGTGTTCCATCCGTTTGAATTACAAATGGTTCTGTCAATTTACAATCAGGTTCCCCAATGTCAGCACCAGTTTCCTCAATCTGACTAATCAGAAGAGTTCGGTCCATCAAAACCAAAATCTTGACTACTAATTTCTCCATAGTTCTCATCATCCTGAGATAAAATTTGTTCTTGATATGTATCTTTTAGTTTATCGATTGGATCGACAAACGTCACAATCCAATCCATTGCAACTGGATAGATAGGTCCTTTTCCAAGTGGAACCCAAGGTTGAAGTGAAATGTCGAAAGTTACTTGTGGTCGGTTTTCGGGAACGTCAATATCCTTCATACGAACAATACAAGGTTTTTTGAAAAAGTATCCAACTACCTTAGTATTTTCACCTTCACCATGATGCATTTCTTTTACATCAGAAATAACTTCTTCACCAGATTTCAGTACAGCAAGTTTTACGGTCATAGTTTTTAAAATCCTCAATTCATTATAGCAATAAAAAGGGGAGGTGTCAACTGGATTTTGCCAGTTACCTCCCCGTCTGCGACGACGATATTCATTTTTATTTAGTATTTATTTTTTAGGTGTCATCCAATATGCTCCGAAAGATGTTGCTGAGATTGCTGCGATGATTGCTAGAATTTCCATTTGTCAGGATGTGTCATGATAGAAGGTTTGCAATTGGTCCACCAATAAAAAGAGTCATTAGTGTTCCAAGTGTTAGGGTAGTCATGGTGAAGTTCATGTATTCTCCATCAGATTACATAATTATATAGATTATACTGTATCACTATGATACACTTCTGTATCAACAGCAGCAAAAATTAGTCAGGGTATCAAAACCACTCCTTTCTTTTGTGTGCATCTGGAACTACTTTACCAAGTGTAATACTTAGAAGCCCATCCTCAAAGCTAACTGATCTAACTTCCGTCTCGTCACTGAGTGTCCAGCACCTTGTGAAAGATCGTTGAGCCACTCCTCTATGGACGTATTCTGTTCCAGTTTCTCCATCTTCCCTTTGCCCTTCGACAAAGAGTTTACCGTCTTGTGTGTAGACATTTACTTGTGCTTTTTTAAATCCCGCAAGGGCAAGTTCTAGTCTCGATTCTACGTTGCTAACCGTGATTAGATTATACGGAGGATAGTTTGTCGTTGTTTCATGCAGATTAAACAGACGATCAAAGTATTCATCCATACCGATGCTATTCTTATTTATACGCTCAAACAACTGATTTACGTTGGCGGCGTTGTACTTCATTAAATCCATTTGTACTTCTCCTTTAAAAGCAAGATTTGATTGTGTGGACCCTTTCGGCATCCACTAGTATATAGTAGCATAAGACATAAAAAACGGGGTGGTGAACCCCGTAATTTTTTATTCGGTTATACTTAATGCAAAGTTGAGAGGTCCATTAAGTGTTCCTCGGTTCTTATAATCCTTTGCAACCTTATCCCAATCACGACCAACCTTACTTCCAGTTTCATCATTCATGTACTTATCAATCCAATAAAGGAGATATGATACTGTACGATCCATATTATCCCATCTGGTATCTTTACAAATAGAAGCATCCTTGAACATTCCACCAGTCTTCCAAGTTTCAGTGATGTGTGTTACACCATCCCAGTCATCACTAAAAGTATTACCCACACCCTTTTCAATCAACCTCCACATTTCACGAAGTTTTTGATTATTGGGACCGTAGTAATACAATGACATAAGACATGCAGTAACAAAAGGTTGACACCACTTATCCTTTTTAGTCATCAATTCATCAAGGGACTGAAGACAACCTTTAATCATCCAGAATGAAAGTTGATCTCGAAGTGCCTCAGTATTTTTGAGACCTGATTGATTCCACTCTGTTGGTTTCATAAAGTGGCAGGCTTTGTTCATTCCAGAAAGAATCTGACCTCTAGAAAGTTTATCACTCTTGGGAGTATAATCATAAAATCCTGTTAAAATACCAAACACTTTCTGTTGGTTTTTTTCTGTTGCTTCTGCAGAATCAAATGTATCATACGATTGCTTGATTTCATCAAGATCATCATACTCATATGTGATGGCAATCAATTTTTCTGGAAGGTAATCTGATCCTTCTTTCTCCCAATTAAGTGCTCTAGTATTTCCATCAACTCTAAACAACATACCTTTTGGGTATAGTTTTCCAGCTACAGTGCAGTCTTTAGTCAAACGAACTAAATGAACTACACAGTGTTCTGACCTAACTTTTTTGAGATGCCCTCTTGCCTTAGCAAGTCTTGCTTCTGTATCTCTTTGGCAAGGGACCTCTGGGAGGTTTAAAAATTTTTGTAGTGTATAATTGCAATTTACGGTAATATTACCCGTAAAATCTTTAGTTTCAATCATGGTTTTTATAAGTTAATCAACAAACTATTCACTAACCCTAAAGAAAGTGCTGCATAAATGCAAGGTGTTTATTGGTTTACCGACTTATTATAGCACAAAAAAAGGGGGGCGTCAAACCCCACTCAAAACACTAAAATCTAAGATCTCTTCATAGTCATTGCCGATAGAAAAATTAAATGAAACTATTGTTTTTCTATCTGAAAAATTTGTTGTTCCTCTATGTGCAACATGTGCTGGAAATATTATAATATCTCCTTCTGTTACGGGTATTTGATGATGACTATGATCATATGGAAATACTAGTTCTGTTCTAGAACTTCCTACAGGAAACTCCAGATAGTAAACACCAGTATATTGTTCACCATGTGTATGCCAATTGTGCATGTCACATTTGACATATTGTTGAAACCACATTTCAGTCAACTCAATCGACTTATATGGTGTGATTGAAAGAAACTCATCTATAGAATTATAGAAGTGCTTTTCAAACAATTGAATCCAATCTCTTTCACCATCTCCAGACCAATCCCAATCAAGTCTGGAGACACTATCGATAGATCCTGTTTCTCTAGTTATAGTAGTTGATTGTGTTTTATCAATTTCGGAGAGAAGTTCATCTCTGATTAACTCATGATCCTTTACTCTCCCCTGGAAAATGAAATCCTTAAGGAGAATTTTTTTCATGCCTCTTCTTTTTTCTTCTTAGATCCAATATTGTATTTTTGCTCTAGTGACCATTCACCCTTCTCTTTATAAGCAATAACCTTAATCTGATTGAGTGGTGCAATGTCCATAATCTTTTCTTCTTCTAGTAGTTCAACTAGTCCCCAATCAACAAGAAGTTTAACAATTCTATTTCTACGTTGAATATCATTTACAGTAATATTTGCATATTTACCATCAAGGGCAAACAACTCTTTGAAGTGGACAATATAATACTTGCCTTGCTTATGAAGAATATGACAAGATTGATATAACTTTTTTTCTTTACGAGATGCTACTCCAATGCGTGTTAGAGTTTCACGAACCTTCAGGAAGTCATCTGGTTCACGAAGACTGATCTCTACCATCATAGAAGAAGACCAAGTAACCTGTGGTTCAACAATTTTAGTCATTTTTTTCCACCCTTTTCAATCTTAGATTTGATAAAAATAATTTGTTCTTTAGAAAGAATTCTTAAAGCTTCTTTTGATTTCTCATTTGAATATCCATAATATTGTTTAATGGCATCCAAATCATCAATCTTTTCTTTACGAATCCATGGAGAGAATCTTTTCTTTTTCCTCAGACTATTTAGCAAGAATGAATATTGCATATCTTTATCTAGGAAATGATACTTATTCATTTCATTAGCAAACATGATTGCATCAAGATGTCCAGATAGACACTTGTTTATGATGAAGGGTGGATATTGTTTAACGGAGTCTGGGTTTTCTTTAATAACGTTTTCCTTATTAAAGTTTATTGAGTTCATCCAATCTTTCAATTCCATAGTTCTGCCTCTAGTGGTGTGGGTGGAGTAAGAGAATAGTTAGTAACTAGAAGTTCTGTCTTCACATTATCTTGAGTGTTCTTATCACCACGGTGAACCATAGAGTAACGTAGTTTCCAATACTCAAGATGATAATCCTTGTACAACTCAAGCAGACGATCATTCACATTGTAAGTAATCATGAAGTCATGAGGACACTTATATACGTTCTCAGCAAATACCTCATGATCAAATGATCTGTGCATCTCACGATTCTTTCCATACAGAAAGTCTTTGATGTCATATGGAGGATCAAGGAATACAAAAGTATTCTCAGGACCATCAGCATTCATTACTTCAGAATAATCAATATTAGTAATCTTCCAATGCTTAATTAGTTTAGAGAACTGTGCAAGTTTATCTGCACCAACTAGAGAGAAGTTGGAATTGGCAGCAGTTCGAGAGAAAGAACTATTCTCAGTCAATCCAGAGTAACTGCACTTATTCATAATAAAGAAAGCAACTGCCTTCTGAAAATTATCGTAAGTATCAATATCTGTAGCATACCGATTGAACAGTTCCTTAGCAAAATTATCCTTCTCCTCTTGAGTGCCACTCTCAAGCATCTTCTCTTTCTGCTCTCTGACACTCTCAGAGAGGTCTTGACCACGATCCCGCAGTTGTACCCAGAAATTGTATAGGGGCACATACAGATCATTCACCCAGACAGGAATGTCTGGATTCTCTTTTGTCACATCAATAGCAATAGACCCACCACCAACGAATGGTTCACGATATTCAGTAATAACTTTTGGATACCATTGCGAGAGAGTCTTAATTGCTTTTGACTTGCCTCCAGGATATCTTAAAGGTGTCTTCAATGCTTTCATAATAAAATAAAAAAATCAGAGGATTAGTTTCTTGGAAGGTGGAGTTTCAATAGTAGAGTACATCCTTTCATACTGCTCAACGATCTCGTCGGCAGGATTTTCAACATAGATGATCCACTTACGATCAATAGTAACAGGACTTCCCTTCTTAATCAAGGGAGCCCAAGGAACAAATCCAACAGTACCATTCTGATTGGGAATGGGACTAATTGCATTAGTAACAAGAATAACGGTTTCTTCCTCAGTCAATTCACAAATGAATTCTTCACCAGAAGATAGTTTAACAAGTTTTACATTCATTTCATTTACCTAAATTTAAATTATACAGTGTATGGAGCACTTTCTGTCCATACAGTTCCCCTATGAACACAGTTAAAGGGAAGAGAAATTCTAGACTTACTAGTTAAATTTTCATAGACATGATGTTTTAATATTGATGGGAAAATTAAAACATCTCCATTTTTTGGTTTATGGGTATAGTGAGATCTATTATAAAGGTTATCATCTACATTTTCAAACTCTAAACCATTTCCAAAAGTATTTTGCTCTCTAATGAAAGCAATGTCTCCAGAATCGGGAGTGACATCAATATACCAAACCGCACTAATTGTAGAATTTGTGTGAGAATGTTCATGACACCACTGCCCTCTTTTGTGAAGATTAAACCATGATGCAATTACTTCAAATTCTACATCCTTAGTATGACTAAGCACATTATAAAAATAGTCATGCACCAATAGAACTAACTGTTTTTTACATTCCAGTAGAGTTTTATGCTCTAACACATTTTCTACACGACTTTTATATCCAGTACTAAGTCTTTCAAAATGAAACTTTTTTTGAAGTTTATTTAAATGGTCTTCCATGAAAGAAGGGACTTCTAAAAAAGATTTATACAATGGTATTGAGAATAGATCAATAACTTCACTCATTTTTAATAATAGTTTGGTCTTTCACTTTCATCTGCACGAAGAAGAACTCCATCTACTTTTAGAAGTAGTTCTCGCATATCATTATGCAGAACACGATATCCAGTACCAACATATAGTTGACCTAAGACAACTGCTATAGTAGCAGTTCCCCAGAATACATAATAGAATCTAGACTTAACTTGTGCTTTTAGTTTTGTGTTTTTCATTTGAATTTACATTCCACCATAATTTCAGTTAGTGCTGCAAGAATATTAATCTCCTGATCAGCAACAAAAGCAATCTGATACTGATACTTAGCAATGACCAGAACTGCTGCTGCAAGAGAAGGTCCATCGACGGCATTTGCAAGACCATCATAAACCCTACGAAGGATTAGATTGGGATCATTATCTAGATTAGATGTGACCCATTTTCGGACATAACCAAAGTCTTTTACTTTCAGATTCTTGATCAGATCTTCAACACTCACATCAGAAAACTGAGCAAGGATAGCACTATCAATGCTACCCGATACTGAGTATCGTTGACACTCATTAAGAACACGTCTCCAATCTGGGAAGTGTTTGTTAATAAGTTCTACCAGGACCTTGTTATCATATTCAACACCTTCTGCAACCAAGATTTGTTGGAGACGTTTGAAGAATTTTGCTGCAAGTCCCTGTCTGTCTTTTCCTTTAATTCCGAAATCGACCACCGCACATCGGGAGTGGAGTGGTTCGATGATTTTGTTCTTGAAATTACAGGTAAAGATGAATCTGCAGTTGTTATAAAATGTCTCAATATTTGCCCGTAAAAGGAGCTGTACATCGTGGGTCGTGTTGTCAGCTTCGTCAATAATGATGACTTTGTGCTTTGCTTCAGTTGCAGAAAGTGATACGGTCGAAGCAAAGTTCTTTGCTTGGTTCCGTACTGTGTCCAGAAATCGTCCTTCATCAGATCCATTGATAACGTAATAATCAACACCTAATTGTTCACAGAGTGCCTTTGCCACTGTAGTTTTACCACAACCTGCAGGTCCAGAAAGTAGTAGATTTGGTATCTCTTTCTTATTTAGAAAGTCTTTGAACATAGTTTTAGTATGTTCAGGTAGGATACAATCATCAATAGTTTTAGGTCGATACTTCTCAACCCAAAGGAAATCAGTTTTGTTCATAATTTAGTTACACTATAGTGATGAAATTAGTCTGGTGTAGCATCTCATCGGGAAGTTTATCATACCACATAAACTCCGAACTTGTCTCATCAAGAGTTGGTATAAACTCTTCTTGAACTTCAACCAAATAAAGCAAAGTAGGAGTATGTGTTGCTCTTGCTTCAAGGACATCTGGAAAGATGTAATTAGAGAATCCTACAAGTTTGAAATCCGAATAGTATCTTCCAATCTCTCTAGTATGAACTCTCTCAGCAAGTTCTTGAACGGTTTCTTTAAACCTAAGTCTTCCTCCAATAACCCAGAACACACCCTTTACAGGTTCTTGTGTTCTTTTGATTAGAAGAAATTTATCCTTACATCTAAACACAAAATCCACACAAAAAATTGGCATGGATTTCATTATCTTTTGATACTCTTTTTCTTCAATAAACATTACAGGTCGTCATCAATAAATTTGGTCAAAGTAAAAGAACCGTCTTTGTTGTCAATCCATTCTAACATATCTCCTTCTTTCCATCCAGTTTCTTGCAGTATTTCTTCTGTGAAGGTTAGAACTCCATCATCACTAACTGTCAAAGTAGTTTTTATCATACCCACTCAGGTTTACGTTCAGGAATACGAAGGTAGTTATCTTTTACCCACGGTTTGGATGCGATATACATCTTGTATTTGTCATAGATATCAACACCTGTATCATACTTGAACTCATCAGGTCCAGCAAAAACAAAAGGTGTTGTATCCTTCCCACTACGACCTTGAGGATCTGCGGTAGGGAGTATTTCCTTTGCTGCTAGGAGTGTCTTCTGACAGGTATGGACCTTACCATAACGAGCAGTGTACTCGTCACACATAGCAAGTCCATGAGCAAGCAACCACTGCCAGTTAGTTACAAACTCATTTGCCCAAATAGTGCAGGGATGATTGCGAAAAGCACCCTTCTCAGTAGCATAGGGAGTACCGTCTGCTTTAGGAAGAGTGCCGAATCCATGCCCCCATTTGTCAGAGCACACAATAGCAAGCATCTGACAGGTCTCTAGAGGCATCTTAACGATGTGCTTGTCGGGAAGAACTCGTGCCGACTTGTGAGGATCTGGGTCTGTAACAAAGATATTCATAGCACTTTAGAAATTGAGATTGCCAGCAGGAATGATATCATTATAACCACATCCCACGACTTTGTGCGAACAAAGTAAGGAACTGAAATAAGGTCGGCAATTAAATTGATATACACACCCACCATAACATCAACATGAGTTATAGTAAAGTATGCAACAATAACTCCAATACTTCCAATTATTCTTAAAGTAACATCAGGAGTTATCTGTAGTTTGAGTTCAGAAGTTTTCTGCATGTATGATCTTTTGGTGAACATCCACTATGGATATATCGACCATCAAAAATAACCAAACGATTTGGTTTTGGAGTGATGGACTCTTTTATAGTAAAACTATCAATGTTATCTCCATTGACTTGAGATCCAGAATCTCTCTCATTAAAGATGATAGTATTACCATCGGTTTGATTTAAATAAAGAATTGATGAATAGTGAAATTGGCCAGGATAGTCAACATGAGGTCCATGAATAGCACCATCTACAGTTTGTGTACATAGATCTGCTCTGACTCTCATAACTTCCTTTGCACCAAGATAAGATTTTACCTTTAGAGCAAAGGGATAAATCAAGTCACCTTCTCTAGATCTTGATTTATCCTTTTCAATAAGGAGATTAGAAAAACCTTGAGTGGGTTTAATCTCACCATTTATGCTGAATTTCTTATTACTAGTATAAGTAGAATCTCCACTATAGTACCAATGAAAATCATCATCATTCATGACAGTATTTACGATAAAATCGAAATAAGACTTATCAAGGAAATCATCAATTACTTCAATAAATTTAGTCCTCATAAGATGAATCTGGTTCTAGGGCAATCCAGTAAGTAAGATTCTTATCAGAGTTAACAAACTTAGATAAAAGTTTCTTAGAAATTGAAACTTGATAACTACCAGGAAGAATTTTAATATTTTCTACCTTAAAGTTGAAACTAAAAATATTCTCAGTCTCACCAACAATAATAGAGAAATCATTGGAAGTATCATTCTTACGATCAGATACAACTAATTTAACAACTCCATTCTCACCAACGACAGATAGATCTGGAAGTTGATAAACAGCAGATGCTTTAAGGAGTTTATCCAGTTGCTGAGTATTGAGATTGAAAGAGATCTCTTCAGATGTCAGAACAATATCTTTCTCAGGAGGACTGATAATCACATTGGGATCAGCAAAGAAGTACTTAGAACGCATCTTACCTTCACGGATAACCATGTAAGAATCATTCTCAATGTCAAGTTCAGGACTCTGGTGCAGACTCAGACCATTAAGAAATTGGTTAAGATCATAAATGCCAAAATCTTTGGGGAAGTCTTCATTTACTTCAACCTCAGCAAGAATGTTCTTCATCACACTGATAGTACGGAGTTTCTTACCTTCCTTGAAAAGGAGAGACTGGTTAATATTAGAAAAATTTTTAAGAATATTAACAGTTGAATCAGAAAGTTTCATAATCACCTTTAGGTTGCTTGTGTAGACCAGAGAAATGGTAGAGAAGAATGCAATAATGAATTGCTTTTAGAATGTCTTGTTTAGACTTTCCACCCTTCTTACCAAAACGAGAAAGATATTTGATTGCATTAGAACGACAGAATGGTTCTGCGTCACCAATACCTTCAATAAGATCAAGAGTCTGTGTTTTAGAATCTTGAGATGTATAGTGAGATTTATATGTTGAAGACAGGTACTCACGAACCTCCTTCATAGTCAAATCCTCTTCATACTTCCAAAAACCATTATTTGAAAGTTGATCAAGATTTAAGTCAATTCGGTCTTCACTCATAGATGAAATCGGCGCATTGATATTGAGAGTATTCCCAAAGTCGAGATAATCTTCTTCGAGAATTGGTCGGTCGTCTGCTAACGGACGACCATCGTTATTAAAGTAATTCATTTCGTTTTCACTTAATCCATACATTTCGTCGTAAAGCATACTCCAAGAATTAGTCATAATAAACCTCTGTTATTATATCAGAAGTTGATGGTGTTGTCAATTGTATCGATACTATCATCAGATGTCATTTGAAAGTCAGCATCGATTTTGTCATAGAGTTCGATAAAAGATTGCTTGGTCTCATCATCGAACCGTGCAGTGCAGACATCAATTGCTTTTTCTTTATTATTAAAAATACTGTAAGCACGAATGATGTGAACAAGACGACGAGTAGAGATGATTTCATCAACACCACCATCATAGAAAGTCTTACGGATGATGTCTGCCCAATCCACAAGACGTTTGCAGAAGGCAGGAGCAACCACATTAAGGTCTTTAGCAATACCTTCAAGGATTTTCTGTTCAATTGAGGGAGATGGATATGACTGATCAAAAGTTACAGGGAAACGTTCGAGGAATGCTTCATTGAGAACATTGGTTCCGATAAAACGTCCATCTTCAGAACCCTTACCTTTAGTATTAGCAGTTGCAAATACTTGGAACCCTGCAGAAGGTTTTACAAATTTTCCAATCTTCTTAAGAAAGACACCCTTACCCTCTAGAATAGACTGAAGACAGAGAATTTTATTTGAAGCAAGATCAATTTCGTCAAGAAGAAGTACGGCACCTCGTTCAAGTGCTTCAATAACAGGACCATTATGCCAAACAGTATTACCATCAATAAGTCGGAATCCACCGATAAGATCATCCTCATCGGTCTCAATGGTAATGTTTACTCGGATTAGTTCTCTACCAAGTTGAGCACAAGCTTGTTCCACAGAAAACGTTTTACCGTTACCAGAAAGTCCCGTGATAAACGTCGGATAAAAAAGATTGGACTTAATAATTTTTTTAATATCACTAAAGTTACCAAAGCTGACGAAGGTATCATCTTTCTGTGGGATAAGGTTTTGTTCGATTGCAGGCACTGCTGCAGGTGAACTATAAGTCACTTCAAGATCCTGAATGGGTTCTTTTACATCTTCCAAGTCCCATTTGCCACGACGAACTTTAAAACCAACCATCTTATTAGTGACAGTTTGGTAATTAGTTCCATTCATAGCACACCATGCACGAATGTCAGAACTGGTGACTTGATTGCCATACAGTGCTTGCAGAGAAGTGCGGATATACTCGGAAGAAACGGTCATTTGTGTCGTTTGAACTGAAGTTATTATAGTCTAGAATTTGGGTCAGTTTCCTCATCAGAGGACAGTTTAGAAAGTGGTATTCCTTTATGTTTTAACATACAAGCACTCCTTGCCCATGCCCTAGAAAGACTAGTGACATCAGCACAGAGTGTGTCAAATTTACCACAATAAGGACAAGATCTCTTAGTCATGCAATCAATGAAACAAACTCATTAAGAACTTTTTTATTTGATTTTTTAGTCTTTAATGATTTGACAAAAGCAGACTTAATCTTTGCTTTCGTTGCACCTTCATCAACTTCAAATTCTGCCTGATTGGAGAGATCAGATCCAGCAAGTCCAATATATGTATCATAACCAGAAGTTTTAATCATAACACAACGTTCCTTTCTCCACCTAGATTTCAATACTTCAGTATCTTCCCACGATTCTGAATGAAGACGAATGAAAGAACCAGAATCACGACCCTCAAGAATACGAATGCCTAAGAAATTTGTATTTGGGAAATTATCTTTCAAATTAGTAAGGAGAAGATTTGTAAAAGAAACGTATGCAGAATCATGATACTTGGTTACTTTGTAAGTACTACCAATCTTACGATCACGAATATAACAGTTAGCATGTAGACGTTTTGTTCCAATACGTTCTTCCCCGTTTGGATATAAAATCTCAGCATGACGATTGCAAGGTGCTGCTTCACCATCCGTCAAAACAATACACTGAACTTTTTCAAGAGAATATTTTTTCTTGAAGGCAGGAATAATATTATGAAGAGAAATTAGTGCTTCATTCAGAGGAGTTCCAGAAAGACTTAAACGAGAAGGAGGAGTGTAATCAACATACTTACAAAAGGAGAATCCAATTCGATACATTGTTTTCATTTGCTTTTCAAGAACTCGATTATTTACATCACTAGTAAGAATGTTCATCATAGAGAACTGATCAGACACTACAAGCACTCCATCTTTCTTTTCGTAATGAGGTTCTGGATAGACTGGGTTATTGTTCTCATCCCATGTAATATAATTATATTCATTTGTAAAGGCATATACATCAAACGGAATTGATACCTTACGACAGAACCAAATTAGATTAAACAGTTGCTTCATAGTATCAAGCATCACATGTCCCATGGAACCAGACCAATCAAGAACAAAAACTAGTCCATGATTCTTACCATCTGGAAGGACAGTTATTTTCCTGAATAAATCTTCATTGTACTTATAAGTATGGAGTTTAGAAGTATCAAGAACTCCAGTCCGAGATGTAGAAGAACGAGCATATGCACTCGCAGACTTTCTACACTCAAATTCTTTTACAAGATAGTTGACTTCTTTTTGTGCAGATTTTTTGAACTTATCGTAGTCAGTATCTACCCAATCAAACCTACTTGCATTGATACCTTCCAGCAACTCCCAATGATCATCACAAAGTTTGTGAATTTCTTTATTAGAAGAAACAACTGTCTTAAGATTAAGATTTGGAATGCTAATATAAGTTGTTTCACTATATTGATTATCTGCACCACGGTCATCTATCAGATCACTAATAGCATCTTGAAGATTGTCAACAGTCTTTACCTCAACATTAGAAGATCCACCATCAGAAGAAGATTCAATCTGTGGTATAGAATCCTCACCAGATTCACCCTGCTCAGAAGTCTCATTTGAATCTGTATCTAATTCACCATCACTAGAATCGGAAGTGTTTTTATTTTCAGTAGAACCAGAAGATCCTTCAGTAGGAGCAAGTGTGTTCTCACTCTGGTCGTTATCTTGTTTTTGTTTACAATAGTTATATAATTCTTCAGCAACAATAAGAACATCAGAAAAAGTTTCACAATCAGCAATTGCTTTAATCAAACGTCCCTCTTCCATGTTATGAAAAGGAATGTTTACATAGTTACCAATCTTAAAGTAAAGATTTGCACGATCTGCAAGATTCATTGAAGGAATATCTTCATTCTCTAGTGCAAAAAAATCTTCATCAGAAAGTTCATCGTAACCACGATAAAAAGTTTTGGAAAGTCCAGCATACTTACGTTTCATAAGTTTTTCAATGCGAGCATCCTCTACAACATTGACAAACTGTTTGGGAGTATCCCAATCCCATTCATCAGGAGTGAAGAGAGCATGTCCAACTTCATGAGCAACTAACATATCAAAAACACACTCAGATGCCTTCTTCCACATAGGAAGTGTCAGAACCCGAGTGTGTACATTGAACATCGCAGTCTCAACATGACGGTGCTCAACAACCAGATCCTCGGTAGCAAGGAGTTTGGCAAGTTGACCTTTGACCTCAAAGTTGATGGACATGCGTGTCTGTCTTAGATGTACCTATTATAGAGGCAATACAGCCTTGGACTGCGATCTCTGTGCCAGTTTATAAACCGTCACAGGGTCGTTTTTATGTCTAAGTCTATGACAATTAGAGCAGATCAAGACACATTTGTCAATTTCTGCTTGGACAATCTCCATAGAGTACCCATCTCTGAGTAACATTCGGACTTCATCCCTTTTCAATTCTGGTTGCTCATGATGAAAATCCATGCAAATTGGATCATAGGTATTTCCACAATCCTGACAGGGTTTTCCAGTTTTATAATTAGTCAACCATTGCATTCTGGATAGGACTTTAGATTTTCTTGTTCTTTTTGGCATTTTATGGTTCGTATTATTTTAGATTTGGATATAAAAATTGATAATACCAAGAGTAATCTCTCAGTATTTTATGTTGAGATTTCCGTTTTATCAACGGAAACTCATATGTTTCTTTTTTAGAAACTACCTTAGGGTGTATCGTATGATCACCCCAAGGTGCATATATTGAATCATTGTGATATCTTTGCTTTACATCATTCAAATCATTCTCGTAATCATCGGCACCAATGAAGTCATAAATTCCAGATAATACTTTCCGAGGATTTTCCATCATATCTTCATATCTTACAAACTTAAAATTCTTTAGATAATTTCTCTCACAATCCAAAACTTCCTTTAATGCAAACAAAGGTGTGTAGATCATATCGGTCTGCATGTAAGATTCAATTCTTTTATCCATCAAATCAACTTCATTATAATCATCTCTAGTTTCAAAAGGATAAAGTTCAGGAGTGGATGGACCCATAATTCTATTTACGGTTTCCATTTTTTCTAAAGAAGAAATAACTCCACGTAAATCTCGAACAACGTAGATAACTTTTGCGGGTGGAACAAGATTAAAAAGTAAGTCAAAATCTACTGCCCAACTTCTATCCTTATCAACGTAGATATTAGTATCACACAAATTTTCTAACCAAGAAGATATTCCTGCTCGCATAAAAGACTGATACAAGACCCTCATTTCTTTCATTGTATGTTGAGTCTCGGTGTATACCTTTTCAGAATGCTGTGAGATATTTGTCAGAATATTTGACAAACAAGAATCCATCTCTACAGTCATATCTGGATGTTGCTGTAAAAGATTACCCAGAAGAGTTGATCCACTTCTAGGTAATCCCGATATAGTTACAAATTTCATGATTCGATTATCTGTGAGAAATTCTTTCTCTTTTCAAATTTAATAACACGATCAAATTTATCATGGAGAGATTCTTTGTGAGAAATGACAAAGATGTTAGCGTCTTTAATAACAAATCGAATAATTTTAAGAAACTCATCAGTGCCAAATCCATCAAGAGATGAATCAAAAATTTCATCCATAATCAAAAGATTTGTGCTAGTAGAATTCTTAATCTTAGCAACTTCTCTCCAGGTAAACAATAGTGCTAGATCAATACGTTGCTTCTCACCTTCCGAGAATGAAGAGTAAGAAAAATCTTCATGAATTGGTGATTCTATCGTTTCATTAAACTCTTCATCAAGCTTGAAATTAATATAAAACTCCATCATCTGAAGGTACTTGGATACCTGCAAATTGATAAGTGGTAGATACTTTTCAATAATCTTAGATTTTACTCCACTATCTTTCAACAATTCGTGTAGGAAGTCGTGATTAGTAACCTTGAGTCTCTTGTCAGTTAAATCATCAAATACCTTTTCAAGACTTTCTTTATATGCATTCAACTTATCCTGCTCTTCACTCTTATCAGTTGATTGATCATTGATGCTTTTAATCTCACGATTGAGTCCAGTTATCTGTGCCTGTAGTGATGAGATCTTTGCACTATTGGTACTAATTTTACTTTGGGACTCCATAATAGATTTTGTAATATTATCATATACCTTCTCACGAAATTCTTCAGATTTGATAGTATCGATAAGTTGGTCATATCCATCCTCTAATTCATTTAGTTTGTTGTCAGTATTTTTAAGTCTTTTAACACGAAAAGACTCTTCTATAGGTTGCTCACATGTAGGACACGTGTGATTATCAGAAAAGAAATTTTGCTCACGTTTGATGGTATCCATTTTCTGTGAGATTTTACCCTTCAAGTTTCCAAGTTTACGAATTTTACTTTTCGCATCTTGCACACCTTCAAGTTCTTTACGATATCTCAGAACTTCATTCTCCTCAATTATATTATCTTGATTAAAGACATCGATATCAATACTCAGTTCATTAATCTTATTATCATACTTCAGTAGTGTATTCTTTCCTCTGGTGTCAAGTTCTCTAATAAAATTTTCTTGCATCCTAACCTTATCAGAAAATGATTCTTTCTTAAGATTCAACACCTTAATATCTTCCCTATGTTTCCTAAGTTGATCCTTAATAATATTATTCATCGTAGAAAAAACTTTGATGTCTAAAATATCTTCAATAACTTCACGTCTACCTGCTGCCGACAGTTGCATAAACGGTGTAAAATTACTACTCCCTAAAATTACAATTTGGGTGAAAGACTTATAATTCATCTTAAGAATACTTTGCTCAAGATATTTCTGCTGATCATTTGCGGATGCTGCTTGATCTAAAAGTTTTCCATCACGATAAATCTCAAAAATATTTGGTTTAATACCACGAACAATATTCCACTCTACAGATCCAATTCTAAAATCAATATTTACAACACAATCTTTCTCGTTCGTAGAGTTAATAAGTTGGGGTTTATTAATTTTGCGAAATGACTTTCCAAACAATACAAAAGTCAGTGCATCCAGGATAGTTGACTTCCCTGCACCATTCGTTCCAACTATTATACTGTTTTGACATTCATCAAGTTGAACTTCGGTAAATTGATTACCAGTTGAGAGAAAGTTTTTCCAACTAATTTTTTTAAAATAAATCATGCTCTTCTGGTGGAACCACTAACTCATTACTACTAATAATAGCATACATGTAACCATGTTGACTACATGTCTCAAACAACAAATCTTCTTCGACTTCAATAGATCTCATCTTAGGAGAACCACTTTCCTCAAGCATCATTACGAAACGTTCTACATCATCTTCAGTTTCCCAGATGTATAGGATATTTACACCATCCTCATCTGCTACAGAATATGCTCCTCTGTCTTCTTCCCCGTCAATTACTACAATATACATACTAGATCATTTCGCAAGCTTCCTGATACACCTCTTTGATAATTTTAGACAATTCAGATTTATCCAAATTAATCTCAGATTCTTGTATGTACTTATTTAACAAACTCAAAGTATTCTCAGATTCAATCTCTTCAATTTTATCTTTTGAATACCAACCGTTGAAGTCTTGACTCTCTACAATTTTTAGATCTGCAACATTTGAAACGTAAAACTTATCAATAAATTTTTCAAAGTTTTTATTATCAGTTTTCTTTCTGACAATAACTTTTACGATCATATCATGATACTTTGAAAAATCAAAGGTCCTATAGTCAGTATCTTCATAATAAACATGATGAAAAATACTATAAGGATTATTGACAAATCTATGCTCTAATGTTTCTGTATCAAAAATTGTAAACCCACGCACATCATTTACATCATTCCAGTAGATTTCGTAAGAGTTTCCTGTGTAGTGGATGTTTCGATCATTTGATCGAGTGTGGTAGTGACCGCTGAAGACCTTGGTGAACTTCTCAAATAATTTGCTCTCATGACCATGCTCCATGATGCACTGTTTATTAGCAGCAAATCCTCGGAGTTCAAGGTGCCCCATCGCAATCTTGCTAGTTGTGCCTTTAAGAAGTTTAAAAGTACTTTCCTCATTTTCTTTATTAATCCATGGAATAAACATTAATTTTAAACCATCAATAATAACCTCAGTGGGTTCAGAATATACTTCTACGTTTTTATATTCACGGAGAAGAAGATCAACTGCATTTACATTATTAGTATTCTTATAGAATGCAGTATGATTTCCTACAATGGTATGAATTTTACATCCCATACTTTCTAGAACATCATAGTAATTATCCTTTGCCCACTTAAGTGAACTAAAATTAATACCAGTTCTATTATCAAAAGTATCACCCATATCAACAATCGTAGTGATTCCCTCCTCTTTCAGAGTCGGGAAAAATACATCATTATAAAACTTTAGGAAAAAATCATGAAAGAGTTTTGAGTTCTTTCTTGCTCCAAAGTGTTGATCTGTAATGAGGGCAATCTTCATACGTTATTTGAACCCATTCCTCTAAGTTTAGAATAGACAGCATCTTTGATGCTATTATAGTCTGCATAGTTGGAATTGTCAACAGTATTGTCATTAACAAATACCTGATCATATCCAGTCTTTTCTAAGATCTTATTCTTAATGTCTAATTGCTTTTTCTCTTTCTGAATACGTCTCAAGAATGCGTAGTGAATAATCTGAGTAAAGTATGCGAAAGGATTTGTAGATTTCTCTGGATTAAAATTATGAATATACTGAATACAGTTCTCTATTCCATCAGAGATCATATCATCTTTAAAGATGTAATTAACAAAGTTTGGTTTATATGATAAGTGTGTTGCAATCTTTAGAAAGCACTCACCAATGTAATTTGTAATCCGAGGTTTAGGTTCCCCATTTTCTGCTGCCTCAGCAATTGCTTTTTTATACTCTACAATTGCATCTAGGAAATCTCTATTATTTACATAATGTTCCGATTGTTTTCTTTTAGGCATTTCATTATTACCAGTAGTTCAGTATGTACTCATTCTACCACAGCTTGACAAATGTGTAAACCATGTGTAGAATACCTTTGTTGAGGTTGATAGGAACGCTTTATCTAACTCTTGAATAACTTCTCCAAGTATTTTCGAGTATCATCTGTAGATGATATGTATCCCATTTTTCTACTTAAGTTAAATTTTTGATGATCATCTTTAGATTTTCTACAAAATGAATTATACATTTTAATCGTGTGATCATTATCACATTCTACAATTGTTAAGACATCTTCCATATTAATTAAAATCATATCAGATGATGATGTTTTTAACCAAGGATCTATTTTATAACATGCTTGACCTCTAATTACAATTTCATCAATTGTAACTGGATCTAATAACATAAGGAATTTTTTATCACCTTCGTTAGAAGGTGATACCTTAGAAAAGATCTCTTCTGTGTTCTTTAGTTTTATCGTCGCATAAAATTCTTCTTCCATTAATCCTTTAAATCGATGTTTATAATGTCGTAATTAAAATTTTCTTGATTATAGATCTTAATTCGTTCGATTAAGTGGTTAAGAGTGTAATTTTTTAAACTTCTAATCGTGCAGTCATCCGCAATGTCATAAAGAGTTGCTTTATTTTTATCCTTACCCTTTCTTAAAACTCTGCCGATGGACTGTAAATTACGGATTCTTGATTTAGACGGACTAGCAAAAATAACATTATGAAGATTTCTAATGTTAATTCCCGTTGAGAAAGTTCCATATGATGCTACAATAATTGCATTACCTTCATTTTCAGTTATTCTTCGGACTTCCTCTCTTTCTTCAGAGTCAACTCCACCATGGACAAAAAATACTTTTCGTCCTTCACTTACGGAACTATTTATCTTTTCAAAAAGAGGTTCACCATGTGCGGCAACCCGACTATAAAGTATTAGAGTGTTACCTTCCAACCCTTTTGCAAGGTTCATTATAAATTTATTTCTTCTTTCATGTCCAATTAGGTACTGTATCTCGTCTTCATAAGTATCAAATTTTTTCGGAGTATGTTTTAAAATTAGGCATCTAATTTCGAGATCGGAAACATGACCTTTCTCCATCAACTCTGATGTACGTGTTACTCTATAACAAGGACCAAACAATCCTTCCAATACCCATTTATGTGTTTGTGTTCCATCAAGTGTTCCTGTAAATCCATACCTATACTTGGTATGATGAAGATTATTCATAATTGTAATAAGAGACTTACTTTTAAATAAGTGTGCCTCATCACCAATTACTACATCAAAATCTTCAAAATAACTACGTTCAAGTTTATATATAGATTGCCATGTAGTGACGGTCACTGGAAGATCCGTTTGTTTTTCACACCCTGCATATATTTTGTGACAATATGAATCAGACTCCCATCCATAATCCCGAAAGTCAGAGACTAGTTGATCTACGAGACTGGTCGTTGGAACGACTACAAGTATTTTTCGATTCTTATCCACATGATATCTCACGACAGCGTAAATCATCAGACTTTTTCCTGACGCAGTGGGACTTAACAGAATCTTTCTGTTATATCTTAGTGCATCATAAACTGCTTCAATCTGATAATTTCTTGGGGTTAAAGCAGTTATCGAAGCAAGATAATCCTTAACTCCTTCTAAACTAATTTCACTATTAAGTTCAAAAGGTTTTCCATAGTACTTGTTTGTTACAAACTCGTAGGTATAATCGTAGTTGCTACAAAATTCTACAAGTCTATGCAATAGACCTATGTAAAGTCTCTTGGTCCTCATATCAAATAAGTGTATCTCACCATTCCAATTTCTCTTACGGTACTGAGGCATAAACTTTGCACCAGGAACCTCAAATTTGAAATGATCTCTCAGTTCATGTTCGATATGTGGTTCAGTTGTTATTTTAAGATATACTTCATTACATTTTTCGATGATTAGATTAGCCATATCCAGCTTGGAATTTCAAAAATTCAATTGAGTTTTTTATTTGGTATGTACGATTAGATATTTGTTTTAAGATACTATCGACATAATTGATCATTACATCGTAATATTCGATCTTCATACTGACAGTAGAAAGTTTCTCGTCCGCATCAAGATACTTATTCATAGCATCTTTATCTCTTACCTTTTTTGGAAAAGGATCCTTTACATAAACATCAGGATCTGCTTTTCCAGAATAGTACTCATATCTTTCGTGTCTAATATTATTTTTTTGTTGTGTTGCTTTAGTTTTCAGCAATACTAGATTGTTATGGATATCATAGTATTTGGAATGTAGTACGGGAATCTTTAATGATTCTTCATGAAGATTATCAATATCGATTTGGGAATCTTTATCCCACATCGATTTAATCATACTAATGTCAAAAGTCATACTCTTTGATTAAACCTATTATTGATGGTGTATATACTATACTTAAAAGTTACTGTTGCCGCAAAATATTGAATATCGGTATCTGTTGAATCAAATTCCATCTGTGAAAGAGATGTTGGAAACATGTCTTTAAATACAACGTTGTATTGTAAATTTTCAGTGTTAGTTAAAATTTGTAAAGTTCCATCTGAATAAAAATTTTGTTGATTCTCAGTAAATGGTTGACCCAACAAACTGTCTTCATTTTGCAAATCGTATATTTCACTTAGGGATTCTGGAAATCCAAGACCTCTCATCCAATTTTGAATTTCTAAATAATTTCCCAAATCTTCATCAACCAAGAATCTAACGGAAAGATCTTCAAAATCCATCATGTCACCAGGAACAGGAATCATTTTTAAATATGATCCTTGTTCTGCAACTCCCAGACTTATACCAGGAATATTTGCTGAGTTGGTAAAGTATGAGAGTTTAGGTGCTCTTGTTAATGAAAACTTAAAACCAGTTGGGGAAAGGAAATTCCTATTGGCAATCTGTTTTTTAAATGCTATTGATGTTACAGCCACAACGATAGAGATCCTTGGATACTCTATTTATCACTCCAGTCCCATTAAGTATTCTCCAAGTGCTTCCTTTAATTGCTCGGTTGTTAGATGTGGTTCTTCTCTCAAATATTGTTCTAAAACATATACGCAATGATTTTTTATTGCCTCATCACTAGACCATGAAAGTCTGTCGTTTACAATATCTCTTGGTGTCTTTAGCATAATCAATCTTCTGCTCTATTATGTAGACATAAAAAAAAGAGACCTCCGAAGAGGTCTCTGGAAAACTCTGTGAACAGAGATCACATGAGGTTTTTAACGGTTACACGTCTGTAGTAACGGTTAGAGTTGGTGGTTAGTCCACCGAGACCCTGGTTGGTTCCTTCTGAGAATGGGTTAGCAACTAGACCATAACGGGTCTTGAAGCCGATCTTAGGCTGGAAGGTGTTTTCTCCAACTGCACGAACCATCTGGAGAGGAACGTATGGGCAGTAGAATAGACCTGCGTCATAAGGTGAAGAACCCTTATAACCTGCAACGTAATACTGGTTAGCAGCATTGTTTGCAGAATATGGGTCGATGTATACACGGAACTTACCGAGTAGAGTACCAGCAAAGGTGTTGCCAGTGTCATCTACGTTAAGGTTTGCGTTGAGTGCTGGGGTGTAATCTAGAACACCAGCCATGGCTAGAGCAGAAGCAACGTCTGCAGAGCACATGATGATGTTGCCCTTTCCTCTACGAGTTCTTTGTGCAATCTGGTTCGCATCTCTTTCGATTTGGAACAGAAGACCCTTGAACTTCTCAACAGACCAACGACCATTGGAGTCGATATCGAGATCGAATTCACCAGCAGTTGCGGTGTTGACGGTAGCACCTTGCTCAGCAACCTTATAGATGGTTCTGATGACTTCACGGTTGATCTCAGCAAGAATCTCAGTAGAGAGAATGTTTGCGAGTTCAGCCTCAGCATTAAGACCGTGAATTGCCTTAATGTCTTGTGCTAGTTCTAGGGAGTATTCTGCCTTGAGTGCTCTGGACTTTGCAGTCACAGTAACTTTCTCAATGCTGAATGCCATCTCGTTGAACTGATCAGAGACGCCGAGATTCTCAGCATCGTCAGTTCTCATGCCCTGACCAACGTTATATGCTAGTTCGTTAGCAGATGCAGTTGGGTTGAGGACGGAAGGATTGCTACCAGACTGTGAGGTAGTACCCATACCAGAAGCAACACCAGACATTCCAGTGGTGTTGTTGAATCCTGAATCTTGTCCAGAGAAAGACGTATCTGCCTCGTTGAACATTGCTTCGGTTCCGCTCTGGTTGGTGTAGCGGGAACGCATTGCGAAGATGAGTCCAGTAGGACCACTCATTGGTTGAACACCTGCGAGGTCATATGCGACCAAGTTAGGCATTGAACGTCTAATTAGTGAAATTAGAACGGGGTCGAAACCTGCGGTAGGACCACCAGCTGCGGATCCACCTTGGAATCCATCAGAACCAACTGCGTTGGTAGGTGCTTCTGCGAGGAATGAACCTGAGTTGTTAAAAGAGTTTTGCTCTCTTAGGAATTTTTCTTGGTTTTCTAGCAGGACTGCGGTCACTGCTCTCTTATGGGAATCTTGAATATTATCAAGACCCTGATGATCGAGAACTGGTGCCCACTTCTCCTGCAATTGCTCGGAATTGAACATTTGAGGTTTACCTATTAAGTGTTTGTTTTTGTTTGATTAATATTAAATTCAGTTTTTAGCAAATGAAGAAAGTGTCTTCAGGTATGCTGCCATGGATCCAGAAACTACTTCTGGAGCTGCGTCTGCACCTTCAGATAACGTCTCAGTTTTTGCTTTTGGAGTTGCTTTGGTAGAGAAATAAGATTCTCTGAGCATTTCCAATTTTTCACGATATTTTTCTTCACTTTCAAACTCAACACTTTCAGCAAGTGAAGCGAGCTTTTCTTTCTGTGTCTCGGCAAGACCACCAGAAACTTGATCAAGAATACCCTCAGCAACAGTCTCTGCGAGACGGGAGTTTAGGGAAACATTCTTCTCAATTTGCTCGTTGAGTTTAGTCTCCATTTCATCAAGTTTTTCTACCATGCTATCAATTACATTATACTTTTCTTCAGGGATTGTTACATAATGAGTTTCAAAAAGATCCTTCATTCCAGAGAGGAAGGATTCAGTCATTTCTGCCTTAAGTGCGTGTTCGATTGCAAGTTCGTTCTCGGACACCCACTCATCAGCAACATATTCTAGATAAGAGTCTACACGTGCGGTTAGACCCTCTTGAATTTCCACTACTTCTTCAAGTAGTTTTTCTTCGTATTGTGCTTCTAGACCTTCTTTAACTTGTGCAACCTTTGCATTGATTGCAGTTTCAAAGATGGTTTTTGCTTTTTCTTGGAATTCTTCGGAGAGTTCCTCACCTTGGAGAAGTGCGTTAACATCTTCCTCCATATCATATTCAGCAACAACCTCAACTTCTTCGGTTGATTCTTCTTCAGAAACAACTTCCTCTTCAGTAGTCTCTTCTTCAGATACTACTTCTTCTTCTGTGGTTTCTTCTTCAGCAACCACTTCATCAGTGATTTCCTCTTCTTCCTTCATGCCAGCAGGCATTGCATCTGCTTTACCAGCAGACTTAGTAACAACATCTCTAACTTGCTTGAGTGTTGCACCTGGTTCTTTGAGTTTTGCTGAATCGTCGTCAGACTTATAATTCTCGGGAGTAGGACCACCGAGATCTTCTACAGAAGCAAGTTGAGTTCCAGGATCTGCCATTGTGGGCATTGGATCTGCTTTAGCAGCTCCAGAGTTAACAGCAGTACTGGATTGCTTTGTGCCTACTTCCATTTCCTGTAAATTGTTGTCACTAGACATTTGAGACTCTCCGTTTATCTTTTAGTAGATTAGATTAACTATATTTATTTATAAATTAAATTATTTTATGTAAGTACCACTACTTATAGTGAATTTAAAAAGTCGTTGAATAGACCTAACTTATGCTCTTCCAATGCTTTTTGATCTACTAACGTATTAATTCTACGTGCAGTCTTAGCAGCAATTTGTTCACGAAGGATTCCTCCTTGCCAAACCCATTCCTTTCCTTCCATGATTCCTGAAACAAAAGCATCGGGTGCAGAAGGATCGGCAACAATATCAGCAGCAGTTGCCAACATGAAGTCTTCACCAACTTCAGAATAACCTTCCTTAGTTGGACGAAGTGATCCAATTCCTCTAGAAGAAACTCCGAGCATCACACCTTCTTTAAGAAGAGACTCGGCAATTTTACCCATTGGTGTTGATAGGATTTGTGCCTTACCAATAAAGTCATTTCCCTTTTGCTCAAGAGAAACGATTTTATGAGAAACACGATCAAGATTGATAGTTGGACCATCTGGATGACCTAGTTCACCTAGAGCACGACCTTTTGAAATGTGCTCATCAGTATATCTCTTTACCTCACGTTCCATTACGTTAAGACGATATACTCTGCCGTTACGGTTTTGTTGTTCGGTTTGGAGAAAAGGTCCTTGAATATAAAGAGTTTTCTTACCGTTTCTTGTTTCGGTAATAACCTCTACCTTTTCGATTTCTTCTCTGATTAGTTTCATGGTTACGCAGTAAATCCGACTTTTGCACCTAAGACTGTAGCAGCTGCAGCAAATATACAATGTGAGTATTGCTTTTCAACAAATTCAACAGAATTTCCTGGAAGGGTAATTGAACCAACAACGTTTCCACCTTGAGTTTCTACCACAGTAACTAAACGTGCAGTAGCAGAATTATTTACGAGTCTAACTACAGATGCTTGAGAGAAGCTAGTAGCAGTACCAGTTGTTGTTGGACAGGCTGCCTCAGCACCCAACAATAATGTTCTAGCCATAGTACAAAAGTGCTTTTATAAGTTATTTATACTTCTTCTTCCTCAGTCTCATCAAAGACTGCACTACCAATAGATGGTTTCAAAGCATCAATCTTTTCTGCACTTTTTGCAAAAAGCATATTTTTAATTTTATCACTAATATTAGTGGGTGACTCATCTTGCAGAATCATATCCATTAGATCATCCATGATTTTAATTTAAGTAACGTTTTTATTTATTAGATCTCACCATCTTTGAGATCTTTCGCACCAATTTCTGGTGCTGCAGTTGCCTGAGCATCTGCATTCATGTCGGGTTCCATGACTGGTTTACCCAAATCACCACCACCTTCAGGTGCAAATGGCATTCCCGTTTGTGGATCAATTGTTGCTGGATCTGGAATAATACCAGTTTTAATTTCCTTATCGATGAGTTTATCCTGCTCAACAATTTCCTCATCAGTTTGACGAAGAATTTTTCTTCTTAGATAATCTTGTGAGAAATACTTTCCAACATATGGTTCTGCAGTTGCAACCATATTAAGTCTCTCAGTCATTAACTCAGTTTCTTTGAGTTCTGAGAAGTGGTTATCGTATAGGAAGTCATATTGAATATGCTCACTCATAATCTCCCAATCTTCAGGAGTAACAATATTCTTAAGAATAAGTTGAGTCTTTAGCATATCACTGAACATATTTGAGAATCTTTTTCTCAAACGTCCAACAAACTTGGTAAACTTGAGTTCGTCTCTCAGAATCTCGGAAGAACGACCAAGATTAAAACCACTATCACTATCCATTCTTGATGGTGGAACATTTAGTGACTGATATAGTTTCTTCTTAAAGTAATCAATATCGGTAATTTCACCCAGATTTTGACCACCTGGTAGAGTTGTGATCTCAGTACCACGACCACCTTCACGACGAGGCAACCAGAAATCTTCAAGCATACTCATATGCTTTTTATCGTCACGAATCTCACCAGTGCTAGAATCATACACGAGTTTGTTACGGTATCTACTCATAACATCACGCAGATACTGTTCTGCTTTCTGCTTAGGTAGATTACCAACATCAATGTAGAAAATTCTACGTTCTGGTGCTCTACTCAAACGATAGATTACCAAAGAGTCCTCAATCATTCTAAGTTGATTGAGTGACTTAATTGCTTTGTGTAGATATGAAAGAGTTGATCCCTTATTTCTATCTACAAGACCAGAAGTACAATATGCAATTGAATCTTTTGAAATTTTTACACCCTTAGAATCATTCATTCCACCAGCTGCCTGGTTTGGATATTGAAGTTTTGGAGTGTACATAAAGTATTCTTCTACTTCAGGAAACACATAATCCATTGGATCTTCAGTGTTCTTTCTAACTATAACATTTGGATTACTATTATCCTTTTTAGTCTTACGAACATAACGCATTTTCATTGCGTCAATATAACGTAATTCTTGGATACCTTCCTGAGGGTTTTTTAAATCAATTACCTTATGGTAATAAAGTCTTCCATCAATATACCAATTTCTATAAATTTCGTGAGACTTCTTATCAAAATCCAATAAATCTAGAATAGTCTTAAATTCTTCTCTAATTTTAGTTTTAATACCATCACTGGCATTGAGATTTGATAACTCAATTTTTACTGGTGAATCATCAGAATCTGAAACAATTGCTTCATTTACAATATCTTCAATAGCGCTATCTACTTCAGGATGCAGAGACATTTCCCTATATCTTCTAAGCAAATCGAACTCTGTTCGATATACACCTTCTATATCAACATAAGATCCAAAAAATCCCGTACTCAAATAGTGGTCAACCCCGTCCTCATTATTTGGAGGAACAGGGGAGACTACTGACGGTGACTTAGGGTCTGAATCTTCAATTGAAAATCCAAAAAGTCTAGCCATAATTTAATTGCTAAGTTTTACCTATTTAGTAGATGTTATCTGAGGGTTCCAGGACCACCTGCCATTTCAAAGTACTGAACTTGGAATTCGACGGTGAATTCTTCGATGGTGTCTGAGGTGTCGTAAGAAAGATCAATTGCAGAAACATTAGTTGGGAAAATGTCAATGAAATTGTAAGTTCTTAGAACAGTGCTATCACCACTTCCAGAAGAACCGCCACCAGGACCAGCAGAACCAACCTTGTCACGAACTTTAGTTCCTTCAAGTTTGTCGGATCTACCAAGTTGATGAACAGTTGCATTCCTCATATAAGAGGTTGGGTTAACTGCACCAGTTGCGTTATCAAGTTTGGAGAGTAAGTTCATCCATGCCTCGAAAGCATGTCTGATCTTAAAGTCTTCATCGTTGATAATTGTAACAGTCCAGGTATCGAAGGTGCGGTCTCCCGCAACCTTCAATGTTCTACCTCTAAAAGGAATTTCGATTGCTGCAACGTTAGATGCTGGAAGTTGAGCTGTTTTGCAGAAGAATCTGAAATCAACTTTTTCTTCAGATCCCCAGAAAGATTTTACTTCTGCTGGGAAATCATCTAACTGAACTTCAAAGATATTTGGTCTTGCACCACCACCAGCAAGTCTGGTTTTGAATGATGACAGATTTTTGAGGCTTGGGTTGTTTGCCATTTTAGTTTACGCTCCCTAATTTAATTTATAAAAAATGAATATCAAACTCTGCCAGCAACTTCTTCAAAACTAATACCTGTGCGTGTTGCAACAAATGTTAGAGTGACGTAGTTGATTGACTTTGTAGGCTTGAGGAAAATGTCAGCCCTGAACTCATTGTTGTCAATGATATCGGGAGTGTTATTAGATTCATCACAAACAACTAGGAATCCGTAAAGACCTCTCTTTGCTTGAACATCACGTAAGTATGGTTCGACAATGTTGATGAAGTTTGCTCTTGTGATCTCATCGTTGAGTTCAAAGAGTTGTGCATCACCAGCACTCTTGAGTGATTGCTCGACTGTAAGGAACAGACGACGAACATTGATTCTGTCGAATGCGGAGTTATAACCTAGTGCAGTCTTATCACCAAAGAGGATAATTCCAGTTCCAGGAGAATTGACAATTGAGTTAATTCTCTTAGGATAGAGACGATCTCTTTGTGCCTTATTAGGATTGTATGCGAGTTTAACTGCATTGTTGATAACACCTCTCTGCTGACCAGCAGGTGAGAACCAAGGATATGCTTCAATAGAAGTTCTTACACAAAGACCAGCAACGTCTGCATTCGTTGGAATGTAACGGAATCTGTTATTGAATCTATCGTAAGTGTACTTATATCCAGTATCAAAGATTGCATAAGAAGAGGATGCAAGTGGTGAATAGAACTCAAGAATATTGGATGTTTGAGTTTCTGTATTTGCAATATCAACGACATCAGTACGATGTGGTGAAATTACAGCAATACAATCCTTTCTACCTTCAGCAATTGCGATAAGTTCCTGTGCTTTTGCTTGGGACTCATACTTATTGGTACAACCAGGACCCATGATTAGGTAATCAAGTGGGAATTCTTCTTCATTGTTGAAGAGTCTGTATGAAGAAACGATATCTCCAAGAGATGCTTGCATTCTGTTAGAACCAGTTGCATAATCCTTACCACCCTTTAAGGTGTAAGTAATATTGCCGACTGATGCAAAAGAAACATCCTGTGCATCCTGACCCCAAAGTCCTGCAGCAGTTGAAATACCTGCTTTAGTTTGTGCAATATCTTCGTTGCCACTTCCGTCAGAGACATTATCACCAACGTAGATGTACTCTGAGAAGTCTGCAAGGTATTGGGGATAGTAGATTTTCTGAGGTGAATTGACTGCAGATACTGCGTCTTTTGCCTTAGAGAGACCAATATGCTTCTCAAGAAGATTTCCTTTGATTCCAGTTACACTACCATAGTCATCGATGACTGCTACGTGCATTTCATCAGATCTACCACTTCTTTCATTAGCATAGTTGCTAGTTCCAGGTTTTGGTGCAAGCTGACTCCAGTAAATGATTCCGTTATCTAATGAAATTGTTTGTTGATCATACCAATCTTTGCTTGCACTAACAGTTGCACCAGCACCAGCACCGATTTGAATCTCACCTACAGATCCACCAATATTTGCAGATGCAGGGAAAGATGCTACTTCAGAAGATTCTGAATAATCTAGTACATATGCAGTAGACGCAGCAGATACTCTTTGAACAACCTTAACAGTAAGATCAGTTCCGTTAATTTCGGTAACAACACCTTCTAGTCTTTGACCAGATAGTGATGAGGTTGAACCTCCAGAAACTAGGACTTCATTATTGTATCTGTAAGTAACAGCAGAACCAACAGTTACATTAGTTGCATCAGATACAGTTAGGATTTGATCTCCTCTGTCGTCAATGAAAGCAACCTTAAGATCATTTGCCCACTCGCCAGGAGTTTTGGAAGCAAATGAATAATTTGCTACCTCGTCAGCATGATTTAAGTTATAGTCATCAATATTTTTAATTTTTAGTGATGCATCCCCAACAGATGAGGTTGTCTGGTCAGCAGCAATTGCTGCGTTTGCATTAACTAGATTACTTCCATCTGTTCTTACTACCTTAAGGACTCCTCCATAAGATAAGAAAGAAGATGCTGACATCCAGTACTCGTACTGACTATCTGTTGAAATTGGTTTACCGAAAACATTGATTAGTTCTTGTTCGGTAGAAACATCAATAGGATAATCGATAGGACCGATTGCAAACGGTGCAGCAATAGCACCAATATTATCTAATACATTATCAGCTCTTCCAACAGTTAAGTCAACCTCTCGGATTAATACTCCTGGAGATAATTGAGGAGTCGCCATGTTTTTCTCCGTGTGATTCAGTTTATCTAAAAAATATTTATTAAAATGTCACTTTTCATGTGGGAAACTTGACGTGAACTACCAATCTGGATATCCCCATGAATTATCACTCTTCTTATTCTTCATAATTCTCCTTATCGTACATTCTTTACACTCATATGAATATGAAGATGCTACTGGTCCTCTATCTTTACGGGTTCTATAAAATTCACTTACAAGATTCTTAGACTGACCACAAACTCTGCATTCTCTATCATATAGTAATAGATGACCTAGTTTAATTTGCTCATCAAAATCCATTAATTATAATCCCACATATATGACATATCACCATATTCACCAACTGATGCATTGGACCAACGATCTCCTTGTGCATCAACGAAACTAGTATCTTCTAGACCATCATTCAAAAAACCAAACGGTGCCATATCTTGTTCAATCTGATTCTTCTGCTCTTCATATAATCTCTTACGAACATCCTGGTCTGTCAACTCTTTAAAGTAATCCATCTGGACTAACCAGGCATAAATGACAAGACACATTGCCAAGTCATCATTACAACCTTCTTCTGCCTCAAATGAATTATGCTTTGAAATGAATGTAGTTAGTTCAGCAATAATTTCATAATCATTGAAGATGAGTTTATCTTCCTCAATCATTGTCTTCAAATTCAAAGACCCAACTTTTTTAACAGTCTTTGACATCTTGACGCCAAGTTGTGTCTTCTTACCAGAAAATCCTTGTCCAACAATCTGTCCTGCTCTACCTCTCATAGAACACATTAGTAGGTTTTGATACTCAAGATCATATTGCAGAATTGATGCTACTTGATCACCAATATCATTTACTTCACATAAAATATATGCACTATTATAACTCTTTGCTACCTCGTAGATGATGTTTGGAAACAGCATCGGTTTGATATCATTATTCCTATATTTTGCTACAACTCTATGAGGAAATTCTGTTATATCAACTACGACAAATGCTGAGTAGTCTTCACCAACTCCTCTTGCAACGTCAACTGTCATAACATAATCATGATTTTCTAAAGAAGGTTGATATACATCCAAACCTGCATTCTTATGCATTGGTGAATCATATACCAATGTTCTTAATTTACTAGGGGCAATCAGTGTGTCAACTGATCCTAGGAATTCACACTCAAACTCAACTTTAAACTGTTGTTCGGATGTGTTCGCAATAGTCTGTTCTTTCCATTTGGAATCTCTTCCAGGAACTTCTGACCAATGAACATCTGTATGAATATACTCATTCTTTCCTCTTTCAGCATCATGCCACAGACGGTAGAAATGATTCATACCATGTGGAGTGGATACGATAATTACCTTGGTACTTTTACCAGAAGTAATAGTAGGATAAACAGAGGCAAAGAACGAGTCAGCAACGTGGTTTGGGACGAATGCGAATTCGTCGAGAAAGAGGATGTTAAAAGACATACCTCGG
>VMHT01170074.1_pt1 | contig 38166 bp, 48 predicted proteins | sample 4693611 | NCBI WGS metagenome assembly VMHT01 (sample SAMN12280063, study PRJNA550983) | marine metagenome | isolation source: seawater sampled from same location over 5 years 0.02-0.2 micron viral filtrate | place: USA: collected off the coast of southern California halfway between the port... ...
AAAGTTCTGTGCCATCGTTGTTTCCTATTTAAAGCGCGATTGCCATTGCTGTGCTGAAGCCTTTAGTCGCAAAGCTGCTAGTGTCTGTTGCCACGTTATTCCAGCCAGAGAATGACCGAACACGCATTACATTGTTTGTAGAATCGAAGTACAAGTCGCCAACATTGACTGAGCCACCATTTGTGTTGAGCTGGTAATTCTCAGCAGTGGTGTCGTTAGTAAATGCGCCATAATAAACATCTACAAAGTCTTTTGCTGAGTTAGCTGCTTGGTTCGCCCAATACTTTGCTGAGTATTCAGCAGTAGCTCCAGCTCCTGTTACAGCCGTATCTCTATCGAAGCTGCCGCCGCCTCCTAATGCCCATTGTTTAGCCGAGCCATTTAGTCCAGACAACGTGCCGGCAGCATACGACTTAGCTGAGTATTCTGTACCGTCTACCGCGGTGGCTTTCGTTGCCCAGTCTTTCGATGCACCTGCGCCAGCTGTGTTTGTCACGCCAGTGCCACCAATTGCCCACGCTTTTGCAGCGTACTCTGTGCTATCGACAATACCAGTCGTCTGCGATGCCCACTGCTGCGCTAGTGTGTTGCTTGAGGCGGCATTGGTCGCACTGGTTGCGGCATTAGATGAGGCTGTGGAGGCTGTAGCCGCATCAGCGGCGGTAGACACAGCGTCAGCGGCGGTAGCTGTAGCATCCAGTCCGGTCTGCACACGATCAGCAGCCGTAGCTACAGCATCAGCGGCTGTTGCGGTGGCGTCTGATGAGGTACTAGAAGAATTAGATGCAGCCGAAGCGGCACTTGCGGCAGCGTTCGTCTCGCTTGTCGCAGCATTTGTCGCGCTTACGGATGCGGCAGACGCGCTAGTCGAGGCATTAGCTTCGCTTGTCGAGCTATTAGTCTCGCTTGTAGAAGAATTAGCCTCGCTGGTTGCGGCTGCTGCCGCGCTGGCCGCACTGTTGGTCTCTGCTGTTGATGTAGATGCGGCTGACTGCTGGGCGTTACCTGCAAGGGTGTTCGCAGTGTCTCTGGCGTTTTCAGCTGCTGTCTGTGCGGCTTCTGCTGCTGTTTGCGCGGCTTCTGCAGCTGTCTGGGCTGTCTGCGCTGCTGCTACAGATTCAGCGAAGGTGGTCTGCAGTGTCGAGGATACCCCGGATGACGTAAAGAAACTGGTGGTTGCTGTCATTAGTAATCTCCATACTGGTAAGCCGGTAGGATCTGCTGAGTGCCACCATGCAACTCCTGGTCGTTGGCTTGCTCTTGGATTTCATTTAGAAACTGCAGGTACTTTGTTTCAAACAGCTGGGCTCTCTCATCCAGGTAGTAGTCGGATGCAAAGGTTAACGCTGAGTAAGTTATAAGATCGCTAGCAACCAGGCTAAGGTTATTGGTGTCGGCATCATTCACCAGAGCTGGAAACTCAGCATAATAGTAGAGTACAACTTCGCCAGTGGTTGGCGTTGGCCACAAAAGCAGGTTCTGCTGCTCTCTAACAAAGTAGCGTGGCTTACCCTGCTGAGCTGACTGTTGCAGCTTACGGTATTCTTTCATGGTAATACGCTGCAGCTCATACTCATTAGCGTAGAGGCTTATGATCTCCAGGAAATCTGTTGGCAGTGTGATGCTAGGTGTAGAGCCTGTGACGTTGTATGTCGTCTTGCTTTCGTTAAGTGGTGTACGCAGCTGGCGCTGAATACGTGCAATGCCCTGGTCAACAAATATGGTCGTAAGAGCTGGTGTGATATCCGACCGGTTTAGCAAGGCATCGAAGTGGGTCTTCAAATCACCATAGTTCATAGCTTACGTCCTTCTGGTTTTCTTCTTTGCTGGCTTCTTTGCAGTCTTGGCTGCTTTGGTAAATGCTTTGGCTGTAGGTGCGCCTTTGGCACCGGGGCTACGCATCTTCTCACCGCTGCCAGCAGCGATACGCTTACGTTTTGCATGTATATTCCTGTATAGAGACATTACGCATATCCCTTCTTGGCTTTGCTTTTAGTCTTCTTGACAGCTTTTGTAGCGGCCTTCTTTGCGGCAGCTTTACCAGCTTTAGTGTAGGGGTATTTCTTTCCCATAACATTTGGCATCTATGATCTCCGTGATTTCTTACCGGCGCACTTCCATTTCTTCCTGGACAAACGCAGTGGTGAATTAGGGTTTGCAGCTGCTTTCGGGTGTTTCTTCATCTGCCCGGCTGACCTGGCGCAATAGCTATCGCCCTTGGATGTGCCTGGTGATATGGAATAACCCTTGGCGCCGTATCTAACGGTTTTATTACCAACCTTTTTGCTAAACTTCTTTGAGCCTGAGTAAGCCATTTAAACGCTCTTATCTGTTGTCAGGAAACCATCGAGGTTCTCAGCCTTTAGACGCTTGATGATCTCTTTACCGTTTACGTTCGGGTCATAAATGTTAAAGCCCTCGCGCATCCACTTCTCGATGACGATTGTCGGTATTGATGCCACGCGCTGAAAGTTACCTATAGGCTGGTTAGCGCTAGCGTTACGTGCATCCCGGACATCGTCCATGAACGCCTGGCTGATGTTCTGTGAGTGTTTACGGAATAAACCGTCAGCGTCTTCACCAAAGTCGGTATCGATACCAACCAGGTTCGTTGTGTCTTTTGTATTCATAGAGAACTCCTTGGAAATAAGGGTGATACCCCGGATAAGGAGAGCAAAACTCCAGGGTACCACCCATTAGTTATGGCTTATGACAAGCCAGAAATCATGCCATCTGCACCGTAGTTCATGTGCTTCAGTGAGTATTCACCCACAACGGCGTGTGTATCGCCGTCTGAGGTCTTACCCAGCAGAGTACGTGAGAACGGACGCAACACAGCTGAACGCCACATTGAGGGATCAATGAGGAGTGCATGCGTTGTCTTCATGTGGCGGTTAAGTACAATCTTGTACTCACCAAATGGACTGCAATATCTTCGCTCCAGCTCGCTAAACTGAAACCGCCTTTCGGCTGCTTATGGTTTCCCATAAAGTTGAGACTATATCATCACTGCTTTCCGCAGTGCTCTGCGCTTCCACCTGCTTAGGTGTACGAGAAATTCTCTAGTCGTTGAACCTTCCCCTGGTGGGGCTTGGCTGCTGATTGCCCACAGCATTATCTGTTTGGGTGTCCCAGCAATTCACAGAGTTTAATGTACGCCAGTTGTCCTTAGTTAACGTACAGATCAATCACGTTGATCAGTGAGCGTGTCTGAGCGAACTCACGGTTGCGACCAGATGATGCTGCAAAATTAGCAACAATGGTGGCATCCGCAGGTTTGATCATGAAGATCGATGGATCACTGCCGTTATCGTAACAGTCTTCACCCAGCTCAAGCAGCTTCGCTTCGGTCAATGCGTCTGTGGCGTTTGCGCCGGCATCAACGTCAGTTGTAATCTGCGCGATGGCTGAATCCATCTCACGTGCAGTCGAGGCATTGCCAGTTACTTTGGCATTGTCTTGACCGACATAAGCAAATTCTAGATCGCGCTTAATCTCTTTCAAAACTTTCGAAAGTTGATGGGCGGTCTCTCGTGCGCGGCCATGAGTTTTAATGGCATCGGCCGTCGCGCTGACCTCGAAAACCTTGCTCAGGATCTGCGTATTGTTAGTCCGTAGAGTGGTAGCTGTTTGTGTGCCAGCTGAAAAAGAAGCCCCTTCGACTTGCTTATTATCAGCCGCCGCAGCAAGCGCATCTTCTTGCCACTCGAATACACGTGCTGATACTTTCTCGGACTTAATTGAGGTAGTAAAAGGCACATCTGTCGGTGTAATGTCGGTGATAATCGCAGAAACGTCTTCCGCTTTTCCGACCTGGTCGTATGTAGAAAATACTGCCATGTGTTAATCTCCATTAGGCAAATTAGTTTTCCCAACGAGACATAATCAAATCTGCAATATCATCCCTGTCCTGGCTAACCGAATTGTGTAGACGCTTTCTGACTTGCTCAGTCTTTTCATTACGTCGTTGTGTCGGTGTTGCCGGGGCTCTCTTACTCTTCAGAACCCGCTTCTTTGGTGTCTTTTTCTTCACGGTTGCTACTTTGCGACCTTCATCAAACATACGTGCTTTGTTAATGAGCATGATTACGTTTGGATCGACAAAAGTATCCACTTGTTCTTGTGGTAATCCGTGAGACACCGCGTAGGCGCGGATATCGTTGTACAGCTGGTTAGACCAGTTTGGCAGATCGTTCTGGAGTGTTTTTACGCACTCGGTTGCCGCCTCTTGCATGGACTTTTGTTGCTGCTGCTGCAGACCGCGATAGAAACCATCAGCCTCTTCTTTTAAGAAATCCAGGTTGGCTTTGGCCAGCTGGGCTTCTTTACGTAGTGCAGCAAAGTCGTTGTCCGCCATGGTTTTGGAGGCGACCAGCATGTCTACGTCAGCGTATGGTTTGTAATCCGCTTCTGCTTTCTCGATTAGTTTCTGAAGAACGAGATGTGATTTCTCACTAGATTCTACTGCTTCTTTGCGTAGTCTCGATACTTCTTGAGACTTTTGAGTAAGTGATTTCTCCTGGCCGGCAAGTCTCTTGAGATCGCCTACCGATACTTGTTGAGCTTCACCAGAGACTACAACTTCGACCATGGTGTCATCGGATAACTCAATGGTTTCCTCTTCGCCATCGTCTTCGTCTTCTGTCTCTTCAGTGTCTTCCTCAATATCTTCGTCAAGGTCGGTATCGTCTTCAAGATCATCATCGTCTTGGATTTCTTCACTATCATCCAGCTCAACGTCATTAGTCTCTTCTGTAACGTCAGCTGTTGCCTCTTCGGGGTCTTCAGATGCCTGTTTTTCGTCAGGGTCTTCCCACCGCTGTAAGATGGCTTCGGTTGGATCGACTTCGCCGGTTATTGGATCTAAGGCTAGTTCGATTTGCTGAGGGTTTTGTTGGTCGCTCATGTAGACCTATTCCTCTTCGTTGTTGTCACGGTTTGCTAAGATCTGATCACGGACGGCTACACGCTGTTGTAATGTAGCTACAATGTCCGTCAGACCACGATATGCGTTGTAAGCACGTTCCCGGTCTTGGGGGCTCTCAGGTTTCGAATTAACGAACTGCTGAAAGCTACCCTCGACCAGGGTGTTTACAACTTCAGTAAAAGTGGGATCGGCAATCAGCTTTTGCGCTGCATCACCCATCGCCAATGCTTGCTCTTCTTGTTTATCCATTTGTTATCCTGTCGGTGAGACAATACCCCGGCGATCCTCAGTAACTTTGAGGATGTCGAGTTCGCCTTCATCGATCTTCTTCTTGTGTTGGAACTGTGCTTCCTTCAGATCCATATTGTCTGACTGAAGCGCGTGTGCAGCCTGAGCCTTGAGCTCTTCTAGCTGCAGTTTGAGCTGGGCAATCTCGGCATCACTTTGTGCCTTCATCTCAGCCACTACGGTCTGACGCTCGCTGATTTCCAGCTGCTTCATGGCCATTTCTTGCTGCATCTCTTGTGCGGGATTTGGTTGCGGTGGCGGCAGCTGGTCAGGTGGCGTCAGATAATCATCTACGTTTAGGATGCCCTGCTTTTCCATGATGGTCTTCATCACGTTGTAGCGCTTCTTGGCATCGTACATTGGTGCTAAAGCCTCGTCCTGGCTAAGCATTGCATGCAAGGCTAGATACTTTTGTGCGTCACGGTCTTGCTCGCCGTAACCCAGCTTCAGCTCAGTAATTACGTCACGCTTGTCATCCCAGGTCGTAGGATCGACCGGAACAAAGTTACCCGCTAGCTGAACTATACGTTCCTGGGTCTCATTAGCCAGGATCTCGCGGTACACTTTGTGGAAAAGTGGTGCCACAAAGCCATTTGCAAAGTTACGTGCTACGATCTTCTGGCGCTGCTGTGACATGGACGCCAGCTGCTCGACCATGGCGGCTGAGTTCTGCTTTGATATAGCGTCCTTCTCGATGCCACGACTGAGCCGGCTGACACCGGTTGTGTCTTCGTTTTGCTCTTCCAGCAGCTGCAGCGTTTGGAATACAAACGGATTAAGGCCAGCCTGGGGCATCGGCGCCACGCCATCGATCCGGGTAACATTTACGATACCGCCCTGGCGATTATCGATCATTTCCCTGGGCGATGTGAGTGAGCCTTTAGCAACCAGGTAGCGTGGGTTGTTTGTTATAACAGCGTGATCCAGGATCGACCTGGTCAATACTGTACGTGCATTCTGTGTCGATACGACCTTTTCAGCAAAGTTAGAGCCATAGAAGGCATGCGGTATCGGTAGTGGGACGAATGCAACGAACGGTATGTCGTCTACTTCATACATATCGAGCAGCGCGTTGCCGGCTTTACATACCTTGTGCAGCCTGGCCATGCCACTGCCGTCTGGGTCGATGTGTATGTAGCACTCATAGACCATGACTGTGCGTACCTGGTCTTGGAAGCCTTTAGCATTGAAGCCACGGTCACTGCCGATATCCTCATGCCGAGCCAGGATCTCTGGGTCAGTCTCTAGCTCTACATCGCTGTGATCGTCACCGATTTCCTCGATAAGATCCTCTGAGTAGCCCATCTCGCGCAGCTCAGTGATACTCTTACGCTCTCTGTGCGCCATAAAGGTCACTGTAGACAGTGATTTCGCCTGGGGCTCGATGATGAAGTTTTCCGGCGGCACTGATTCAATGACCACCTGGCTTTTGTCCATCTCGCGGCTGATTGTGCCAGACAGAAGACCAATCGAATTGGCTTCGCTTTCCTCAAGCTCAACGCCGTCCTGGGTCAGCAGCATGTCCAGCTCTTCTTCGGTGAGGTCAGCGAACTCTTCCACTTCGTATTCTAGGCGTTCATCCCAGTATACTTTAGCCAGACCTGCTCTAGCGAGCAGACCATCGTGGATCACATCCCTGGCGACAGAGTAAAAGTCATTCTGCCTAAAACACACATAGTCTGTGTACTCGCTGGCAATGTTGGCCATCACCACATCATCAGCGTTTTGTGGTGAAAACTTCACGATCTTCTGACCGGCTGCCATGCTCTCCAGGAGAGCTGCAGACATCGACTGTACGCTGTCGTAAACGTCCTGGCTTACGTACTTAGAGTTGCCATCGTGTTGTGGTTTAGGTAGCTCTGCCTGGTAGTATTTCTGCGTCAGTTCACGCTCTCGGCTCAGCTGGCTATCATAGTAGCCGATAGATCGAGAGATGTTGTCCTCGACAATCTTTACGACTTCTTCATCGTTCAGAGGCTTATAATCCATTATACCATTTCCACATATAATTCATCCGGGATCTCTACAGGTTCCCAGGCACCTTCATGAATATAATTAGCTAGTGCTAGAGCCATGACACAGTCATCGAAGCAGCTGGGTTCTGCTTCCATCGAACCACTTTCGGTGACGATGTAGGTCATCATTTCTCTAATGGTTGTTTTGTCATTTAACAGCAGCTCTTCTTCACGCATTGCTGCGCGGAGCTGGTCGATAATCAGAGGCTTAGTTTTAGCTGTAGTGCTAAAGCCCAGCTTTACAGTCTCACGGTCTGTGATCTTGTCATGCTGCACCTCAGTGTAAAAGTTAGTATACGCCAGGTCTTTGCCTAGTCGCGTACACGTAAGAATGCCATGACCGTTGTTCTCAACGATGATATGCGCTTCGTTATAGTAGGTACCCAGCGCATAGAGTATTTCTGCGTAATAATCTGGATGTATTTGGCCTCGCCAAGTAGCCACCTGCCGCTTCTTGCTGTCCAGAACCTGCGCCACAGACCAGTCGCCGTTTCGCACACCCATTGCCACATCAGCTCCAATGACATAACGCTCACCCTCATCGTGTTTCATGTATGTTGTTAGTTCGCCGCGTGAATGGTTACGCCACTCACCGTCTTCCCAAGCCAGGCGCTCCTGGACATCAGCTGTCTCATCTAGGATGTCTACAAGTTGATCTGGATTGAAAACAGGACGACCTGTCGTCAGAAAAGCCTCATCTGGTGTCGATGGGTACTCCTGGCGAAACAGGTCGATACCATTTTGTGCAATCTTGCGTCTGCGGAACATGAGCTGTTCGTCATCTAAGTCGTGCTTTTCAGCCAGCTCTTGTTCTTCCGGGCTGCGCTCGAAAGTATCTGTGACAGTCTCTCTGTACTCTGGATCTGTAAACCATGGTATAAACACCGGAACGAAACCATTTTCGCCGGCCACCGCACCACGCCAGAGGTTGTAAAAGACGCCGTTTACACCGTTCGCCGTGCTCTCGACAAATATACTCGTATCATTAGTATTCGGTACTGCTTGTACAAGGCCGTTCCAAGTCTCATCCGCAGTTGACTTAGGCCACCACGCGAGCTCGGAAGCATGCACGCATGAAAGGGTTTCGCCACGACCGACCGCGTCGCCACCTGCTGTGGCAACGACATAAGAACTATCGAGAACATCAAATGTTAATTCCCTTCTTGAAGAGTATTTGGTTGATGGTTTGAGAATGTCAGGGCAATGCTGATGATAACGCTTGGTCATATCGAAGAGCGCCCTGGTACTGTCTGCATGGTGTGTAATAACCATGGCTTTACGAGCCTTGTTTTGGCTCACAGTGAAGTACAGGTGTCCACCAACGTATGTTGACAAGCCTTGCTGGCGAGCCTTCAAGATGATGATCCTTATCTTCCCTTCACTCTCAAGTTGTCTGGTGACAGCCTCGTTTAAGATCTTCTGTGCTTCGTTCAAAACTAAAGGGGCGACTTCGCCCCTCTTTGTTCTAATCTTCAGTGCAGCTTTTGCGTAGTAATCGAAATCAGTGTGTAGTCTCTTCCTGATTTGCCTCAGCTTTTTGTCCATTGGTTTGCTCTTCTTGTAACAGTCCTTCGAGGAAACTTTCAGCCTGGCTGATAGCCATTTCTGACTTTGATGCCGGCTTCTGCTTGGTAAAGTCTAATACAAGTCGCGCAGCTGACAGCCTGTCCCTGGTTGCATCAGGTGACCGCATGATCTCGACAGCTGTTACCAATGCCTCGGTTGCGTACTCATCTGGATTAACGTCTAGCTTCTTTGTCATTACTTCGACTACCTTTTCTGCCTCGCCTCGCAGCTCTTGCCGTAGAGGTTCGATTGTTTTCTTTCTGTAGCCATCCGGCACACCTTTAGGCCGCCCAGGGTTCTTCCTGGGGCGTTTAGACCACTCTTTACGCAGCTCCCTGCCCTCTGGTGTGGACATGAGCGTCGCAAAGTAGTTGTTCTTAGGTGCGCGTTGTGGATGGGTACCATTGCCATGCCGAGGCGGTGCCTTGGCGCGCGGCTCTTTTGGTTTACCCATGTTGTCTCTCTTTATGCTGTTAGTGCGCCTCTACCGAGGTTTAGCATGCCGTTCTGCTCTTCTTCTTCACGCTCGCCGGCAAGTAAGTTGGCCATGATGATAGCCACAACAGTTGCCAGGGGCATGCTGTAAAACTTAACAAGTCCAGAGGTTGGTGAATTAGCTTGGTTCAGAAGCTGCTTGGTAATTGCAGCTGCCGCAGGTGCGCGTTGCTTAAAGCCTTTTGGGTCTGACATGTACATACCAATCATGTCGGCTGCCAGCTCAGGCATCGTCTGGAAATAGATTGTTTCATACTTTAACAAATCCTGACGTAGCTTTTCTTCTCGCTGCGCTTTTTGGCTATCATTTAAATTGTTATTATTTTGTATATTTAAAGCCATCTGGCCGACTGTCTGATAATCTTTTCTAGCAACAGCATCCCCTACTCCAGAGATAGATAGGACACCAGTACGCTGCATATTGATCATTTCGTTTATGACCTGCTGGGCGTCTTCTATGCTGATGTTGATATCAGTTCTTTCACCTACCTGCTTACCGGGCTTTCCTGATGATGTTTGCATAATTTGCATCAAGAAATCACGGAAAGTCTCAGTATAAACCTGTGGATCACCCTTTTTGTTAGCGTATGCAAAACGCAAAGCGCCATCTTGGTTGTTAAAAGTTGTCGAAGATGGGCTCGGTATGTTTTCCGTGATAAATGATCTGCGCTCTATAGCATGACCTAGCTCATGTAGAGAAGCCCATATGACATCAGCCTGGCTATTCTTCTTGGTACCTTTTGGGTTTTTGTAAACATCAAGAACGCCGATTTTACCTCGGATTCTCTCACCGGTCGTGCGGTCAACTAGCATAGATGAAGGGTCTATATCTCTTGAGATTAGAAAGCCGCCAGTAAAACCTTTAACAACACCTTTCGAGTTAAACCTTTCTTTTAGATCTTTATTCATGCGGTTTGGATTAGCGTATATCTCAAAAGCATACTCAAGCGCCTTAGCGAGCTTCTCGACAACACGTAAGTCCTGGATACCGTTTTCGAATGGTGATCCCGGCAGCCCGATAGGTACTGGCTTGCCTTCTGCAAACAGCTGTTCAGTTACAGCTAGTTGGTCTCGTATTTCTCCAGGCTCCGCTGGAGAGCTGGCGACCCCATCCCCAATCCGTCTTTGATAATCGATGGTTGGTTCTTGCGCTCCGCTAACTCGATCAACGACCGCACTGCTGCTGACATCTTGTTGTCTGGTATCTGTTCCACCAAAGAGCCTTGCTCGCTCTGCTTCGGGGAGTGCTTCTTGGATTTGGTCATTTGATATACCTTCTTTTGTTGCAGCCTCTATAGCTGCGTCCAGATAATCATTGTCATCACCTTTACCTTTTGCGACACCCATCTTCTGTGCAAGCTGCTTTTCCGGGTACCACATCAAGGCTTGGAAATCTGCAGTATTTATATCATAACCCTGCTCTGATAACAACTCTCTGGCACGTGCAGTGACATCTCGCATGTAAGATCTCTCACCACCGCTAGTCGGTGTAGCTTGCAGCTCAGGTGCCAGGTTTTTAAAGTGTGTACCAACAGTTTTGAATAACTGCGGCTTTACAGGGTTGGTGCCGTTTTCTTTTTGGTATCGGCTGTAATAACTGTTCCAGGTGCGGTTCAATTCACGACTAAAGTCATCGATCTTACCCTTGCTCTGGCGTACTTTTGACCTTGTAGTGCCAAGGCGCTGCAACGTGGCATCCACCAGCTGCTTTTCGATACCATCTTTCGCGTCTAAACCTTGCTCAACAATAATATTACGGTTCTTCTGCATGTCTGCAGCTGACTTAGCTGGCTTAAATGGTCTACCGATCAACCGGTTCCACATCCGCATCCACCAAATGTCCATGGTCAATGGGTCATAGTTACCCCGGACATTCTGATAGAAACCCTGGCCAATCTTTGCGCCAAGTATGAAACTGCCTTTGACAGTCGTGTCCATGTTTTCTGTGACACTCATGCTAATATTAGTGCCATAGTCATTGTTAAATTGATCTACCCAGTCACTTAGCTCTTTGACTGTAAAATCAGTGTCCAAGAACATATCGATTGGCATGTTTGTGCCTGATGACTGGTAGGCGTTGAAGAACTTGAAGCTGGTCTGCATTGCTTTCTTACGTTCGCCGCCCTTGTTCCAGTTTTCCGGCATGACCCCGGTGTCTACAAAACCACGGAACACCTCTAATGCCTGGGCAAAGTTATCGATAACTGCTTGTCCATTCGATGTAACAGCCAGGGCAAAATCGAATGCTGCCTCATTGTCAAAGATACGTGGCTCGACCAGACGCATCACAGATTTCGCTGCTTTTAGCTTTGCATCATACCAGCCAATAGCGCTGTCATCGCGTTGTAGTGCTCTCAGCGCCTCTGTGGCCATCATTTTGGAAATACGATCAATATTCTCTGGTGTGTACTCCAGTGGGGCGTCAGTGCCAGCTGCTTGCTTCCATGCCTTGTGGTAATCACCATATGCGACTTCGAGCTTCTTCTTTTGTGTTGGTTTAAAGGTACCGGCTTGCATTTCAGTAAATTCAGCATCTGTGGGCATTGCAGAAACTGCGGTCATACCAATGTCTGAGCCAATACCAAATACGTCTGATGCATTTTCTAGCGCTGGTGACAATGCATCACGTTGTAAATCCAGAACAGGATCAGTGTCTGCGTATTCATCGTACAGCATTTCTTCGAAGTATTCATCTAGTGAGGTTGTATCCCAATCATCTGGGATGATTTCTACATCATAAACGCCAATACCTCTGTCTCTATTAAATTGACGTTGATTAGTGTCAGGGAGATCGTGGTCTGCGATCCTTGCCTTTCTATCATTAGGTAAATTGATGTATCGAGATGATGACCGACCGTCTTTGCTTGTTGATGTATAATAAACCTCAAATCCACGCTTTCTTGCTTCTCTAGCTATGGCTTCAACCGTTGCTCGTCGTGCCTCTGCATTCATCGACCGCCGATCATAGGTGGCATTTAAAACACGTTCACGGTTTGGCTTTGTCCAAGCATTAAACAAAGGTGAAGCCTTGGCCTCTTCTTTGAGTGCTTCACGTTTCGCAATGCGATCCGCATAGGGCGATTCAAATACTTCCGCTTGTAAATTAATGGTAGGCTCGCTATCAGCTGTTTGCTGGCCAATCACCCGGTTTACGTATGGCATTACGTATGTTTCGACCAATGCTGGGTCAGATACCTGGCTTTCAGCCTTCGCAGCTATATCCATAGCCCGGTCAGCTGGGTTAGACCCCAGGTTGCTACGTAGATCAGCTAGGGTATCAATCAGTACAGCCTTGTCGTCATCAGAGATCATTGGATCGGCGTCTACAGCCTCGATAAGAGCTGTATTGGCAGCCTGGTTGTCCTGGATGCCGCGTACATAGCCGGCAGATACATCACGTGGGGCTGCAGCTGAGGATGCGGCTGCCTGGGCTGCGCCTGGCACCGGTGTTTTGTCCCTGGTGACTGATGTAGACTGTTGATCGAGCGCAGTGCTCATTGCAGCGCCCACTGCAGTCATGTTTGGCGTTCTGCCGCCCTCTTGGATAGCCTTAATCATCGCCTGGGCGTCTGGTGCAATCACAGGATCTGCAGCTGCCATGGCTTCAAGCAGCTTTACGGCTCTTTGTGGGCTTAAACCACGCTCTTTGAGCATTAAGTCCAGTTTCAGGAACGGTAAGTCGCCGTTCTTTTCGTATTGTGACTTGTGGATCTCTTTTGCCCTGGCACGTTGCTCCTGGTTGGCCTTCTTGATGCCTTCAGTCTCTTGTCTGCGTGTTTCGCGGACTGATTCAGCATCGTCAGAGATCTTGATGCCTTCGTTTTTGTTAATGTTGTCCTTGATATAGGTCGCAACGCGGCTACGCCGGCCTGTGACGGCGTCTATGCCCCGGCCACCTATGACTGCAGCGCCCTGGATAGCAGGTATTACTGGGTTAACCGAGGCACCGTAAAGGGTACCGAGGATACGTGTAGGGGTCTCGATCAAGCTGCGGTCAGAATAGCCTACATTACTTGGTATTGGAGACAGCTGGTCGGTAATTTTAGATACACCACCAACATATCCAGAGTTATGCAGCGTAGTTAGCTCATTCATCTGCCGCATAAGCGACAACATGCGCTGGCCTTCCTGGGTACTGCCGGCCAGGCGGTCGATAGCTTGCATCTCCTGGACACCAACAGTGCTTTTTGCTTTGTTACGTGCCTGGCGCTGACCGGCAATGGCCATGACTTTGTCCAGGACAACCGATAACTCATCACTGTCTGTGATCCCCAGCTGGGTGCGTAAGTCTTTGGCGAGCTGTTTTAGTTCTTCTGATACCTGGATGTGTGCCTTGTCTACAGCTTCACGTGCGCCTGATGTACTCTGCTTGTTTACGTCTTTTAGGTTTAGGTCGTTTGCTTTTGCAATTGTATCTAACCTGGTAGCCAGCTCAGTGGCCGCCTGGGGATCGTTACCAATCATCACAGGGTTTAGTACATCACCAAGCTCTGTAAGGCGCTGTGCGCCAGCCTCGCGTGTTGCGTTAGCTGTCGGCGCGAGCTCAGTGACTGCCCTGGTACCGCCACCGTAGGCAGAACCAAGTACGGATGCATCTATAGCGCGATCAGCCAGCTCCTGGCCGGTGTACTCGGCGCCCTGTGATGCCGCGCCGCCGACAATAGCTGTTTCCTGGGCAACTTCGGTTGCCCCCTCGGCTGCTGCAGCCTTTGTGACGCGCCCTGCATACGCTTGGGCAGCCTCTCCAAAGCCTTTCTGAGACAATTCTTTGATGACTTCGTCAGCTGACATGCCAGCCAGACGGTCAACCGGGATAACTTTGCCGGCACCGAACCTATCGAGGAAGCCCACCAGGGCTCCAACGCCGGCTGCGACCTTTGAATCATAGCTGCCGGTCTTCTCTTCCATCTCCATGGCAGCTTCGCCGGCTCCCATAAGACCGGAACCTGCAGTTACAGCTGCACCGCCGCCAAACACAAGCCATGCTGGAGCTCCGAGAGCTGCCGCTGCGGCTGTTAGGCCGGTACCTGCAATGGCAGCGCCACCTGATGGTAAGTTTTCCAGTAGTTTCTCACCTAATGCCGGCAGAAACGTGCCTTGGTTATAGTTTTCGCGGAGTGATCCAGGGTACTGAGGCTGGTAGCCGCCAGCTGCAATGTCTTTTTGCTGTTTTGCTACGACATCTGAGCCGTACTGTTTGACACTTTCGATACCAGTAAGGTCACCAGCTACCTCGATGCCCTTGCCCATCATCTCTTGCATTTGGTCAAAGCCATACATCAGTGCGCCGTCACGCTGCTGAGGTGCTGGGGCTGCTGGCTTGGGCTGCGGCTGCTGACGTAGCTGTTTGTATGCGTTCGCTACAGTGTCAAACTCAGGTGTGCCGCGCTTGTTTTGGTTCGCAACGAGCCAATCAGCGTAGGCTTCTAGCCTATCTGCCATTATGTTACCTCTTGTCGGTATAAATTAGTTTGTTACGCCAACTATCGCGTCAGCTGCAGATACGTTTGGGCTCATCGTGCCTACAGGCGCAGCCATACCATGCATTGCAGCATATGCTTGCTGCTGAGCTTCGATAGCCTTAACAGCTGACATGTAGTGCTTCTTAACAAGCGCCAGGTTTGCCTTGAATTGCTCGCGGCTCTGTGACTGACGTAGGTTACCTAGGGATGCATTAAGCTGCGCTAGTTCGCGCTCTGACACCTGCCCCAATGCGCCGCCGGTTGGGCTGTCATCGCGCATCTTCTGCAATCTGTCGAAACCAATAGATGATACAACAGTCTCGATAGCCATCTTGGTATCGTGGGCTGGGGTACCTGCAATGAATGACAGACTGTTACCAATAAAACCGGTGACGTTATCGAAAGGATTATTATTGCTTTCGGCCATGGCCACGTTTGCTTCAATTTGATCAATAGCATCGATGGCTGCTTGCATGTACGGTGATGACTGAGGTGCTTTGGGTTGGTTCTGGGCTGCTTTGTTTTGTGCTTGCAGAGCTTTGACCTGGGCGTTGTATGCATCGATAGAGGCGCTGTTGTTTATGTCTTGCACATTGCCATACTCTCTCGCCATGTTGGCGTATGACTGCAGACCACTCTGCTGTGCGCCTTCCATACCTGCGCCACCCATGCGTATCAGCATGTCACCAAGGCCGATCTTATTGTCAGGCATCTGTGGCATCTGGATCGCGCCAGGCACCATGTTGCGTCGCTGACTGGTCGCTGCTGCTTGTGTATTCAATACGCCTGGTGTTGGGTTGTTGAGCATACCACTGGTATTGTTATTACCAGGTGCCGGCGGCTGATTAGGGTTAGGTATCGTGAGCATAGGAATGCCGTCAGGGCTGTACTGCACCCCAGGTGCCGCCATTGCATTTGGATCACTTATTGCCATGTCTTATAGCCCCTTCGGAATATACGGTGTGGGTACCCCAGTTGAGCTACCATACTGCTGCATAGGCATCGCATTAGTAGTTGGCTGGTTGAAGTAGTTGTACAGGTTGTTACCCATACCTGCGCCGGTAACCATGCCGCTGATAGTTGCAGCTGTGGGATCTACAGTGTTCGCCTGGTAGCCAGCTGGTGACATTGGTGCGCGGCCTAAGATGCCTGACATGTACTGTTGATACGCTTGCATATCAAAGTCACGATTAGCTTCGAAGGCAGCCTTGTCGGCATTCAGCTGCTGCTGTGCGTCTTTCTGATAGCCGGCACCTGCGTTAATCATGTTAGCCAAGCCGGTGTTAGCTGTGTTGACGCCGGTACCAAATGCACCTGCGAGACCCTGGTTCGCAGCCATGGCGTTGCCGAAGTCAAGCTGCTGTTGTCCCAAAGATTGATCAATAAGACCGCTACGTATACCTGCGGCTGTGTCAGCTGCGCGGTCACCATAATCACGCATAGCAATGGCATCAGCCACGCCAGCTCTGGAGCTGTTGACGTTACCAGTACCTGATGCCGCCTTATTGATACCAGGCAGCGTCTGTTCTGTAAGCATACGTGTACTGTCGCGCAGCGCTGCATCTGTGAGAGCGCCAGTGTTCGCGTCAGCATACGCCAGGGCGTTGTCCATGGCACCGCCGCCCATCGCCTGGTTATATAGGTTGCCATAGTTACCGGCGAAACCTTGTGATTGATCTGCGAGGTTTTGACCATAGCCAAACGTGGTGTTACCGAAGTTAAACTGGTTGTCCAGGCCGGATGTCTGCATGTCATTGAGACCAGCATAAAGATCACCCTGGTATGCGCCTATGCCGAGCTGCTTGTTTAGGGCATCTTGGCCGCCCTGGTATCCAGCATTAATGAATGGGCGCGCATCGGTATAACCCATGTTGTTCATTTGGTTTGCGCGGTCTATAGCACCGGCCTGTTTCTTTGCTGCTTTGTTTGCAAAGTAACCAGATACCAGTGAGCCACCGACAGAGGCTGCTACTGAACCCATATCATATCTCCAATTTATATACGTCTAATGGCTGCTGCTCATCTGTTGTTGGGAAATCAAAAGCAAAGCCAAACATTTTTATGAACTTCTCTTGCTTACTGTCGTGCCGAAGGCAGTACAGCGGCGTAGTCCTGAGCTTCACAAGTTGTGTGAAGTCTCTTATTAGCTCTCTTTTGATATTCTTATTCCAGCGTTGTACATCGCAGTGTACGAACGTCAGTACGCCCTCACCCTCTATAGGTAAGCCTTCCAGGTAGACTGTATAGTGGGGACGCTCGATGGTCGGGACTTTTACACCGCGACCCATGCTGTACCGTTGTAGACATATAGGCCATCACCGGAGCCTGGGTTCCAGGGCGACACTGCGTAGCGCACCATGCCTTTGATAGGCTTCTCGGGCGGGTCTTCAGACACCTGGATGGCCGCAGTCGCCAAGCTACCTATGGCTGTCTGTATACGCCGCAGCTCTTCCTGGATGTATCTCTGGATACCTTCTTCTAACTGTGGGTACTGTTGCCGGCTGTAGTCCTGGACAATTAGGTCAGTCTTATCGTTAAGTGCCATTACCTGGCTCCTGTCGGGGTAATCTCAATGTCAAACCCAGATAGATCGAAGTCTTTATAATCATTGTCAGCCAGGGTCATTCTATATGATAGGTACCTGCCAGCTGCCCGGCTATCGATCTTATGTTCTGTTGGTATGTTGTAGGTTACCGGCGATCCGTAGACTGGTGTGGCACGTGGGATGTCTGATGCACCAAACTCAAATGTAAGCGTGGTGTCAGCTGTGTTAATTGTGTCACACTGTGGGTACAGTCTCGTGACAACCATATACTGCCGGGCTGCTAGGCCGCCTTCGTCAAGGTCAATGCCAGTACGCTCCAGGTATGGCGGCTTGGTAGCCTCTACATCGAGCTGGAAGGCCATCTGGCCGGTATCTGATAGATCTACACCATACATCTTGTCGCTAGTGATACCATCGGATGCCTGGTCTTCGCCTACCATAATCACATGTCTATCGAAGCTATCTTCCTGGCTGTAGTAGGTGCCGCCGGTTAGCTGATAGGTGGTTGCACTGTTTGCATACGTAGAAACAGAGTTGACGTTAGCTACGGTACCGCTGCTGACATTTGGTATGTCCATGAATGACCATGTGTTCGCACGATAATTATAGACAGCTGCGCGGTTGCAGCGGTTGGCGTTTGGAAACTCTACGCGGCTGTCACCTGACATGTAACAAAAGTAAATCTCATTGAGCACCGGGTTGTGCTGTGTGAAACATACGTCTGAATTGTTGTTATTTAGGTTTGAGTAAATGAAGTTCTTAGTACGTTCATCGCATATGCTTTGTTTTGACGTACCATCATGCAAATAGATATCGAAAGCTCCGAAGACGTAATGTTTGCCCTCAGCTTCCACTACACAGTTTTGGTTAATTACGCCGGCATCATTAAAGAGTTTACGGAAGTTGAATATAAAGGTACCGCCAACAAACTCCATAAGCCACGTCTGGTCACTTGAGTAAATAATGAAGTTACTACCCAGGCTCATACCATCGATGATCTCAGTTGGGATCTGTACAAGGTCGTTAAAACCTGCGCTCTTCGTAGTATCAGCGGCGTCCCAGCTGCCTGGGACACTATTGGCTGTAGTGATGTCAGAGAAGCGTACCCTGGTTGGAAAGTTGGTACTGCCCTCTGTCATGTTCAGAGCAATCAGCTGGTCGCCGTATGAGCGTAGGGATTTGCATCTGTGGGTGCTATCCCAATTAGGTAGGTCAGCAAAGTTAGTGCCGGTGCCTGTACGGTATACTGGTACGCGGTCTACACGATTGATGTAAGTTACGTCAGCCAGGGACGTACCTGTGTATGGCCGTGGGTCTGATGATCCAGTGATGGAACCAGACACATTTGACACCGTGCCACTGGCGTATTCTTTGATAGCCCATGCATCTGATGCCAGTATTACAGTATCGAAGCCTGTGGCTGGTACAATGCCGTATGTAAAACGCGGCGTGAAACCGAGACTGTCTTTTATTGTTCTAAAGATTGGCGCTCGGCTCACCCTGCCCTCATCGAAACGTACATTAAAACCTGCAGAGAAACCTGTAAGGGGAATGTTGTAAGCACTGTTATCAGTGACAACGCCGGTTTGTCCCAGGTTACGGATCGGAATGATAGGCATAGCGTATTACTCCAGTATTAGGTTACCTGTGGTTAGCTGCTGCAGGTTGCGTTCATTCTGTTTAACCATCTCATTACGGAAGCTCTCTACGGCAGCGCCGGCTGCGCGGCTCTGTTGTGCATTCTCGATCATCAAGACTGGCATCCAAGCCATAGCGCATCCCCAGTCTTCTGTAGGCTCGCCTGTGTTTGGGTTTTTACCTGCAATCTTCATGAACCACGCACAGTCAAACTGTCGGCAGGGATTAAAGCTGTCGAGAGGACAGTTCTGCTTAACCTCGATCTTCATTTACTCTTAATCCTTGGTTGCAATGATGACATCGACATACTGCACATCAAGTCCATTTGCTGATCCTGTGAAGGTCGATGTAGCTGTTAGTGACAGGCTGTGCGTGTGCGTACCGCCGCCGCCTTGAATACGGTAAGTATTCCAGTCTGGAAGACGTGCTGTGTAGTTGGAGTTGAAGTGGTTATCTAATCTGTCTCCACCCGGAGTGTTTGACCGCCAGTACCAATTGTTCGGCAGTTGAGAGTTAGACAACGATGTGCCACCTACGGTGCCTGAGACACTGGTGTTGACTGTACCCGCCGCAGTGGCATCGAGTGTCGAGAAAGCGTTAGTACCGCCGGAACCTGCGGTGCCTGTGACTACCCGCAGTGCCTTGTCATCGTGGGTGGTGTCCTTAGTCCAGCCGGTGGGGGCTGTAGACTGCTGGAAGAGCATCTTAGTACCGCTGGCGAAAGCGTCCTCTAGGGACTGCACACGAGCATCGAGGCCGTTTAGTACGGTATGTGTAGCGGTCATAGCCCCGGCTATGTTTGGGAATGACGCTAGGATTGTAGCTTTGATCAACCGCATGTGGTCGTCAGCTTGCGCGAGACCGTCAGTCGCAGCTGGGTTTGTGCTTACCAAGCTGTTTATGTAGGTTCCAGATTCTAGAGCCATCTGTTTGAGTTCCTATTGTATATATGTGATATGTTGTCCAAATGTGGCGCTGGTTTAACGAAGGTCTGACAACAACAACAACAAGCAGACCTTTAGCCTCTTTTTGAAATTGACCTTGTTTTTGACCCATGGGGGGTCGTTTTGCAGCGTATGGTACCAGGTTTCATGGCCACATGGTGATAACATACTGTAATCGCTGGATACCTGCGTCATGCTGACTGGTAATCAGCAGTACAAAAACACTGATCAGCTCACCGACATTAGGACATTAGTGAACATTATCCGTGGTGGGTCATTAGTCTTTAATACAAATCGGGACTTAATCACCACCGTCCACCTAAGTCATCCTTAGTTATCCTAAGTCATCCTTCGATGACCTAAGTCATCCTCAGTCATCCAGTGTGTCCACTGTGTCCAGTGTTCTGTCCTGGTTACCCATGCTGACTGACAGTTGTCCATAGTCAGCAACCAAAGTAATCCAATCACTTACAACTAATAGACTATTAGTAACTGTTGTACTGTGGTATCTTATGAGCTCAAGCAGTCTTGTGAGACCAGTCTCTCTAATGGGGGAACACAAGTAGCCTTGAAACTTATGGTAAGCCTGGGAGAGACTAATTATAACCTTATTAGCTTCCCAGGTTTGCCACCCACCCACCTAGCTTTGGTTATGAGTCAGTGCTCGGTGCCACGTGGTGCTTCTAACCATGGTCTGATGTGGGGGTTAGTCTTCTGCTGCTTCTGCAGCTCACGTACACCACATTTACTACATACAAACACACCACCAGAGTAGACAAATGCATCATTAGTCTTGCACTTGTCGCACACTGGCAGTCCTTTGCTTATGTCATGGTAAGACATTACTCACAGCTCTTCTGTCCTGTGTCAGGGTCGATGAAGCATGCCTCAGCCTTCGCAGGTTCTTCCTTCTCGGGCTTTACCTCATTGAGGATACCGAAGCGCTTGCCGGCTGCTCTGAACGTAGTGATGCCTTTACAGCCACCCTTCCAGGCTTTGTAGTACAGCTGCTTGAACTCATCGTAAGTCACATCATCACCCACGTTGCATGTCTTACTCACTGCACTGTCCACGTACTTCGATGCCAGGCATAAGACATCCACATGTTCATCTGCGCTGATCTCGTTAGCTGTGCGTCCACTGACGCCCTGGTTATATGCGTAGTCTTCTACACGCTCGATCTGGTGGCCATCGAACTGCTGAATGGTACGGTCATAGTACAGGCTGTATGGTGGCTCGATGCCTGAGCTGACGTTGTCTGCAGTCAGGCTGATGGTGCCGGTTGGTGCAATGGATGTCAGATGGCTGTTGCGTAAACCATGCTCTTCGATCAGCTCACGTACCTTCTTTGGTAGTGTCTTGAAGAACCTGCCCTGGGTGTACTTGTCCTTGTCATAAAGAGGGAATGCACCTTTCTCCTGGGCGAGCAGTGCTGACGCTGTGTAACACTCATCACGCAGCATCTTGAGTGCCTTCTCAGCCCACTCCATGAACGTCGGTGTAGCATATGGGTAGCCTAACAGCTCACCAGCATTAGCCATACCAGTGACACCTAGCCCCATACGGCGCTTGTTCTCTGCTTCACTCTTCTGCTCTGGCAGTGGGTAGATCGTGCGGTCAACCACGTTGTCCATGGCTCTCACTACGGTGTGTATGTCAGCCTTATACTGATCCCAATCAAATGATCTGTCGTCCACGTACTTAGTGAGGTTAAAGCTGCCTAGCAAGCAAGCACCATAAGGTGGCAGAGGCTGTTCGGCACATGGATTAGTGGCTTCGAGGGTCTCGCAATACCACAAGTTATTCATCTCGTTCATGCGATCCAGGAATACAACGCCTGGCTCAGCCCAGTCATATGTGCTTCGCATGATCATGTCCCACAAGGCGACCGGGTCTACCTCTTTGTACACCTTGCCTTCGAAGCGCAATGGGAATGGCTTACCGGCATCCAGGTAATTCATGAACTCATCCGTGATACCCACAGAGATATTGAAACCTGTTAGGGTTGTACTATCATGCTTGGCGGTGATGAACTGCTCGATGTCAGGGTGATCCACACGTAGCACACCCATCTGGGCGCCCCTACGATGACCGCTGCTGGCGATAGTCTGACACACTGCATCAAAGATACCCATGAAACTAACAGCGCCTGACGCCTTACTATCGAGGCTCTTGATCAGCTCACCACGTGGCCGCAGCCGGCTGAAGTCATAACCAATACCACCACCGCGGCGCATGGTCTCAGCTGCCTCTGCGGCGCGCTTCATGATTACGTCCATGCTGTCTTCGATGATACCGCTGACAAAGCAGTTGTATGCTGTCGTCTGCCGGGCAGCGCCCATGGCATTCTGTACACGGCCAGCTGGTAGGAACCGCATGTGACGCATGGCGTCCTTAAAGTCCTCGAAGTGTTCCGGTGTGTCTTTCAAAGCATCCGCAATACGCACTACCTTGCTGTAGAAGTCCTCACCGACCTGGCGGTACTTCTGCCGGTCGATCTCATCGGACAGCGGCAGTGTCATGCCGTAATGCTGGTTGTGCTTCATCATATTATTCATCGTGTATCTCCCGATCCCTGCAGCGTCCCTCGCTGCTTTCTCTCTGCTAGTTTCTGTAAGTTTTGTTCTGCGATCTCATCGAGGCTGAGCTCCAGGTCTCTTGCCAAGACAGCGAGGTACCAGAGGCAGTCGCCCAGCTCGCTTTTCAAGTCGTCACGGATGTCATCCAGGGTGATGTCATCACGTATTAGTTTCTTTAGCTTGTTGCACACCTCACCTACCTCGCCGGCTAAGCCGAGAGCTGGGTAGTTGATCTGTTGGTTGATTGAGTAGATGGCGGTGCTTGCAGCTTTCTTTTGGTATTCAGTTAAGCTGTCTATCGCCATGTCTCATTGTCCTTCTCGTACTGAATCAGGAACCCGAGATACACTTGTGCTTTCTCAAGATCCTGAATGCCGCCCTTGTCCTGGTAGCGCCAAATGTATTTCAAGATGTTGGCTCGCCAGGCATGCACTACATGGTCACCGAGCATCCCCTCGATAGCCTCTTTGCATTCCATGTTTGTCTGGGTGTAGTGGTCAGGACTATGCACTGAGCCTTCTTCCATTTGTCTCATGTAATCCTCATGCCTCATGACCAGCCGCCTCTTCTTTTGCTTTGCGCTCACAATCGATCATGAACAGCATGTTGATAGAGTAGTGACCCTGCAGCTTGTACTGCTCACAGATCCTTTTTGCTTGCTCAGCTGCTACGACTGAGTGCGTAGGGTTGGTCATTGGTTCACCATCAACACCCACGCAATACCGGTGGTCATGCATATCAGTGGTTGTTCTCAATACTTCGTAGGTCATGCTGCTGGCTCCCATAGCTTCACTTCGTTCTTCTTTGTGTCCCAGTCTGACCAGCGGAGTATCCTGGCCATGCGAGCTTGCAGCAGTGCATCAGCCTTAGTCAGACCTTGTTTAATGAATGCTTGCTCAACCACTGACCATGCCGGGCGCTGACCTAGCAGCCCCTCAGCTCGCTTCTGTCCAATGGTTGGGCAGCCTGGGTAGCCATCAGTGCTATCGCCGGTAAGTGTCTGCATATAGAAATGCTTATCTGCTTCGGCTTCTGTGATGTCCAGGCGCTCATCGGCTGTTGGCCGGTACAGCTTCCCAGGTATTGTCTTTAAGTCTTTATCGTCACTGACGATGATCGCCTTGCCCACGTTCTCTGGTGTGGTCGCCATGATGCCGAGGCAGTCATCAGCTTCCAGGCCAGGCTTACTAAAGTGGGGATAGTTATGCTTCAGCCAGTCACACAAAGCCACGTAACCAAGTGGCTTGCGTGTCTTCTTACGTCCCGACTTGTACGTAGGGTTAATCCGCTTACGGAAGTTATCCTTGCTGCTGAAGCACAACAGGATGTCTTCTGATCCCAGGGTTTCATAGAATTGATCAAATGATTCCTGGACGATACGTTTTGCAATCTTGAGATCAGTAGAGAGTGACCAAATGTCATCGCCCCAGTCTGTCTCTTCTTCGGTGGCCGCTACTGCCCGGAAGGCGTAGATGTCGGCGTCAATCAGTAATTTCATTTAAGATCCCCTTATGAAAGTCCATGCCGTGCTGTGTGATGAACCAGACGTTGCCCCAGCGCTCTTCATCGATACGTGTTGAGATCAGGCCAAGGTCGGCAGCGCATGCAATGATGGTTGCGCTGTCCCTGGCAAACTGGCCTTTAGTGGTAAACGGACGCCGCAGCGCTCGATCCAGGACGACCCACATTTCCAGGTCGTGTACGGTAAGATCGTATTCTTTAGTGGGTGTCTGCCCAGCTGTCTCCGAGCTGCCACTCAGCTGCGACGGGGAGATGGAAACCCCACGCTTTTCCAGCTGCTTCCGCGCTTCTTCGAACGATATCACCGACATGATCTGCGTCCCTTTCTCTGACTTGTATTTGGATTTCATCGTGAACCCACGCCATGATGTTGGCGTCCAGGTCAGCTTCGATAAGTTGCTTTTGGGTCTCAATCAGCCAGGTAGCCGCGATGGTTGCGCCGGCACCCTGTAGAAGGCTGTTCAGAGCCTTGTGGGGGCTTCTGATCTTGATGTGTCTACCATCGAGCCCTAGCAGGTAACCACGCTCTGCAGCGCTCTCTACGGCCTTTCTCAGGCGTCCTACAGCTGGCATACGTTCATTGAAACGATCAAGCAGCTGCTTACCTTCTTTGAAGCCACCCCCGACCACCTCGCCAATCTTGGCAGCGCCGGCACCGTACAGATACGCATAGATAAACCGCTTGCTTTGATCGCGTGTTTCCAGGCCAGCTGCTCGCTGGTTTACGGTGTGTATGTCACCTTCCAGGAGCTCTTTGGTGTACGCATCGTTTTCCATGTAATGCGCCAGGCAGCGTAGCTCGATCCCTGAAAGGTCGGCACCAAGTAGCTTGTAGCCTGGCTGTACTGTGAATAGCTCACGGCACTGCTTGCCGTATGGCAGCCTGGTGGCCGGCACCTGGGCAAGGTTACAATTACGATGCGATGCCCGGTGTGTGACTGTACCCTGGCTAATGATACTGTGGTGCAGCTTTCCGTTGCGCTGCAGCTTTAGCCAAGCCTGGTTGCCTTCAGCCAGCTGCCCAATACGCTTCTGGATCATAAAGAACTCAGCGAGCTTTTGTGCTTCTGGGTAGTCCAAAGTAGACAACACACTCTCATCGATCTGTGCGTGTCCCTGGGCGGTGGTTAGTTTGGGCTTCCAGCCATACTTATGTGTCAGGCAGCGCTCGATATGCCGCCGGCTGTTAGGATTGAACTGCACGACTTTGACTTTGTCGAAGGGTACGCCGGCTTTGTAGCCCAAGGTCTTATTGTCACGCTTTGGTATGAACTCTTCGTGGATCTCCCATGGATCAAACAGATCATGCAGCTCACCCTCGATCTCTGATCGCCGGGCGGCTAGGACAGCGTACAGCTCGTTGGCTTTCTTGACATCAAACGTCCAGCCAAACTTACCAATCCTGTCACACAGGGTTGCTAATGTGTGCGCCAGCTCGACCGCCGGCTGACTGTAGTTGTCCGGGTCTAACTTCTTGTACAGCGCCTTGGTGACTTTTACGTCCTGGACGCAGTAGTACCACATGTCCTCGTTGAAGGTTTCCCAGCCCCCATCATAGTCACCTTTGTGAAGACCTATACGTAGACCCCAAGCCTTTAGGCTGTGGGAACCATACATGCGCTTCGGGAGGATCTCAGCGTCTGCATGTGACCAGTTGGTCTCAAAGTCTTCATTAGTAAGGTCGGCGTGGATCAGCCTGGAGAGCGTCAGCGTATCCGTTACACGTACAGTGTCAGGGAGAACAAAACTGCTGTAGACTTTCTGAAGGCTGGGAATGTCGTAGCTGATAATGTTATGGCCAATGATCTCATCAGCCTGGGCAAGCAGCTGCAGCCCATCTTCCATATTCTCAGCTGTAAACGATTGGATTTCATCCGTGTCTAAGTCTTCACAGATCAAACAATGGATTACGTCAGGGTCGAGACCGTTAGTCTCGATGTCGAAGACGATGCGTTTCATGGTTGCTCTCCACTCGATGTCAGATGACGCCGAGCACCCAGTTCTCTGCAGTGTCTTCGGCGTACTGTTGTGTATGTCCGGTGATCTCACGTTCTTCGACAATCGCGGCGTCCTGGATCATGATGACCACGTACTTGTCGTGTTCTTTGATCACGTGAGCTTTACGCCCGGCATGTTTATGCGTTCCGTAATGTGTGCTTATGTTCATCCTTCACGATCCCATTTAGATCGATGAGCGCCGCGCCGGCACTCGATGACATCACCTTCGGTTGATCGCATCATCCAGCGCATTATTGACTGATGTCTCAGGCTGTTGTTGTTCTTCGGTTCGTACTGTGGGATCTCCAGAGGTAGCTTCAGAGCCTCTCGCAGCTGATCCATTGTCGGTACAGTATTCGTCATAGTTTCTCTCCTCTTCCATAAACGTCACGTGCCACTGGGGCGCTGGGAATAGCCCATGCAAATTGGTTTCGAACTTGTCGAACCAATCCAGGGTTTCTTGTGATTTGATCTTGAATGACTTGGCTTTGAATGGGTCTGTGGTGACGCTAAAACCATCACCCTCTTTTACAAACAAAAGCTGTCCTGTCAGGGTATCTCTTAATTTAATAAAACACATGGCCACACCTCGTTAGAAGGTGTCGCTAGCCTCTAATAAGCGTCCTGTTTCCAGGTTGTATTTTACCTTGCCGGCGACACCGGTCTCACCGGTAAACCGGTTCTTCAATACGTGTAGATATCGGTAGGCACCGTCTGGGTCGTCAGGATCGACCTGGAGACCAATAACGATGTCACTCAGCTGCACAGGACTGTGTGAGCCTCTGATCTGAGATAGGCGAACCTTGCTGCCTTCCTCATGTCCTTTGTCGCCCTCTGGGCGGCGTAGATGGCTCACCATTATAAGGCCAATGTTAAGCTCGCTCACAAGCGTTCTTAGAGCCGTACAGGCTATGTCGATGGCCTTACGTTCGTCAGCAACCGCCAGGCCGCTGATCATAATCGATACGTGATCTAAGATGATCCACTTTACGTCCAGGGCTGCCACCATGTAGCGAATACGCTGAATGATGGTATCGACCTCAGACGATCCGAAGTGGTCGTAGAGATACACCTGGTTGTCGCCTGGAAACAGCTCATCAAAGGCCTTGTATAAGTCAGCCTCTTCGACACCTGATCGATCTACAGTCACATTCTTGTTCATGTGGATGCCTAGCAGTCCCAGGATGGTTTTCTTGTTGCTTTCTTCGAGCATAATCATCCCGACCTTGTGGCCGGCAGTATGCAGTGAGTAAGCTATCTCACGTACCAGTGTAGACTTGCCGATACCAGATCCAGCCGTAATGGTGACCAACTCACCCTCGCGCAGACCGAGTGTTACCTCGTTCAAGCGTGCAAACGGATAAGCAATGGCAGAGGCCGCGTCTACCACACCAATGGCATCTCTGATATCGGCTGCGGCCACGATGCCATCCGGGCGATATACTTTCGCCTCCAATATGGCACCGACGATATCCTTATGCTTGCCCTGGAGTAGGGTCTCGTTCGCATCCTTGTAAGGGAGAAAACAGATGCGACTTTGTCCGACCGGCAGCAGCTCAGCTACCTCGATGGCAGCCTTGCGACCTGGGTCGTCCATATCGAAGCACAGGATAACTTCTTTAAACTGGGCAACGTAGTCCCAGTTGTCTTTGATTGCTCTTACAGCCGCAGCAGCGCCAGCTGGTAGACTGACGCATGCTGTTGCATGCATTACAGACGCCACTGACATGGCATCCAGCTCACCTTCTGTAATGACCAGGCGATTACCACCCTGCCATCTGTGTGATCCAAAGAGTGGCAGCTTCTTGCCGTCACCGAGTAGCTTGAAATCTTTGTTCTTAAATCTGATCTTCTGCGCTACCGGTGTACCACCAGGGCTGTAGTACGTAGCTATTTGTACAGGCTGCCCCTGGTATGTACCCACCCGGTAGCCAAACTTCTTGCATACTTCCTGGCTTATCCCCCTGGCCGGGATTGCTTGGATCTCGCCCTGGAGTAAACCTTCCGGCTTTGCTTGATGCGCTGCCTGTATAAGTTCTGCCGCAGCTGCTGAGCTGGTGGGTTGGAAGTCTTGGTCAAAGGTTTGGTGGTCTGTGCAGCTGAAGCAGTATGCTGCGTATCCTCGTTCGCCATTGTCGTATATTGCCCTGGCGTCACTCGATCCACAGGCATCGCATGGCTCGTGTGCCACGAACCTGCCAGCGTCATTCTCCTGACCCCAAGTCTCCATTGCTGTTTTTGATGGTTGCATCTTTGCTCTCCAGCAGCCAATCTTCGGGAATTACTTTGTGTGCGTATTGAATGCCGTGCTTGTCGCAGTATTTGGCATAGGTAGTTGGTGAGCCCTTGTAGAGCTTTGCATTTGCATTACTAAACACAAGGCGTATATCGATGTCCGGGCATTGCTGCCGAATCAGTAGATGTTTATGACGATCTTCCGTCAGCCATCGCCCTTTTGTTTCGACATAAAAATAGCCGCCAGGTTTTGGCAGCCGGAAGTCCGGTGTGTAGTGCGCCTGGCGCTCAGGCCATACAAACTGGATACGCTCAGTCTCGTATAAAACCTCAAGACCGCTTTCCTTGATCTGTCTTGCTGTCTTATCTTCGAGACCTGAGCGATACCCATTCTTGATGGCTCTCTGTCTAGAAGTTGGCGCTGAAGCCGTCTTCCGGTTTGTCTTCTTGCGGGGAGCCATTATCGTTGCTTTCGTTAGTTTGTTCTGAGGCTACAAATGATCCCTCTTCTGCAGCGAAGCCGGCGCCGTCTTCCTGACGCTCGGCCAAGTCAATAACCTGGATCTTTGTGAGCTGCATCGAAACGCCAATATTACCGGCGCTGTTATAGGCATGCAGGGTGCCGCCCATCTTCAATACAGACCCACCCCAGATCTGAGGCAGGTTGCTCGGTACGATGATCTGACCCTTGCTGTCATACACCTTGGGCTGATACTTTGACTTTGCATTCAAGATGATCTCACCGGTATCTGGGTCTTGCTTGTATGGCACTTTGGCTGTCTCAGCTTTCTTGCCGAACTCATCCACAGCAAACTGACGGATCTTGTCTCGCAGCTCTTTGCATTGGTCAGCTGGTACACGTAAGCCAGTCTTATACTTACCCTCAGCGTCGAACTGTGTGTCAGGTACGTTAAGCCAGGGGTATTCTGCTGTTCCTTTATGTGTTTCAAATGCTACTTTTGCCATTTTTGGATACTCCTTGTTTCTCTTTGTTCTCGATATTTGGTGTCAGCTGTAGACCCAGGCGCTTGGCTTCGCGCTCCAGGTCGGCAGGGATTGGTTTGTCTTGTGATTCGAGTAGACGCGCCTGTTCCAACACCCTTTCTCTTGGGTGCATACGATCCTCGTTTTCTTTTTATGGGGTCTATATGCTATGGGGGAACACAAGTCCCCCCACGCATACTAGAAATTACGCAAAGCAGTAGTCACTTTGCAGTACAGCCTTTATGTCCAGGCTGCCTTTAGTTGGTATAGTTGGTGCCTTAGTGTCGACACCTAAATCGACATGGTCGAGTATTTGATCTGTGATGAAGCTGTAGATGCACTTGCCGTCATACTGCTCAACGAATGCCTCACGTACACCCATGAATAGCTTGTCAGTGTCTGCCGGCACAGTACCAAAGCTGTCATGGATCAGCATAAAGTTGCGAACACCTTTGGTAAGACACTTGAGTACAGTGCTCATCAGGTGGCTGCTGTCCAGGCTGTGGATCATGTTAGGGCTCACAGCTGCACCACACTTGCGTTTATCAACAGTCCTGGTGTCGGCCATGTTGAGCACAGCGCTGGTACGCACCTGGCTGTCTACCTGCTTGTCGTAAAGATAGATCCGCAGACGCTTAGCTTTGTTTTTGTGGTATGCATTATCGACTGGGAACCCGACCGGCGTAAACCAGCTCATAGTCTGATTAACCTCAGCCAGGGCATGAGCAAACGCCTGGAAGAACCTCATGCCATCTGCAGCGCCTACGATTACCTGGTTAATCGCAGCCCAGTTGGCGTTGGCTAGCTTCCTGGCAGCCTTACCAGGGTCTACAAATGGATGCTTTTCGAGCTCACCTCGCCTCACACTGTTACGCAGTGGGATCATCAGGTCTTCCATTAGTTGATCGGTAAAGCCATAGATGCCACTTGAGTAGCCGTAGGTCATTACGTTGCGCTTTACGACTTTCCTGGTGACACCATAGTCCAGCCATTCTTGAGCCACCGGGTCATCGTCAGCCTGTAGTATCTCAGTCACCTTATCTGCGACAGCCTGGTAGATATCCCGAGGCTTGTCGCCAGGCACCAGGTTGACCAGGGCTCCGTCAGTCTCAGTACAGCTGGCTGCAGAGAAATGCTGGATGCCACTGTTGGAACCATCGAGATTGATGGGCAAGCCGCTTTCGTAGTCAGTACCATGAACCCAGAAGCCAAAGAACTCTCGGCAAGCAGCCAGGAATGCAAACGGCTTGTCAGCCCTCGACCAGTACAGCTGCTCGGGATCATCGCCATCGTAAGTGCCTTCGAAGTCGTTACCGATCTCTGCTATACGATCAGCATTATCGATGACCCACTGCACACGGTCTTCGAATGACTGCTTGCTGATTTTACCGAAGTCGCCGGTGTTGGCTACTTGGATAGCAATCCACCTGGCACCAGATTCAGTGATTGGCTTCTTGTCAGCTATATTAAATAGCGACTTGATGTGGTCACTGCGGTGTGTGTTGAAGTTACACACTGGGTAAATACGACCCCTAAAGTCAAAGCTGTGTGGTAAGTAGAAATGCTCGTACTGAGCCAAGTCTCTCGCTTGCCTTAGATCCATGGTCATCATAGAGCGATCAGCATCCACCTGCTTGTTCAGCTGCCGGATGTCCTGAGCTTTGAGCCTGATGCCCTTTTTGTCTTCGTCCGACAATTCAGCGTAGTTCTCTGGAAACTTAATGTGTTCCAATTTGTCACGCTGAGGAAAACTAGCGCCTGGCTGTAAGCTGTTATCCCAAACCCACTCTATAGCTGCTAGTACGTATTTGTTTATGGTGTAGCGTGTGGCCTGGATAGCATTGAGTGCATCTAAGGCCGGCTGCATTCTGCCACTACGTATAGCTGACTTCAGCATGCCACGCTGCTTAGGTGACATATGTCGAACCAGGGGCGTGGTACTGGCCAGAGCTGGATCTAAGTAACAACCACTGTCATCACTGTCCCAGGGTTTCGGTGGTGTTATCATCGGTGTAAACACAGGCTCATTCCAGCTGATCTCTTGATTGATGTCAGCGATGCCGTCTGAGGCTTCCTCGGTCAACCCAATTCTGTACACAGTCTTGTTGTCTTTAATCTGTGTCCAAACTTCGAAGACATTAGATGCCTCAAGTATAGCGCTAAGGATGGGTGCAGCTGCCTTCATTCTACGCTCTTGAGACCAGTTCTCATGTACGAAGCCTTCTTTAGCTGCTATGTGTCTTACAGCCTTTTTACGGTGCTCGCTGCTGCTGTTGTTGCTTGTAGCGAGACTTGTGATCCTATCGTGAAGTGCCTTGTCGTATGCCTTCAGCTCAACACTAAAGTGCTCCATTTCGACACGTCCGCCAATGTTGCGGAGTACGCTAGTCCTGGTCGCAGCCATACCAACGCCTTCCATAGCGTTGATGAGACCTAAGTAACTTAGGAGCTCAGTATCCAAAGACTTTAGATCTAGTACCCAATCAAAAGGCCGACCATCAGCAGCAGACGCTTCGTCCAACCTTATACGTAATGCTTCTGTGGTTGCCGCGAGTGCGTCCTTCAGTAGTCTAGAGTTAGCCGGCGCAATGCTGAGATCTTTTAGCTTTGCCTGTCGGTCTAAGAACCGGTCGTGGCCGTCAGTCATCATCTGCTTCTCACGCTGCAGCTGAGCAAGCGTAGAGCCATTTAGTCTATTCATTGATGTCATATTGATCCCCTTAGTGTCCCCTGCGTATATGCTATGGGGGAACACAATTAGAATTACTGTGATTACAAAGAGTTATGAGATCACTGAGGGGATATAGGGAATGTGGGTTGGGTGTGACGTGTAAAGGTGTACAAAACCGTAGCTCACAGCCGAGTAACGATCTCCGAATACTATCGTGTTACCTTTTACGATCAGCTTTTTACGCTTTAGTCTATACTCAGAAAACAGTCTTGGTTTTTCTAGTGATGCCGGTGGCGCCGTTGGGCAGTCACACCAACTGGATGCAGCTGCAGGATTAGACCCATAAATGCGGCATTTACCATTTAACAAGTAAAACATTGTTCTTCTCCTTCCTCTATCTTTCTGGGACGTAGCTTATCAGAACATAACATGAACAGCAACTAGCCAGCTGCCGCCATTCGTTTTGCAATGTCGCCAATAGTTTCCGGCTTAATGTGGATATATTTAGACGTAGTTTTGTGATTTCTGTGACCAAGCCACTGACCAATGACATCGCTGTTGAGACGCATGTCGTTAGCCATAGAGCTGGCTGCGGTATGTCGGAATACGTGAAATACAAAGTCTTTATCACCAGGCGCTACACGCGCTCTTAGGACGTTCCAAAGTAGATAGAACTCTTTTGCGTTGTAAGGGAAACCAGCAGCTAGGCTGCGAGCTGCATCAATCGCTTCCTGTTTGTACAAAGCTACCTGCCGCTGGTCGCCGTTCTTTGTCTCAAACAGAGTGATCCACCAGAGACCATCGTCACCCTCTTCGACACACGTTTTCCCAGGGTGCCGCAAGTTGCTGATCTCTGAGTGACGCATGCCAGTGTAACGAGCCAGATCACACATCTCCTTAAACCACATTGGTACGCGAGGGTTATCACAAAAGAGACGAATCGCATCCAGCTCCTGGTCACTGAAGAACCTGATACGGTGGTCTTCTGAGGGCGTTTTAACGCTGATTACACGTGCAGCCATACCTGACGCCCTGGCAAAGCTCAACACCGCCTGTACGGCCGCCACGTAGCGATTAATGGTAGCTTTAGATAAGCCGTCTGCCTCTAATGCATCCATCATGCGGTACAGGTGGCTGCCATCGATCTCAGCCATCTCAATGTTGCCCACGACACCCACAAAACGCTGGATGCGGTGGGTGCTTTCGTTCCGGTGCTTTTCTTTAGACCAGATCCGGGTGTTGTACTTAAACGTGAAGTTCTCAATACGTGTATCCATGACTGTGCTCTCCGATATTAAAACAGTGGGATCATTGTGTGGCCGTCAGCGCGCGCCTGGTACATCACCGACAGGTTAGTCTCAATGTTGTCGCAAGGCTCGCCGCGACCGGCGGCGTCAAACAGCTCATCCTCAAGCCGTTTGATCTCAGCGTTTAAATTGACCATGTGTGTGAATGGGTCGATGGGATCTATGTACATGTCGGCTCCCCCACAAAATCTGAAATCACCTGCAATCGTTCCTTTTGCTTTTCGCGCCCATAATCAGTCAGTTCTGCGTTGTCACATACCCAACGCAGCAAGCCTTCGACAGTCCCATCTGTGAACCTTTTGACATTGTAATCATCAAGTCTGAAACCACAGGCTCTTAGTGAAACGCCGGACTCATGGGGCTGTGTGTATGTGACGACCTGTCGATAGCCCATGGCAAAACAAGCGGCCTTGGCCTTGCTGATCAAGAAACTCGCCATGTTGTCTGGGGCTGTCTCACTGAGGCAGACGCGCCGGATCTCAATTCTATAACGATCTTTTGACCAAGCGGATGAACAGCGGTCAACTGTCGCGATGCCTTGAATGCCAAGTGGGTATCCACTTTGACCAGAATCGTTCCAGATGAGAAACTTGCTATATGCCCCGATTGAGAACATATGGCGTTTCAATGGCTTTGAATGCCGATGCCAACGCTGGACAAAGGCTTGCGCCTCGCCCAGCTTCAGGTTTATGTGGTGCAGGTTTGCCATTACAGAGCCCTCTTCGGAATTTGATCCCACTCTGTGCGGCGTACCTTAAATGGTATGACCTGGCCGTGGGCTTTGCGGATGCGAACCCACTTATAACCAACGACAGCCCACACCATGTGACTGCCGCACATTGGGTACCGATTGTTGTAAAGATCTACTGAGAAAGGCTTGGCTGACTGCCAGCTGACCTGTGAAGGTTTTGACTTATATATGCTCACTTTTGCTCTCCTGTGACATGTTGTCGCAGAAGTCTCAAGAGTGGCGATTCCGGGAGGACTCGAACCCCCAACCTGCTGATTAGAAGTCAGCTGCTCGCCACAAGTGGACTTCCTACCGATTCTATACCACGCAACATGGGGGAACACAAGTCATTTCGAAAAAACACCGTCCACATTGGGACGATGTCTAGATACAAATTGCATCTTTATTTATTTAATTTGCATTACTTTCCGACTTTCTTAACGCGCTCATAGCTTCTCATGCCACCCAGGCCGAGCATGCCCATCAGTACCGGAAGCATGGTTGCTGTGTCAGCCTGGGGGATATGTACACCAAACCCAGCTGCTATGGGTGCGATTAGGAAGTTAACCAGGAAACCCAGGACACACACGTAGCCAGTAAGTGGACGCCAGGACGACTGAAACCAGTTACCCTTCGCGTCTGCCTTATTTATCTCGATTTGCTGCAGCGCGATCTCCTGGGCATGCTTTTCTGCCATGGTGCTTATCTCAGCTGCCAGGCGCTGCTTTGTGTCTGCATCAGGTATCACTTTGTCCAGGATACTCGATACGGCTGGTATGAGGGCTGCGATCATTGGCTACTCCATCGATGCTATTATGTCTGCGTTACGCTTAGCGCGGTTGGGTACTGAAGATGCATAACGGCTGTCCAGGAGCTCTTCCGCGGCTTCTTTGTATGCGCCGGTCTTTAGTTTATGCAGTGTCTTAACAAAGCCCATTAGTCTATTGATACCCATGTTAAAACACAGGTCGATCAAGACTTCTTGGATCTTGTCTGGGGCATCTTCGAACCAGCTGAGGTTCTTCTCAAGCTCACCTACGCAGATATCGATGTCCTCATCCAGCATCTGCATGGCGGTGTCGTGTGTGATACCCCGGTCTTCAACATTACGCCCTACGCCTATCGTTAGCTTGCCAGCAGTACAATGATAGAGCTGTAACTTTAGACCCTCTTCCTGGATCAACCGTTTACGCACACGATCTAACTGGTTTTCATTCATGTTTCGATACCCTTCGGCATTACGCATTTAAACTTGGTGGGGTGTAGAGCCCCCTGCTCGGTTTTTATGATATCTTTACCCATCTCATAAGCTCGGGCTTCGCATTGCTCTTGCGTAAAAACACTGCCTCTTAAATCAGTGAACTGATGGCAAAACTCGGGCTGCGCTACATAACAGGCAAGCACAACTACTGTGATCATCTTTAAATACCTCGTGCGTTAAATATGAAAACAACGATGGCCAATACAATGCCAAGCACAGCTATAGCGGCGCCGCCGATCATGATGTTTTCTTTAAGGTGTTCGATAGCCAGCTGGCGGTCTTTCTCGGCAGCCTGGCGGGATTTACGCGCCTCAGCTTGAAAGCGTACCCAGTCTTGGTACAGCCCAGCCCGGCCATACAGCTGCATCGTCTCGCGCAGCTTGTCTTCTTGTTTCTTGATTTCTTCTAGCGCCATAAAGGTCTGCAGCATGTCTTCTTTGCCGCCTGGCGCAATCTTTGTCCAAATAGAGTGTTTCTTTTTGGTAGCCTTGGTGGCTAGGGCATCTTTGTTTATTACAAAGTCGGCCACAGCTTTACCTGCAGTCGTGAGCTCTTTGCCGTGTTGAAGTGTTTTGGTAATAACCGCCAGTGCCGCATTGCAAGCGGCCAGCTCTGCTAGCATCCCAGGTTCCCCCTCTGGTATGCTCTCCCATCATATCTTACATCTTCATTAGTAAACTTGCCGCCAGACCCACGATGACCACAGTCGACCCCATGATCATTGCTTCCAGACGCCACAGACGCTTGTCTAAGCCAGACAGTTTATCTTCGACGGCCTGATAGCGAACAGCGCACTCCTTCTCGTGTGCTTCGAGGTCGAGTGAGACGCGCAGTTCCGGTGAAACTTCTAGTGTCTGCTTCATCCGGCGATCTCCATGATTTCTATGTGACTGAAATTCACGTTTTCATGTAGTTCGTTGACTGCTATTGCATGTGGTCCAGAGGTGTTATAAGACCGAAATTGCACTTTGATGGTTTTTGATGCTGTGGAGGTATTTGTATAAAACCAACAGGGCGAAGTTGTTTGTCTCTCTGAGTTACTAAAAGAAGAATTTTGTACGTCTACGTCAAAGAACATATAGTGATTAGTTGGGTCGCCTAGCGACACGTCATCAACTACACATCTAAAAGAACCTTCACCACTTATGTGAAACACTGCTGAAATTCTCAACACGCTATTGGAACTTTTTGGAGTATAGTTGATAGTTGCAGTGTCAGTAAAAGTTGCAATTCCCTGTAGGTCGTTTTTGGTTGTGTAATAAGATTTTGCATGTCCAATTACAGACCCAGTTGGAAGACTGCTTGATTGTAATCGTATTAATCCCATGTCAGTCTCCCTTTATCCGACTAAGTAACCTTGAAAGAAACTATAAGGATGCCCACCATACCAATCCTGAGTATCACTTGAATTTACTTTTCCAACAGCCGTAACTTCTTGCCCGACATTTAATTGAACAACATAATTAGCAGTTACTGTAACCCCTGAGGTTTTTGTCCTACTAAAAACAACATTAGTGCCATCTACCCGAATGAAGGCATCATTAGCAGTGGAATCACCATAAAACTGAAAGTAAAAAGTGTATATACCATCAACAGGGACAACAAATTTATAATTAGTTGTATCATAACAATTACCTACATTTAAAAATGTTGCGTCAAAAGGCATTATAGTTGCGCTAGTGCCGCCAAAAGACTGCCAAGCCGCAGTACCACTTTTATATGCATTAAACGCTGGTCTTGATGGTGTAGTCACACGACCACTTGTATCAATCGACAACGCTGTGTTGGAGTTGGTTGGGTCTTGCAGGGTACTAACTTTAAGAATACTGCTCATTTCTAATTACCCCCTACGCTACAATGAATGTCATAAATAAAGACACCCAACTTGTGTCAGTTGCAGCACTATGCTTAATAACATTACCGTCTTGCGTGATATCAATTCTTGCAATACTGAGACCACCGTTGTTTGCCGCTATGATAATTTGCACTTTGGGTCGATAACCAGAAGGAAGCGTAAAGATAGTGGTGCCGTTTGCCGCGCTGTTAATGTTTATCAAACCTTGAATATTTACAATGTCACCGATTTTCCTGTACTGAGTATTTCCCCAAGGACTGCCAAAGTGTGTGAACGGTGAGTTCAATGTTGGCGTTGTCCAACCACTGTCATTCTCTGGCATCGTGACTGTGCCATCTGATGCAATAGTGATTGCCGTGGTGCTTGTTGTAGAATGACCGATCTGGTCTACGTTTAGCGTTGACATGACCCGTTACCCCGCGATTTCTGTTGCTGAGATGAATGAGATGCCACGCTCGTATGCGACACTATCTTGATCACCGATTGTTTTATTGATCGCTATCGTGTCAGCATTACGCGCTTGGACACCGACCTTGTATGTGATTGTAGATGTTGTTGCTGGTGTATCGAAATAGTCATAGCGAGCAATTTCTGGTGTAGAGTTATCATCTACTTGTTCGTAGGTTCTTGTTGCCATACTAACACCAACATTCCGAATACCTGCCGCCGCATGTCCAAGTTTGGTGCTATCTCTGTAGAAAAAGAATGTGTGGTTGAATGCGTTGGGAGAATCAATGCCGAACTCTAGGAAGATATGTGCCTGTAGATGGATGACACTCGATGCGCTTGCTGGCGTAATATTGACAGTTAAATCTGCCAACGCAGTGCTTGTATTTGTATCTACGGAGACTGTATTTGTGCCAGTGAATTGAGTGTACTGCACCTGTATAATCCCACCGCTAGGCATAATGATCTTGTTGCCAGCGGTCTTCGGGGCAAGTTCGTTGACAAGTAATTTAGACAATGCTCATCTCCCCATTAATAAGAAGTGTTGTCCCAGACGCTATCGTAAAGTCACCTGCCACCATCGCCCTTTCTGTGGATGCGATAGTCGTATTAGTAGACAACGTGGCACCATTGACCCTTATGCCATTCCTCATCACTGAGGATGCAATCTTGTCTGCTGTTACCGAGGCGTCCAGCGG
>VMHT01036926.1_pt1 | contig 38079 bp, 29 predicted proteins | sample 4693611 | NCBI WGS metagenome assembly VMHT01 (sample SAMN12280063, study PRJNA550983) | marine metagenome | isolation source: seawater sampled from same location over 5 years 0.02-0.2 micron viral filtrate | place: USA: collected off the coast of southern California halfway between the port... ...
GGCTGCTTTTTACGTGGCATGAAACCACTCTGACAGACTGGCGGGATCAATCAATAGGATCCCCACGATCATTGAAAATAAATATTACTAACTGTCAATAGGGCCCTGGTGAACGGTTACCTATATTGGAGTGGAAAACGATAACGAGTAAAACGGCTAACGCTCTCAATCCTTGAATATCTTTCCTAAATCTCATAGCCATTATCAATCCCATTTATGAAGTATTAGTTGTTTTTTCGAGATAAAGCATCCACAGATTTAATTATTAACGACTGAACGTTTGCGGTAAATGATTTTATGACAGTTAACAGTGAATTCTAGTTTAACAATTTTAATTGAAATTGTTGCTTCAATGCTTAAGTATACTTACTGTTAGGGTTTGGGGAAAGTGTGCCCAGATTAGTTGTTTTAGTTCGCTAAAATTTTCATTATAAAGGAGTATTAATGCCTGTCTCTATTGGACTTTCGAAAGCCATGGCGTTGCGCTTTTTGGTCCCCGCATTCTGTGCTCTTGTTTTGGTTGGTTTATGCACAAATTGGACATTTAACCTTTTTGCGCCGCAGTTTCTTTGGAAAGCCTATAATTATTATTTCTTGGCAATGATTGATGGGCGATTAGACATTCCGGCCGAGGCTATTGGTAAAGAAGGAGGGTATTTTAATGGAAAGGCGTACATGTATTATGGATTGTTGCCCGCTCTAGCAAGAGTTGTTCTGTATCCCTTTGTCGACTTATCCCATACGCCTACTTCGTTGTTTTTTGTTATACTTTTTACTCTAGTTGGTCTTGCATTCCTACAAACAGAAGTAAACAGAAAGCTTTTCTCTAATGAGAAGTATACAGACGGTCCTAAGTTACTTTTGTGGCTAACAACCACTATTGTGCTTTGGTTAGGTTCTGCTACCTTTATAATATCTCAAAATGGAACTATCTATCACGAGCCTTATGCCGCGTCATTATGTATTTTCAATATTTTTCTTGCACGGCTTCTCAAAGATAAATTCTTAGAAGGTCGTCCAACTGGCGCGGCTAAATTACTTCCTTATGCTGTTTTAGCTGCTTTGGCAGTGCATACACGCATGCCAATGGCGCTATCTCTGTATCTCGTGACGGGTCTGCTAATGTTAGTAGTAGCGTTTAAGCAGGTCGGCAACGCAAAAAAGAAATACGTTAGCACTGTATTTTATTGTTTTTCCCGTTATTGGCTTTCTATTCTTGTTCTCTTCTGTGGTGGGGTATCTATTCTAGCTCTCAATTACGTAAAGTACGGCAACGCAGTTGCATTTATGGGAGGCAATTATGGCTACTATTTTTTAGAGGGGTTTACTGACAGAGTCTGTAATATAGTACCAAAAGGTGACTTTTATCGATTCTTTAGAATAATTGCTAATGCTTATATCTATATCACGGGAGATTGGGCGACACATTGGAGTTTAACCAGATGGTTGCAAACAGGCTATGGAAGGTGGGAAGCTCCCATGGTCCCTTTGTACTTATTATGGGCTTTCCCACTGTTGTGTTTATGTGGTGGCTTCATAAATATTTTAAAGGGACTAAAAAGCCCTGCAAACAAGTTATTCATACTTGGTTTATGCTTTATTTCAAGTGGTGCACTATTCCAACTTTCTTACCCGACAATTACACATAGATATGTTGCAGAATTGTGGAGCCCATTCGGTATTGCGATGTTATATGTTTATGTCACTCTATTAGCTGCTGACCTCAAATTACGTTCAGCCGTCGTAATGCTCCTAATTTCTTGTATTGGTGTTGTTTACCAACTCAAACTTGCGACTACTGATCGGTACTATATAGAAGATGGTCCAATATATGACCATCATAATTACCACTATTCAGAAACTGACAACAAATATTTAGCCAGCTTAAATAATGACAAAATTGCATCGTTTATGAAAGAACGGAAACAGCAGAAAAAACTTGCTTGCCAACAGCTTAGAAAAAAGAGCGAATCTATCCAAGCCAGTGATTAATGCTTTATACGCAATGAAAATGCTGAGATTAATAGCGTCAAGCACAAAGAGAACACTATGGAAGAACTTGGAAGAAGAGATCACAATGCTGGAACTGAAATTTCAATTGTTGCACCTATGTATAATGAGGAAGCTGTAATAGGGATATTTGTACAAGAAATTAGACGTGTTTTTTCCATTGCAAATGTGTCGTATGAAATAGTATGTGTAAATGACGGAAGTACCGATAATACATATGAAGTTTTAAAACGCTACGCATTAGAAGATGAAAGAATTAAAGTAGTCAATCTTTCAAGGAATTTCGGAAAAGAGATAGCGCTGACAGCAGGGCTTGACCATTGTAATGGTAGAGCGATTGTTCCAATAGATTGCGACTTGCAAGACCCTCCTGAGTTAATACTCGATATGATTAGTAAGTGGCGAGAAGGCTTCGATGTAGTGCTTGCTAAACGCATTGATCGCAGTTCAGACTCGCTTATGAAGCGTTGGACTTCTTCGATGTTCTACAAACTCATAGATTCTATATCAGACATTCATATCCCGGTTAATGTTGGAGACTTTCGACTTCTAGACAGAAAAGTACTAGAGGCTCTCAAAAAATATGGTGAGCGTTCTAGGTTTATGAAGGGGCTTTTTCTTCGTTAGGCTTCAAACAAGTGACAATAGAGTACGTACGTAAGCCAAGAGCCGCCGGAGAAACTAAATGGAATTATTGGAAACTTTACAAACTAGCACTAGAGGGAATTATTTCTTTTACGTCGCTACCCCTAAAGATATGGTCATACGTAGGTGCATCTGTAGCATTAGGCGCATTTTTGTATGGCATTTTTCTAGTCGTAAAAACATTGGTTTACGGTGTTGAAACTCCCGGATATGCTTCTCTTATGGTGGTTTTGCTATTGATGAGTGGGCTTATACTGCTCTGTCTCGGCGTTATAGGTGAATATCTTTCTCGAATATTTGTAGAAGTAAAGCAACGCCCTCTGTACCATGTCATGAATACTATAGGTCTAAACACCAAAAATGATAAAGACTAGTTTTATTACTCAGTTAGCTAGATTTCTATTGGTAGGTGGAATCGCGACTGCAGTTCATTCTTCTGTTTACTTTTGCATAGTGGCAATAAACGAGAGCTGGCCATTTATTGCAAATTTTGCAGGATATTTTGTTGCCGTAATTTTTTCTTTTTTTGGACAAAAACACTTCACTTTCAAAAATAGAGAGGCAGCCACGAAGCAAACAGTATCTAAGTTTCTTTTTTCCAGTATGTTGGGTTTGGGGCTTAATAGCATATGGGTATTTTTCGTTGTTAGCCTTCTCAATTTACATCCATATTATGCATTAATTGGAATTGCAGTTGTTACCCCTGCTATTAGTTTTGTTTTGCTTAAATATTGGGTGTTTAAAGAAAAAAAGCTGATAGGGAACTATAGTAAAAATGTTGGTTAAAAAGCGTTCGCCCATTGTTTACGCAGTTTTTTTGAGTTTACTCTTCTTAATAATCTATTCGTCAATGATTCCTTGGGGGCTGCCTTTCTATTTAGACCCCGATGAACACATTTTCATTCGAGCCTCTCTGGAGATGTTCTCACAGCCATATTTTCACCCTCAATGGTTCGGTGCACCAGGCTCAACATTCATTACAATTCAAGCTATTGGGTTTGGCTTGGTAGCTTTTCTGGGCACGCTCCTAGGTGTTTTCTCAAGTCCCCAGGAATTTAGCCAGCTTTATTGGACAGGGAATGGCGATTTATTGTTTATTATAGGCAGGAGTATTTCTTCTGTTTTTACTTCATTGGTGGTTCTTTACACATTTGTTCTCTTTTACAACATATCAAAGCATAAGTTATTGAGTCTATTTGGCGCGTTTCTAACCGCCATTACCCATCTCATTTTTTATTACAGCGCAGTTGGGCGAATGGACCCAATACAAACTCTTTCGGTCATGGTCTCGCTGCACCTATGTATCTTGATGATTCAAAAAAGGCAGATAAATGCAACACAATCAACGCTTCTAGCGCTGGCATTCTCAGTTTCGGTGTTTTCAAAATACCCTTCAGTAATTCTTGTCGTTCCGATAGTGTATACCTACTGCGTCATAGCGGCTGATTTGGTGTCAGCGGCAAGGGCACTCTTTAGGTGGGGGATGTTGGTACTTCTTTTTTCATTTATGATTTCGCCGTATTTCTTTTTAGATTTTACAGGGGTTTGGGATGACGTTACGAAAGAGGCTCGAACAGAACATTTGTCCTCAACTTCTTTCGGATTTTTTAGTTCGTTTGCTAAATACTTTACTGTCCCACTCTATAAAAATTACACCCTAGTAGGTGTTTTGCTTGGTATAGTGGGAATGTTAACAATGTTGTTCTCGAAGGAACGATATGCGGTAATTCCGTTATTTTTCCTTACATATTTAGCGTTCTTGAGTGCCTTAAACTTATGGTGGGAAAGATGGATTATTCCTTTACTTCCTCTATTTTCAATCTTCATTCTTTACACGGTCTATATTGCCAGTAAGAACAAATTTAGTGCCCCACTTAAATGGATAGCACTTTTACTTTTGTTTTTGATATCGTCAAGCTCGGCTGTTGAATCTTACAAACTCTACAAAGACAGAGTTACAAATAACTTCAATGTGTTTTCTGCCGAGTCTTGGATAATGAATAACTTAGCGCAAAACATTAATGTATTGGTGGACGTATATACTCCTCCTTTGCTCAATCCAAGGTTCAACCTGTACCAACGAGATTGCAAGCTAGGGGTATCAAAAATCGAAATAACTAGTTCATCTCGAGTTATACCTGATAAAAAGATTTTTGAGTGCATGGAGGATAGTTTAAAGAGCTTCGTTGTATCACTTAAAGAACATGATATTTCGGTAGTAATACTGTCAGATCTCCATTTGCGACTTAAGCGCGACATTGAAAATGGTGGGCCTCATATAGATGCGGCTGAAGAATATGACTGGCTATTCAATAACTTTAACGTCATTAAAGCGTTTGAAGAAGGGAACGGAAGGCCAGTTTATATTCTAAAAAGAAGCTAAAAATGCGTTTAACCTTACGTTTTTGCATCTGCTTTACTAAATAAGCAGTTCGCACTAGTTTCTCATTGATTTAAAATTTTAAAAAGTGACAAAAATGATTATCAACTATATGCGTTTAAAGCCTAATAAAAGAATTTTATTCTGCTGTGTAATTACCCTATTTTCTAATGTTTTGTACGCTTCAGACGTTGAGCGAAATAGTGATTTTTCAGCCTTACCTTTGTTTAGACACGAGGGAATAAAGTTTGAAGGTGCATTCCGTTTGCCCCTGACTGAATCAGGTGACTCTAGAATTGCATACTCAGAAGGTACGTTCACGTTAACTGATGATGCAAAGTCATTTTTTGTAGTGGGGCATGCACATCATCAAGCGATCGCTGAAATGTCAGTACCGAAAATCATCAAGTCTAAAAATTTAGATAAATTAAAGATGGCAAAAATTCTCCAGCCGTATAAAGCGCATTTAAAGAGGTTGAAAAATAAACAGAAAATCAAATTAGATAAGATTACAGGCTTAGAGTATGTTGACGGGCAGCTGTGGGTGAATGCTGTCGAAAAATATGATGCAAATGCTAATGAAAAACTGACAAGCTTTATAATTCGAGATGCTAAGAATTTAGAGAAAACTAAGTTGAGCGGACTCTATTCGTTAAAAGGTAGTGCACATGCCGCTGGGTGGGTTAGCCCAGTACCAGAGCCATGGCGAGCTCGCTGGCAAAGTGATTATCTAACAGGTTACGCAAGTAATGTCTCGATCAATTCTAGACTAAGTATTGGACCAACTGCTTTTCTATTTTATCCATTTACAGCTTTAACCGGTGACGTAAACAAAGGCTTTTTACCTACCACTCCTCTACTGGACTTCTCTTTAAAGCACCCACTGCATCCTGATAGATATAATGACTCGGGTGAGAATGATTTATGGACCGAAGTTTCTGAAGGCATTTACGGTTTTATTATCCCTAGAAGCAATTCTTATTTTGTATTAGGAAACTCCGGTGGGCACAAAGGAGGAATAGGTTATAAAGCCAAGCAAGATAACGGCAATGTTTGCGGTGGTCCGTGTAGTAAAAAAGCGAAAGATAACTACAACTATTTTTGGTCATGGAAAGTTAATGAATTAAATAAGACAAAAGAAGATGGGATGGCGCCATATGCACATAGACCCTATGAATATGGCTATTTTGACAAGTCGTCTAAGCATTGGAAAATAATTGGTGCAGATTTTCACAGTAAAACAAATCGTTTGTTCGTGTTGTATGCTCATAGAGACTACAAACAGAGTAAATACGAAAACGCACCTCTAATGTTGGTATATAAGTTAGACCAACTTTAAATCAAGTTCTAGGCGTTCAGTAAATGCTTCAAATATTGTTGTTTGCCATGACTCACATCGGGTGTGTTGTCATGTCTTTTGCACGTGCCCCCGTGTACGCGTTTGTTCTCTATCAGGCGATATATTTTATTCATCCAGCGAATCGCTGGTGGGGATATATGGTCCCGAACCTGCCATATTCCTTCATGTCGGTTGCATTTATGTTTTTGTTAGTTGCTGTTAACTTTCGCACAGTAAAAAACAATAGGTTCTATAAAGTGCCGACGTTTAAATGGCAATTGCTACTTTTGTTGGTCACTTGGTTTACGTACACGCAGGCAATTGCACCGTGGCATCATTCGCAGTTGCTCGACGCATACACCAAGATGTTCATTATTTTATTGCTAGCCTTCTTACTTATTTCTAACGCAAAGCACTTAAATATTGCCATTTGGGGTTATCTGTTTGGGGCTTGGTTTAGTAGTTTTATTGTGTTTCAAACAGGAAGAAATGCAGGAGACAGAGTTGAGGGGGTTGGCACTGTTGATGCGCCTGAAGCAAATGGATTAGCAGCAGCGTTGGCTCCAGCGATTGTTATTAACCTGTATTATTTTTGGGTGTCTCGCACTATAAAAGAAAAAGCATTTTTTGCAATCGCAGGTGTGTTTACTGCCAATGCAATAGTACTTATTAACAGTAGAGCGTCCTTTTTAGCGGTAGCAATAAGCGTAAGCTACTTTATGTGGAAGCTCTTTTTTTCTTCGTTTCAAAGGCCAAGGCAAAAAGCAACGGTAGCATGGATAGCTATCTTAGGGCTTTGCGGTGCAGCATACATAGTTGATTATGGTTTTATTGAACGCATGAAGACCATTAAATCTGAAGAAAAAACTGCTCAGAAAGAAACAGGTAAAACACGGCTCACATTTTGGTCTGCCGCTGTGGAAGTTTCTAAAGATCATCCTTTAGGTTTAGGAGCAAGAGGCTTCGACGCTGTTTCGCACGTATATGTACCATCTAATGTCGATACCGGCCAATCTAGAAACAGGTCCGTCCACTCTACGTGGTTAGAAGTATTAACAGAGCAAGGCTACACGGGCTTTATTCTATTTATTTTTTTGCTCTCCTCGGCCTACTTTACCCTTAGAAAAATTAGAAAATCATTAATAGAAGAGGGAAACATAGACGCGTACTTTAAAATGTATGCTCTGCAGTGTTCACTCATGTGTTTTGCGGTGTCTATGACATTCATGAACAGGTTTAGAGCAGAAATATTAGGTTGGTTAATACTATTTGTTGCAGCGTCTTATAATGTTTACTTCTTAAAAAGAAATACCATTGATAAAAAGGGATTGATGTCAAAATGACAAGGGTAATAGTGGTTAGCCCAGTAGTATCGCACAAAGCAATGTCTGGTAACTCTGAGCGAGTGAGACAATTAGTAAGTATATTAGAATCATTGGGTTGCGAAGTTCACTTTATACTTCATCCTATTCGTGAAATTAGCGATAGGAGGAATGGAGACGCAATGGTTGAGCACTATGGTCCACGATACTACGAGCTGAATAATGGCCAGATATTTGAAGGTACTTGGTATCAGCGCTTATTGAATTTCTTCAAACGTAAAACACCTCTTAAAAAGTTTGCTTTTATAAAAGATAAAATATTCGAAGATGCATACGTTACTAGAAGTCTTAGCGAAGAATTTAAAAGTATTGTAGAAAAAGTAAAACCTACAGCCGTTATTTGTGAGTATGTCTTGTTATCTAAGCTGGTTGAGGGACTCGAAGAAAATATCGTCAGAATTGTAGATACTCATGATAGGTTTGCAAACAGAAATAAACGTATAAGAGAGCGCAATGGCCACGGCTTGTGGTGGGAATTGACAGACGACCAAGAAAGATTCCTTCTCAAGCGCTTCGACTACGCACTGGCGATTCAAAGAAATGAAGCGAAACTATTTTCATCTTGTCTAGAAGGGGTTAATACTAAGGTAGTGACGTTGGACATACTTGAGCCCGCGAGACGCAAAGTTTATTTAACTGACAATCCGCATGTTATCGGGTTTATTGGTTCACAGAATCAACACAATAAAGAGGGCTTAGAGTGCTTCATTGAGAGTCATTGGGACAATATTCGAAGCGCTATACCCAATGCAGAGCTGCATATTGCCGGTGCCATATACACAGAAATAGAGGTAAGAAAAATACCCGGCATTAGCTTTTTAGGCAGGGTTGATTCGCTAGCTGAATATTATGACTCGTGTGCATTTTGTATTAACCCTTGTTTGACTGGTTCAGGCTTAAAGATAAAGTCGGTAGAGTCTTTGACGTACGGCAAACCGCTGGTGACGTCGCATGAAGGCGCAGAGGGTATTGAGCACGCTAATGGGAAAGGCATGTTTATTTTTTCCATCGAAGAGCATGGTTTTGGGAAAACCTGTATAGCATTATTAGAAAACAGAGTATTAACTGACGAAATGGGCAGCGCAGCACTAGAATTCATTAACAAATCAGTGAAGATTAATAAAAACGCACTAAGCTATCTTTTACCTTGTGATAAAGTTGCTGATAAATTGGAATTGGCTAATTGAACGTTCGTAATTCGGTAATACTATCTGCTATATCTCAATATCTTTTAAAGATAATTGGCTTTGTAAACGTAATCATTATGGCTCGTTTATTAACTCCGGACGAGCTTGGGGTTTATGCCATCGCAGGAGCGGTGGTGTTAATAGCTTCAGAGTTAAAACTCATGGGGACAACAAGCTACTTGATTAGAGAAAAAGAACTAACAGAAGCTAAGGTACGAAGTGGAGTAGGGCTATCTATTATTTTCTCTTGGGGTTTGGGCCTTTCTCTTGCTGCATCTTCTAATTATTTATCATTGTTTTTTGACGAGCCGCGAGTTGCTCCCGTTTTTTACATATTGTCACTCAATTTTATATTTGCACCTTTCACAAGTGTAACCACCTCTTTGCTTTCGAGAAACTTGCAATTTGACAAGCTTGTCAAAGTAAATATCTTGACAGAAGTCAGTCGTTTTCTTGCCTCTCTTGTTTTAGTTTTAATGGGGTTGGGTATTTTGGGGCTAGCATGGGGCCTTCTGTTCGGTTCATTGGTAGAAGCAATTCTCGTTTATATCTTTCGCCCTTCTGCTGCTAGGTTTATTCCTAGTTTTAAGGGCTTAAAACCTATTTTCAAATTTGGCTTTTACTCGTCAATGACTAACCTTCTTGCTAGGTTTGATGCAAATGCGCCAGATCTAGTGATCGGTAAGCTTGGAACCACCGCACAAGTTGCGTTTTTCTCTCGAGGTGTGGGGTTTTATCAGTTTATCACTACTCTCATATCCTCTGGCGTATGGCCCGTGGTATTACCTTATTTGTCTGGGGTCAACAGAGATGGTGGTAATATGAAAGAGGCGTATATTCGAGCGAGCCTTTTAATGGGTGGGGTTTGCTGGCCAATTCTTGCTGCCGCTGGTGTCATGAGTTACCCAATTATTATGCTGCTATTTGGAGAGCAGTGGTTAGACACGGTTCCCTTAGCCGCTATCCTATCAATTTGGGCCATTTTACGGCTTGTTCATAATTTTTCTCCACAACTGCTGATGGCGGTTCACAAAGAAAGAGTTATGCTGCTTAAGCAATTAGTTCTGTTTACGCTAACACTAACCCTTGTATATTTCGCTTACCCTTATGGTCTCAAGTATGTGGCATGGGCGATGGCCTTCGTTGGCTTTGCTGATTTTGTTGTGGGTTCAATAGCAGTCTATTTCGCGACTGGACTTTCGATTTTTACTTTTTCGAAAGCGATGTTTAAAAATGTCATGTTAACCGCAATGTGCTTTGGCGTTGCCACTGTCGGGGATTTTATATTGGATTATCGAGCACTTCCGGCTTATTTAAGTTTAGTTCTAATGGGACCGATTCTGGTGATTACTTGGTTGGTAGGAGTATGGTCGACTAAGCACCCTTTATGGGGTGAAGTCTTACAATTGAGTAAACCTCTTATATTAAAAGTAGCAAGGAAAGGTTGATTGTGAATCGCCCTCTAATAGGCTTTTACCCCGCGACTAATTGGCATGCATACCAAAAAGCAATGGCTCAAGCGCTTGAAAAAAACGGTTTTGAGGTAAAGATTGGTCATGAATTTACTGACAAAGCACTTATGGCTTCCAAAGAAAGTGTCATTCACTTTCATTGGATAGAGCGCTTTTGGGAAGGTGGTACGCTTTTTCAGCAACTAAAGTCCATAATTGGCATGTTACGGTTCATGAAAAGAGCGAAGCGATTGGGCAAAGTGATCGTTTGGACCGTACATAACCACAAGCCTCACGGCAGAGTCACTTGGGCTGATTGGGTTGGTGTTCGCCTATTCTGTTTTTATTCTGACATTGTTGCATGCCACAGTGAGTGGTCTAAAAAGTGGATAGAAAGTTCAATGATGACGAGAGCTAAGGTGTGCATTGTTTATCATGGAAACTTCAATAAAACTTTTATACCGGTCGAAGACAACACGAAATTAAAGAAAAGGTTTGGTATTAAGGAAAAGCAAATATGTATTGGCTTAGTTGGCGAAATTCGACCAAACCGTGGACACGAATTGGCACTAGAGTCTTTAAGAAATGTCGAGAATGCGCAACTCTTGATTGCTGGGCGCTGTAAAGACAAAGCATATTTAGCCTTACTGGCCGAACGGATAACTAACTACGGTTTAGGTGATAGGGTAAGGTTAGTGAGTAAAAACCTAACAGACACTGAATTTAACGAGTTTTTAGCTATTTCTGATATCTCGCTGTTGCCGTATAAAGACATAACAACAAGTGGAGCGTTGTTAGCTTCTTGGACTGTTGGTACACCTGTTGTTGCAAGTCGACTGCCTTACTTTTCAGAAATGATTAAAGAGAATGACAATATTGGACAACTCTTTGATATTAATTCTTCACGTTCACTTACTAGTACTCTCAAAGAGCTATCCGACAAATATACCCACGAACATTGGATTGAGAAAAGGAAGCAGACGCTAGAAGAAGCCAAGAAGTACGATTGGAATAGGGTGATACGTCCTTTAGTAACGGAGATTAAGTCAAAGGTTACCTTGCATGAGGTAGATAAGCTGAATTGACCAAGCGATTAAACTGGTTTTCTTCAGAGAAGCGCAGAGAGATTGTTTGCGCATCCTTCTCTAGCAAACTCTCTTTTGCTTCTTTTTTCACTCTAAGCGCTATGGCTCGAGTCAGACTTTCTATACTGTCATCGTCCGTTAACACAGGGGCATTTAATGGTGACAATATCTCGGATAACCCGCTATTGTTTCTGGCAACAACAGGCTTGCGTGCCAATACAGCCTCTACCGCAACACGTCCAAATGGCTCTTCAATACTAGGAATAAGAACAGCATTTGATGCAGCAAATGCCGGTTTTGTGTTAGTTACAAAACCCGTGAAAATAAAGTATTCGGCTAATTTAGCTTTTTCAATCTGCTCTTGCATTTCTGTAGCGATGCCTGAATTGGTGACGTCTTCGCCGACTATGACAAATTTAACGTTGGGATAGCTCGCAAAAAAACCGGTTAGCTGCAAGCTTCGAGCTGCTGCTACAAGGTCCAAATGACCTTTACCTGGATTGATATTTCCAATAACCAACATCAGAAAAACGTCGCTTTTAATGTTGAAAAGCTCTCTGAACGAAGATTCATCATTATGTGGATAGTATTCTTTTTCGTGGAAAAAGTTATACAAGACCATCGAACGCGACTCGTCAAATAAGGTGGGATTCAGTGCAAGAGTTCGTTTGAGGTTGTATTCACTATTAAACAGGCATAACGTAGGAGGAACATCTAATAAATACTCGCCTATGTTTCCACTAATAAAGTGCCTAAAATGACATAGTATAGGTATATTTAGCAGCTTTGCTGCTAATGAAAAATATTTATAGCAGTAAACATCGTTTGCATGGATTAGGTTTGGCCTTTCCTTGACAAGCAAAAGCAATATTTTTGCAAACATCCAAGCTATACGTGCTGATGGCTTATCATAAAATCGAGTTTGTATTATTTGGTATCTAATTTTCAACTTTGTTAACTCCATCGAAAGTCTGCCTTCAGCCGGAACGAACACAATTGGAATATCGCCGCGCTCTCTTAGCGATCTACATATAGATATTAAGGATTTATTTCCACCACCCATTTTCTCAGAGTTTGCTATAAATATAATTTTCATTAAACGCTTACACTTTATTTTTTATCAGGCTTGTTAGATAGTTATAGTCAGCCTTCATACGTTTTTCGTCTTGCTCGCATATGTATTGCATACCGTTAAGTTCACTCGTTTTGGTAACCAAGTTCTCCCTTTCGAAGTCTTTGTCATACTGACTGATAGTGTCGGCTAAAATACGCGCCGCAATGAAGCAGTTATGGTTTTGTTCAATAAATTTTCTTGGTTCATAAAGTTTGTAGTTGTTTATTGTATTTAGAATATCTTCGCTCAATGATGTTTCGCTAGAATACTTGCCAGTGTTTTCATTAATATATGGGTACTGCATACCAAAATTGAAACCCGACCTAACAATACACGGAGTATTGCAACACATTCCTTCGATAATGGCGCGGTTTAAACCCTCAAAACGAGACCAGAGAACATTTACTTTTGAGCGGGATAAAAGCGAAGATACTTCTGAGGGCGAGATCCACTGATGGAACTCCAACCAATCTAGAACGCCATATTCTTCAGCTTGCCGCTTGATATCTTCTATCTCTAAATCGTTTGGATACCCGACTAATACAACCTTGAGCTTATTCCCTTTTGCCTTAATTTTTTTGAGCGCCTTGAAAAACTCTTGGTGCCTTTTAAACTTTGCCCATGCAGCTATCATTATTACATCGATATCACGCTCTACCGTACAATTAGCCCCAAACATCTTAGGGTTTATCCACCAGTTAGCACTCAACTTAACAGGGACAATATTGGCGTTTATCGATTGTAGAAATTTATAATCTCTTTGCTCGTAAGCCATAACGAAGACAGGAGAGGTTAAATGGGCAAAAGCTAAGATTGCCTCTTCACAAAGCCCATTCCAGCTTGGTTCTAATACGATATGGTATTTTTTTGCTACCTCTTGGAAATCAAACGATTTGAGAAAAATTAAAAAATAATAGCTGTAAGCAATAATTATTACGCCTTTAGAGCTTGCATTCGCAGGGGCTATCACTGTAATTATTGATGGCATCATTGCTTGTGGTTCATCAAGAAACCTCTTATATCGTTCAATATTTTGGATGTTGCTTAAAAAATCCTCAAGAACCTCTTTGGGTAACGAGTTTTCTTTTCCTACTAAAAAGTTTGTTCTAACCTTTCTAACGCAAAAGTTAAAAGTTCCGGGCCAATTCAGTCTAAAAACCGTGGATAAAAATGATAAATACTTACTAGGCCTTTGCTTAACATAATATGAATTTGCCAAATAAATAAGCGGTAAAAAAACAACTTTGGCCTTGTTGTAGTCGTACTTTATCATCTCGATTAATTTATCTTTCATTATTCTTTACCAGAGTTTTTTTGACTAAAAAATAACGATAAGTTCGATTCGCAATGGTTTTCATGTTCCAAAAACCATTCATCTTTAGCAAATTCTTTCCACTTATGTTGGGGCGGGGGCTGAATAACTTTCGAGAGCTCGTTGATATCGCCATTTAGACCTAAATTATTGAACATGCTTTGGATGCAGTCATGCGGGGAATAAGCCAAGTCTTCAAAAGACACGGAATGGTCGGCCCATTCAGTACCAAACAAGTATGAAAGCTTCCATAGATAATAAAACCTTTGGTAAGGATGACGAGTTACTGCTGGGTCTAGAAAAGGGTAAAAGTCGGCGAGGTCTTCACACCAAACGTCTAGGTAGAACGCATCTTCGTAGGTTGATTCGATATTCGAAGCAGTCATTACTTTCTTGTTTGTTAAAAAAGAAGCCCAGACATCTCTTGGGTTTCGGTATAGGTGAATTATTTTAGCTTTTGGGTAGTGCTTTTTGATCCAAGGTAATCGAAGGTCGATGCGATTAAACTGCATAACTGGTGTTCCTTTCGTATTTTCAATAATGCAGTCTATGAAATGCTCCATGTTTGGATTATATGACTTTTCATCCATGTAAATTTGTTTGTGAATCCATTTTTCGTCATAGAACTTTGAAAGGTCTGATAGCTCTTTATACTCGTGCCAATAATCGTCAACACCAACATGAGTTTTATCAACGTGATTCCCTCTTGTCTCTTCATCGAACCATTTACGCTCATTGAAAGGTTCATAATAGCTCGTACAGCCTTCAATATTACGAAACAAATTCCAAAGTAACGTTGATCCACTCCGAAAACGACTAGTTATAAAGATAACACCTTCCCCCTTTAAGTGTTTAGAAGGTTTCTGAATAAGGTAAGGTGAGGGTTTATTGTCAAAAGGTATTGAAGTTCTCACGCGCTTGGGGCCGTTTGAACGAATAGATTGAAGAACAGCTCTGTCTTCTAGCGTCTTTATTAAAATATTGACAATTATTGACTTGATTAATTTTTTCATCTATTGAGTGTTTTCTTGTAAAGCTGTTTATAGTTTTCAACCATAGTGCCGGAGACGAAATTTTCGCAAAAGCGAAGTTTTCCATTCTCTCCAAAACGTTTAATTAAATGTGGAGATTCTAGTAGGCATTTCATTGCCTGACTAAATTGAAACTCATTGTCATTCTCTGATACAAAGCCATTCTCTTTATTTTTTATTATCTCGCGGTTTCCGCCAGCATCAGTCACTATACAAGGCTTTGAAAAACTCATCGCTTCAAGTAATGTCATCGATGTCCCTTCGCTAAAAGATGACAATAGAAAAACATCGATGCATTCAAGGTGGTCGCTAGGGTTCTTAATGTAGCCAGTAAGGATTACGTCTTTTTCTAAAGATAGCTGCTTAATTTGCGATTCAATATTTCCTCTTTCCTCGCCGTCACCTACGATAAGTAATTTGGTGTCAGGGAACTCCAAATTAACTTTTTTAAAGGCTTCTATCATCATTCGATGGTTCTTGATTGGATCGAGCCTTGCAATTGTACCAAAAACAATATGGCTCTCAGTAATGTTCAGAGAAAGGCGTACTTTGGAGGAGCGAGAAGGTGATGAGGTAAGTGCTTTGATGCCATTGTAGATCACGCGAATATTTTTCTCGGGTATAAACTCATATTTGCAGAGAGCTTGTTTTGTAGCTTCCGATATAGCAGTGATATCACTTGTAAGCTGGACAAGAAATGGGTTAACGACACGGCGTTTCCAGCTAGAGCTGTCAGGGTAAAAGCGGCCATGCTCTGTAAATATTGTTTTGGCCGACGTTCCAATTGCTGCTAAAGCACCGTAGACCCACGGGGTGTACTGATGACAATGTACAATATCAATTTTATTAGCTTTTATGGTTTCTCTTAAAGAGCGGATAACTGAGAAATCGAAACCCTCTTTTCGCGATAGAGTATGGATAGCAATGGCTTTATTTTGTAAATCTTCGCCCCAAGGGCCCAACGGCTTTTCAATACAAAATATCGACATCGTAACATCTGGGTCGGTATTACCCTCGATAATATTTTTAATAACCATCTCAGTGCCGCCGATACGCATATCATATGTAACGTGTAATACCTTCATTGGATGCTCTCCGATTGAGGTATATAGCGATTAAACCACATTTGAAACATGAGTATGCTCCATAGAATACTACCATGGTCGTGTTTGCTAGACTGATGTTCGTGCCAAAGCTTCATAACTTCACTTTTTTCCAAGTATTCAAAAACCCCATAATCTGCATTAACTATGAATTTTTCTGAGAGCAGTTTTAACTCCCCCCTAAACCACTGTGCTAGTGGAACAGAAAAGCCCATTTTTTTTCTGTGAAGGAGGTCGGTTGGAATAAACGGAACGAGCGCTTCTTTCAAAATGCGCTTTTTTATTCCTTCGTTAAACTTTTGTTCTGAAGGAATAGAAGCAGCGAATTCTGCAATTTGGTAGTCGAGTAATGGAGCCCTAACTTCCAAGTGATTAGCCATACTCATTCTGTCTACTTTAACTAAAATTCCACCAGTTAAGTAGGTTTTAATATCAGTGTAAAGCAGCTTGCTTAAGTGGTCTGGACCATCCGCCTCCTCATATTTATCAAGAGTAATACGACTAGGATGATAATTTCCGAGCGCTCGCGCTACGTCGGGTTTAACAAGTTTGCGCCAGGTTTCGTCGGTCATTTGGCTGTTCGTGATGTAAAAGCCCATGGCAGGTGACTGGCTTAAGCTATTTAACAGCGATTTGGCTCTTTTTGCTATGTTTAAAGGGATTGTGCCAGCTAACTTAGCTAAAGGTGGAAAAAGTTTTTCCCGAACTTTTTTTGGAAACTTATCCCTTAACTTTTTTTCAATGTCATCAATGGCGTATTTTTCATAACCAGCAAACATTTCATCACCACCATCACCTGCAATGGCAACTGTAACTTCTTTACGGGCTAATTCAGATACAAAAAATGTGGGCACCAGCGAGGGGTCGGCGAAGGGCTCATCAAAGTATTGTGCTATTTCTTCAAGCCGATCAGCAACATTTTGATGGACTGTAAATTCATGGTGTTCGGTGTTGTATTTTTGCGCAATTTCTTTTGCAAATTCTGCTTCGTTGTATTTTTTGTTATCAAAGCCAATGGTACAGGTCTTAACTGGCTTGTCGCTATTGTTGGCCATTAGGGCAACTACACCAGAGCTATCCACACCGCCGCTCAAGAATGCACCGAGTGGAACATCACTTATCATGCGTTGACGAGTTGTCTCGTTAAGCAAAGAGAGCAGTTTGTCCTTATTGTCTTCTATTGAATCACTAGAAGTATGGGTAAAGCTCAAATCCCAGTACTGACGCTGTTTAATGCCATCTTTGGTTACTAACATGTAATGCGCTGGCGGCAGTTTGTGAATGTCTTCAAATATACTCTTGGGGTCGGGGACATACTGGTATGCGAAAAAATCGTAAACGGCATCCAGCCTAATTTTACGCGGAATGTTCTCTAAGGTTAGGAGCGCTTTGATTTCAGAGGCAAACGCAAACCGGCCATCTTTACTAAAGTAGTAAAGCGGCTTTTTGCCTAAGCGATCACGGGCAATAAATAGCTGACCTTGTTGTTTGTCCCACAAAGCGAATGCAAACATCCCGTTCAAACGATGGATACACTCTACGCCTTCTTTTTTATACAGGGCCAGGATAACTTCGGTATCTGAGTGAGAATTGAAGACCACGCCTTCTTGTTCTAGCGTTTCTCGTAACTCAAGGAAGTTGTATATTTCGCCGTTAAACACAATGACGTAATTACCACAGCCGGAAAACATAGGTTGATTGCCGGCTTCGGACAAGTCAATGATGCTAAGACGTCTATGGCAAAGGCCTACGCTATCGTCGATATAAGTGCCGCCTGCATCGGGTCCTCGGTGGTAGATGGCGTTACCCATTTTTACCAAAGATGCCTCATTGCCCTCGGGGTGGTTAAGTAAACTGAACCCTGCTATTCCACACACAATATTGTTTCCCTATAAGCTAATATGCGGTCTTATTCTTTTACCTATCTCAACAGTGAGAGGAAGTGGCAGCTTGCACCACACTCGTTCTGCCATCGCTTTTATCGATTCTTTCATTCCATTATTAGAAGCCGCTTCTTGTTGATTTACAACATTGCTTCGCGGATAGTGATACCAATCGAGAAGATAAGGCTCTGCGCCCCATTGCTTTTTGAATTTAAATGTACCTTCATTGAACGTGCTGCGTCCAAAGTCAAATTCGCGAATACCATTGTCTGCGCAATGCGCCAGTACATTCCAATAAAGCTTCATATTAGGCGCTAACTTATTAAATTCGCGCACTGTTGACGCCCACGGTATAGATGCTTTGTTGTTATTCTTAAGCACAATGCCTGCGCCTATTGGCGCGTCGTCGTGGTAAACCACACTAATATAGCAAGCAGTATTGTAGCCACGCGCTATGTTTAAAAACCATTCTAAACTATGTGCAGGTGAACCGAGATCACGCATATTTGTCACGTACACTGTGTAAAAATCACTTACAAGTTCAGGAGAGTTACCGCCTTTAGACGTTAATCCATTCTTATCGGCTTTTTTTATTTGGCTGCGCAATTTCGATTTAAACGATTTAAGCAAAATGTCGCTACTGTCAGGTAACGGTAAGCGCATTTGCACTTTTTTACCCGCTAGAAAGCTATTGTCTGCGGTTTGTTGCGCATGACAACTCCGAACTTCAAAGTACTTCGCGTTAACGTGCTTTTCTTTTAAATGAGCGAGTAAATAGGCTTCAATATCAGGCGAGTCAGCCAAAGGAAAACCTACATCACAATAAGGAAGGGCGCATAGCCTTTCACCTAGTATCCACGATGTTAATTTTACCGCTGGAACGACACCCACAATACGACCGTCTTGTTCGTTAATGGCGAGCATGCCTTCGCATTGCATCCCATATACGTTTTCGGATACGCGCTGCCATGCTGCATTGTGGTAAGGCGTTGCGAAGGGGTGAGAAGAAACGTACCGGTTCCAGTCTGATACATTTCGCTCGTTAAGTGGAACTAATTTTAGTGTTGTGTCTACGTTCACGTTTGTACCCAGTCCTAGTCACTAAAATGCGTATTAATCTTATGCTTCAGCAAAGCTGACGCCTCTGATATTGTGCAAAATCTCACGTTGGCTTTAGCATGTAAGTGTTTTATGACTTCTGACATACGCCCGCAAATACGCTGGTAGGCATTATCAACTTGCAGCAGCCCTGTTACGCCATCTAGTAAGCTTGAGCTATGTAAATACATATGAATTACTGGGTATTGTTTTTCTAAACATATATTCACAAGCATCTTCATTGAAGTACTGTCGGTTAATTCCGGACTTAAATAGAGCTTGCGAAGTATATTCGTGTGCCATAACAACCCAACAGGCTTAGCCAGCCTCAATGGACTTTTCGCTAAAAACGTGTGGATATTGTCGGCATACTTAAAATGAGAACGATTGAAGCCTGCTGTAATGGGAAGCTCCATCAAATTGCGTTGTGCCCCTTCCACATCGGCGTTTTCAAAGCTTGGCCAGTAGGGCGTGCTATCTCGGTTTTTGCAACTAAAATAGGTGTTTTCGTAAAATGGATAAACGCTACTATCTACCTTAAAACCGCGCTCTACGAGCAATTCAAGGGTAGAGCCATTAATTCCCCACCGCCCACTCCGAAACGACATCGGCGCCTGGCCTATATTAGTGATCAGGCGTTCAATCAGATGATCCAGCTTCGCTTTAACGTGGTCTTTTGGCAAATTGACAACGTGAGATTTTGCCTCGTCTGTTTTACCGAAAAATGGCGGGTTACACCAAGGATGAAGGTGGGCACCAATTTCCGCTCTTTTCTTCGACGCAAACGTTCGCAATACGTCAGAACTAAACGTGTCGTTGGCAACCGCATAATCGACAAAATAAGTGGGTTTAATACCCAATGACTCACAAAATTCCTGAAAAGCAGGCAGCTTTTCTATGTTTTTCACTGAGCAGTCTGTCTCTGGGAAGTCGTTACTCCATTCCCACTCTTCTTCCGTATCTACACTCAGTACAAATAAAACGTCCTGCTTATCCATTGCTTACTCAGTTAACATTTTTTTGAAGAGTGAATAGTACTCGCTGGCCATTCTTTTCGCTGAAAAACTATCTTCAACAAATTGACGTGATACCCGCGCTAGACGTGTTGCATAGTCGTTATCGTCTAATAGCGTTATCCAGTCCTTTTGCAGCTGTTCAAAATCATGTAAAGATGCCAGTAACCCCGTTTTTTTATGCGTAATCAACTGGTCTATGCCTGCGATGTCGTACGCCGATACTGGAATTTCCATTGCGCACGCTTCCATCAGACAGCGAGGAATGCCTTCCAGCGTTGATGTCATAACGAATAAGTCAAAATCTTTGAGTAATTCGAGCCTATCGTCACGGAACCCTAAGAATTGAATAGCGTTTACGCTTGATAAGGTTTCGCTATATGCTTCCAATTCTTGCCTGCTATCACCGTCTCCGAGCAGTATTAGTTCGATATCTTGTCGTTGAGCGTAAAGCACGTCAAAACAATCCAGTATTGCTTTGATATTCTTTCGGCTAATCATTTGACCCACAAAGCCTATGCGCTTTTTCTCACCCGCAGGTTTGACGACTTTAGTTTCTCTTACAGCGTCAACCTCGGATAGGTCGACACCGTTTTGAATATACTCAAGCTTCGGCGGTTTAATGCCAAATTTCTTTACGTCTTCCATAAGCTGTTTTGATAGCGGCACAACTTTGTCTGCTAATCGCATTGATTGGCAGCCTAGCCAGATAAAGGTCCGTAACTTGATATCCGCAGCATTTTCAAAGCCATGGGGCGTTACAACGCAAGGGATCCCCGCTTTTCTTGCTGCTAATACGCCCAAAATATCTGATTTGTACCCGTGGGTATGAATCACATCAATACCATGGCGCCTAATAAGTTCTGCAAGCTTTGAAATAGCGCCTAAGTCAAAACGATTGCGCATTGCTATCTGGTGGGTTTGGCCCAACGAAGAAAACTGCTTTAAAAGCTCTAAATCTTCGGTTCCAGGCTCTAGCGTCACCACTAAATGATTCTCTACATCTTGGGGCATATGTTTACTTAGTGCCAAGATCCATCTTTCAGCTCCATAGAAGCCCGTTGAACAAATAAACTGTAATACTTTCATTGTAATTATCTGTGTGTAGGTGTAGCTAGCGCACCTTTAATTCCTAATAAAGTGCCGAGAACCCGAGCGGGAAAATACAAGCAATAAAAAAGCAGGCAGTAATACATGTTCACACTGCCACCGGTGAGCTTTTTCAATCTACCCGTATACACTGCCAAGGGCAATATAGTTAGTACGCTTGCCATAATAACTAAACTCATGTTCGAGTACAGCAGCGCTACTAATAAAAATGCGACGCCCAGTGTAACAGCAAAAGGTATAAAGAAGCTGGGAAGTTCTCGCAAGGGAATGGACCGGCCTTTTATTGATGCTAAGTTTGACTGTCCTCGCCAAATTTCTTTTTTGAACATGGGCAAAAAGGCTTTGTCTTCTCCTAAATGCACATAATTGGACGCAGAGGTATAAAGTAAGCGACCTGTTTCAGCCACTTTTTGCGTAAAGTAGTAGTCTTCACAGGTTTGCAAGTGCTCTGGGAACCCGCCGACAGAATGGAATGTTGTTTTCGATAAAAAGAGGTTTCGACCGGGTAAAAAGGTCACTGTTTGATCTAGTTCAGCATTGCTTAGGGCGGTTCTAATCTTTTCCAGCGGTGGCGCTGATTCGGAGCATTTCTGCATAGCACTGCATAACACTATATCTTCGTTTTCTTCCAACAACTCCGCCATGGCCTGTGCCCATTTGGGCTCAAGTGCTACGTCTGCATCCAAGAAAGCGAGGTATTCACCTTGTGCCGCTGATGCACCTAGATTACGTGAATGCGATATAGTGTGCTTACTATCATTTAACATGAGAGTTAAAGGAATTTGCTTCTTTAGCTCATAAAGCGCATTTGAAAATGTCTTGTTTTGGCTTACCACTATAACTTCATATTCATCTTCGGAAAGTGTTTGCATACCCACGCTCTGAAGCGTTTGTATCAACATTTCTTCTCGCCCTTTGTGCGGGATAATAAAACTTACTTTAACCGTCACGGTTTTCCTATCCATTTTTGAAGTTGTGGGAAACGTTTTGCCAATTGGCTTCTCTCTTTGCTGAAAGAAAAGTTCTTGATTGTATAAAATAACAATGCAGTAAACGCGCTTTTCCTGTGCTCTTTCATGTTGAACTTTACCTGCTCCATTGGCTGAGGAAGCTCTGAATAAACGTCGTAATGGGCATTTTGCATCATTAGACATAGTACTCGTGTTGAATCTGTCTCAGTACTTAGTGACAGTCTTTCGTGAATTCCTTTTGTGAGAGTACTCAACTTGTTATCTATATCTTCACTGCAATTCAAATACGCTTTTGCAAAACTCAATATGCAGAGTTTGCGTAAATCTTGACCCGTCCATGTATCGTTTGGAAACTCGAGTATATCTGGTTTTTCTAGATAAACGTATTCATTATCTATCATCCATTTGACATAGTGGCATAGTGATTGTACCGCATAGCTGTAGTCAAAATCGCTTTCCAAACGCTGTTCTTTGATATAGATAAAACGGCACAACGCTTGTAAGAAAACCGTGTAAAACCAGGTCAGCTCAACATTTTGCAAATCTCTTTGAGTGATATCGTCTTCAGGCGATACAGTGTTAGCTATTATTGTTGCGCATTTGGCTAGATCCTCAGTGTTGCCCTGCAGGTCGAATCGATCCATCAAAGCTTGTAAATAGTTAGCTGTGCCTCTGTCTAAAGGATAGGCGCCCGTAAGTATATTTTTGAGGCCTATGTTTCCAGCATTCTTGAGCGCAAGCAAAGTACCAATAACTGTGCCGTCGCCTTCGTAATAAAGCTCTATCCAATTGCAGATAGACAGCATAGCTGATTTTGATACTTCACTACCTGTTAAGTAATAGTGAAGCAAAAGTCCGTTGGTGTAGCAGTGTTGTCCGCCGGGTCCACCGCCGCCAGCGTGATCTTGGTATACATCGTTTGGCTGTAATGATGAATAGGTTCTGTGTGTAGCTGTGTATGCTTGAACATAGTGATCAGTGTGCCAAAACAAGCCACCCGAGTATTCTGGTTTATCTAATGAAGTATGATAAACATCAATGTTAGCGACGTGCTTTGCTAGGTTATCGGCAAGTCTTTTCCATTTTATGTTTCCACTGCAAAACCACTGGCAGAGCATTCCTGAAATGGGGTCGTACTGATTATTGTAGTGCGACACAAAACTCTCATCGTGTGGAATGTTTCCCCGCTCGTGGTCGGCGTATAGTTCACCGTAATTACGCCACCCATAAACATCTGCTCGTTTTCTTTTTTCAAAAAAACTATTGTTGCCGTCAACGGCTTTTCTTATTAATGAATCAAACGGGTTATTATCTCGAGGCGCAGAGAATAATGGAAAAAATTGATGAGAACTTGTCAAAGATTGCGCTATCTCAACGTCGAATTCTAAAATCGATTCGTAGCCAATTGAAAACTGTCTAGTAAGCTGTTCTCCTGGCTGCAATTCCTGAGTAGGCGCTAATGCAGAACCAAGCAAGCTGTATTGGGCGGTTTTGCCTTCTACAATAAGTGATGACGGAAAATGTTGCCAAAAGTCAGCCACTTCTATCACCAAATCATTCTTGGCTTCTGCTTTGCAGATTAACATTGGTTGAATAGTACACCCTTTCAATAAGCATTTGTCGTTGGCAAGTGCTTCAAACCCCTTAAAAGGCAATGTAACGTCGTTGGAGTGATCAACGTGGATTCTGTTTTTCCATTGCTCACCGCCACTGGAAGCTTGAAAAATGGTTGTAGGGTGTTGTGCCCCTTCCAGTTCTGAAGCGCAGATCGTCGCTTCGCCCTTTATCAACTGAATTGTTAAGCCTAATTCAGATACCGCTATCGAATTCGGGTCGCCCAAGTCCCATGTACCGTTGGGATGCTCTGCAGCTGAGGGGTTGGTTACCGTTAAAGTACACAGCACGGTACCAGAGCTAAGAAATATGTGAAGCTCTTGAAATATAGTTATCTTTTGGTTTTCGTTCACAACGTCAAATAATTGAGATGTTTTTACTGCCTCATGAGAAAGCCCATTTGATAAGTACTCATACTCTTTATGTTTTAAACCAGCTTGGTCAATTGCTTGGCCATTAAAGTGCATTGATATATTTGCGCGCAGAGGAAGTTCTATCTTAGCAGGCTGTTGAAGAGATACTCGACAAACAGGCTCTAGGCTTGTCTTAATTGTTAATATGTTAGAAGACTCTGAAACCACTAATTCTTCTTCACGTACATCAGGCTTAACAGGGCGCACACAAAATGTTGCCGAACCGTTCGCTTGAAGGTGAACTATTCCCGCTACAAGAAGCCATTTTACTGAGCCATCCTCCCAAAGCTTCTCTACCGAAATATACACATCTGAGAGTTGCTGTTGTTCGTCGAAAACAGCTAGAAGCTCATTTGCAGTGAAAAAACCTTTTGTAACCGGAATACCTTGTTTGAACGACCCTAAGCCAGAAAAAGCTGACGTATTAGTTATCTTAAATGGTAGTGAATTCATGTCTTCGTTTTTTGTTTAAGTTTAAAAAATAACTGTTTCAAGCTTCGGAGCAAATGAATAAGCGTACCACGCAAATTGCGTTTGGTTAGTCGTAGTGTTTTTAGGTTATAAACTTCCGTTGAAAGGGACTGTTTATATTGCGCATACCCGGCCAAAAAGTCATATTCGTGCTTACCCAGACTTTTATAATGCTTAATCATTTGAGTGTGGAGAATGTAACCGGGTTTAATCTTTTTATTAGGTATGTTGTAGTTTATGCCAGAACAATAAAACCCGACGTGATGTTCATCAATTAAGTTGAGACTCACACCAATTAGTATGCTTCCAGCATAAACAGCAATTAACTCTGCATTGTCTGGATAGTCTAAAATCAAAGTCAAAAGATGCTTTCTAAAAATCTGGTTATTAAAGCCGCTTCCGAACTCACTATTGCACCATTTTTCGATGTGAAGATTTGAAAGCAAGTCAAAATAATCTAATTTTTCTTGAGCAGAGCGTGCTTTTCTAACGAGTAGTTTACCAAAGTTCTCTTGTAATAATTTAGCTGATTTTCTTACTTGATAGCGGGTGTTTTTTGATAGGTAACTCAATTCATCAGATATTGACGTTAAGCTAACTTTCGCTCCAAAACAGTTTTCTACTTCTGTGTACCAGTTTTTTTCAGTCGCTTTAATCCAACCAGATACTGTTGGCGCGAGTGAAACTGTTAATTCGTCTATTTCTTCTTGGTTAAGCACTTCTATCAATGCTGTGATGCACTTTTGTTCATTTTCTGCAGCGCAAAAAATTCGATTGTATTCTACCCAGACTTGATCATGCTCAGGTATACCTGATTGATTAACTAAAGCATGGTGCCACCTAAATGGTCCATTCTTTTTTAGAACTGAGCCAACGAAAACTAGTCCTATTAAGCCTTCATCGTTGAAAAAAAGAACAAGTGTTGGGAGGGGAGTGGATGTCGCCCAAGAATTTAGCCACGCTGAGTTTATAAAGAGGTTGCGTGGCTTGAACTGTCCGCTTAACTGTTCAATATACTGACAGAACTCTATATGGCTGCAACCATTAACGACCTTTGCGTGAACCAAGTTAAAATACCTATTCAATGTAAACTGTCATGTATATAGAGAGTAATTAACTCAGGCGCGATTAATACTAGGTTGATAGTTGCTAGAAAATTAAGCGTCGAAGAGATAACCCAGTGAAATCAGTAGCATGACTTCAAACAAAATTTAGTGTGCCACATCAAAAGCAGTTAAGCACTCATAAATTGAAAGCAAACTTACTAGACTAATGATAAAGTTTTAAAAGAGGACAAAGAATATATTAATAACAATTTCAAACAGACAAAGTCACATTGGAATAGGGGAGTTCAAGTGAGTAAAATCATAAGTAATCGCTATGGTACTTCAAATAGCAAGCTGATGTGCGCCGTAATTTTATCATCATCAATGGTTCTAAGTGGGTGTGGTGAGGTGAGTAAAGAAGAGCGTTTAGCGATAGCCGACGCTGCTTCTGAAAGCGAGAAGTATGATGATGCGCTAATACAACTTAGAAGCATAGTCTTATCTGAGCCCACAGATATGGCTTCGCGAGAAAAACTTGCAAAAGTTTATTTTAATATTGGCAATTTATCAGGCGTGATAAAAGAGCTTGAGCTTGTAGAGGAATCTGTCTCTTTGAAAGATAGCGAAAGTATAGGGATGCTTTTGATGAGTTACCTTTTTATTGGAAGGTACGAGGACGCGATACTGTTTTATCAACGCAGCACTGAAGCCAAGAAACACGACGAAGCAGCTATTGTTGCGTATGTAGCTGCGATAAAAAATGGTAGTAGAGCACAAGCTGAAACTGCTCGAGTAAAAAGAGCATTATCTAACACAAAGTCTGACCTCTTCTTAGCAGTATCCAACTATGTAAATAAAAACTTCGCGAAATCAAAGAGCTATATCGAGAAAGTTGAAGCACCTTTCTTTCTTTTCCCATTATTGACCGACTTAAAAGCACAACTCGCTATGAAATCAGGAGAAAATGAAAAAGCTGTTGCGCATATGACAGAACTCTTAGACATTTGGCCTAATATTGCGATTGTACAGATCACTTCAGCACATGCTTTCGCTTTAAACGGTGAGTATGACAAAGCGTTCAACATAATTAATTCAGTATCTTCTGAAGCTCGTTCTCCATGGTTGGATAAAATTTCCGCCGAAATTTATCTTAGAAAAAATGAGAATGAGAGTGCATTAAAAGCTGCTGAAGAAGCTATTGATAAAGGGTTATCTATAGAAGATAACTTCATAATCGCAGGAACTGCTGCTTTTAAACTCGGTAGAAACGAAACCGCATATGAATATCTTAAAAAAGCCTATGCTAAAAATCCACAGAATGCCTATACAATGCGGCTTTTATCAGGGGTCAGCATTGAACTAGGTTATGTCGACGAATCCATCGAACTTATGAAAGCGGCTGATTTTTCTAATGCAGACAACGTTGCCTTTATTGCCAATACCAGTGAATACCTGAGCCAGGTTGGAAAAAATCAAGAGGCAGGCGAGTTGATAAAAGAGGTCCATTCTCGAAATCCTGCAAATGCATCGCTCCTATACAAATTGATTGCTCACAATATTGATAATGAAAATTTAGATAGTTTCGAGCTTGATATTAAACGCCTAGAAAATCTTGGTGGCCCTTCTCTTCAACTCTTAGCAGTGAAACTGAAAAAGCTAATCAAGGATGGCCAATATGAACAAGCAATCGCTTTGACAGAGGAAAATAGAACTAACGTTCCACCAGAAGAAAGCGAAATTTTGTCTCTACTTTACTCGACTGTTCAAGTGAATAATAAACAATATCAAAAAGCGCTTGATGAAATTGAAAAAATTGAAGACAACGAAAACTCTGACTTGCTGAATTTAAAAATGTTAAGTGCATATGGAGCAGGGCAGATTGACCTAGCAACTGATGCTGCACAAAGGCTTGTGGAGTTGAATCAAAATTCAGCTAGTGTACTTCAATTATTACAAATGCTTGAAGAGAACAATAATCTAGACACAGAGAGTGCGTTAAGGAGATGGAAGGCGAAGAGTGACTCTCCAGCTCTTTATGACGCTGGGCTAATGTATCTTTACATTTACAAAGGTGAGCCTAACCGTGCATTTCAAATTGCACAAAGTAACGAAGTTGCATTGTCTTATATAGAAAACCGCCTTTGGCTGAATACGCTAATCGAGATAGGTGAAAAAGCAGAAATACTCAGCTACACAAACAAGTTATTGACTCAGGAGGACGTCGGTGAAAACCCCAAGATATTTGCTGATATCATTGCGTTTTACTTGAGAAACTCTTTTAATCAAGAAGCATTAAGCGCTAGCGAGAGCGCTCTTAATACGTTTCCTGACGAAGTGAGCTTTAAGATTGCAAAGCTTGAAAGTCTTATTAACCTGGGAGCTCTTGAAAGAGCTGAAGTTGCCATAAATTCATTAAAAAATAACGATGTGCCGAAATGGTTAGTAACTCACTTCGAAGGGCTTGTAAGTCTTCGTAGTGGTGACGTTAAATCTGCTAAATCACAATTAGAGCAGGCATTACTTATCAATCCAAGTGTCCCTACAGCTCTGTTAGTAGCGCAACTTAATAAAGAATCAGAACCTCTGACAGGACTAAATGCTCTCGAGAGTGTTTTTATAGATTCTAATAACGAAAAAGATCTACATATACTTGCAGAGTATGCCGCTTCGGTAGGTTTTTTAGATAGAGCACTAGCCTACTATGACCAGATTGTCTATAACTTCCCAGAATCACATATTGCACTTAATAACAAAGCAAACATATTGATTGAAAAAGAGAAGTTTACTGAGGCAATAGAGCTCGCAGAAAATGCTTATAATATTCGCCAGAATCCTGCCTACTTAGATACAAAAGGTTGGGCTGAATACAAAGCTGGTCAAGTTGATCGCGCAGTAAGTACATTTAAGTTGCTACTCGAAAGTCAGCCTCGCTACGAAGCAGCAGCAGTCCATCTTGCTGAAATCTATCTTGCTCAGGGAGATAGGGCATCTGCATCGAAACTTAAGCAAGCTTTTCAATCATCAGAGAACAGTAGATTCAAGAGCAGTTGGGAAGTCATAGATTAGTGTCAGCTTGTTTTACAGTAAAAACCTTTGGTAGTAGCCAGTGTTTGTTAAGTTTTTGAAAATGTTGGTTTTTATTTTTTTGGTACATGGATTGCTTTGACCAAGTTGTGTGGTAACCCTAATTACAGACGGATACGAAGATGAAAAACGTAAAAAATGCATTATCTGCACTTGCTCTAATGAGCATGGGCGCCCTAAATACTGTTTCAGCCGACACTGTTAGCGCAGGTGGCATTCAGTGGGATACCACTGATAACAATGGTAACGCTGGTATGTCGGCACAGGTGAGTTACCAGCAATGGTTCACAACAGGCGCGTATGGCTACGATAACGTGAACGAAGTTTTTGTAATCAACGAAAGTTCTAACAACGGTGTAACACCGGGGCAAGGTGTACTTACCGGTCTAGGTGTTTTCACTGTGTTTTCTGAAGGCAGAACAAACGCTTTTCCTTCATTCTGCGTTGATGGCCTTCTTGAGTGCGAATTAACTTTTGAGTTTGGTGGCTTGGTACCTCAGCAAAACGGTAGTTTTGATTTTTCTAATGGCTGGTTGAACGTCTATTACGATAATTCACCGTCACTCAATCCGTTTAATCAGTCAGGCCCTCTAATATTTGGAGGTGGTGCAACTACGACCTCTTACCAGAGATTTGCAGCGACTCAGAACGGTGATTTATGGGCTTCATTCGAGTTTGATTTCTTTGACTTCATACCAGATGATCCAGCTGACCCTTTCAGAGCAGGTTTTGCTTCTGCAGGTCTTAATGTTGTGGGTGGAATTCCTGAGGTAGTTGAAGCAATTAACTTTGGTAGTGATTTATATGATTTCTTCTTCACCTCTGAAACTCAAATTAATAACTTAAACTATTCTCAAACTGCAACTGCATCAATCACGTCAGTGAGCTCTCCTGCGACAATCGGTCTTATGGGACTTGCGTTATTTGCTGTTGGTGGATTGTCACGTAAGCGTAAGTAATGTAAAGCACTGCAGACAGTGCGAAAGATGAAAGTGTATTAAACGCCCAACGGAGTTGGGCGTTTTTTTGTCAGTAGAAATCTAAAGTTGTTATCTTTTGAGTGAGCGCCTGGTAATCCCAGCGTCCAGTAATCCCCACATTCAATTCGTAAGTTAGCTACGGCATTGTGTTCTTTTTTGCCAAGAAGAATGACCATGCAATAACATCGACGAAGAGACATACATGATTGGCCTAACCTAACCTATTCGGGTAATAGAAATAAAGTGGACGCACTGCGGTGGAGTTTTTTCCGCCAGCAGTAGGTTGATGCTCAAACTTACTGCACTAGGCCTTGTGATATTCGGCTACCGCGAATAAGCAGCAAGTTTGTTTAGGTGAAATTATGTCCACCGAAGCAATAGGGGGCAAACTTCTCCTGCAACTCGGAAACGCACAATTTAGCGTTTCAACCAATATTAACCCTCACAGGGTTGCGGCTGTAAAGAAAGCATTGGGCGAATGAAGATGTTCGTTGAGCCTGCTGATATTTATCTATACATGGATGTCGTCGCCTTCTGCAAATCCATTAACGGCTTTATTGCCTTTGTTAAGCAGGATATGAACCTTAATTCGTTTCGCGATGCACTGTTGGTCTTCTGCAACAAAAAGCGCGACAAGGTCAAAATACTCTATTGGGATAAAGCGGGCTTCGCTCTCTGGTATAAGCGCTACTCGACAGAAGCATCGGTTTAAGTGACCTGTCGAAACGGAATTGCAACGACTGCTTTCTAGTGAACGACAGCTGCAATGGCTGTTATTGGAAAGGAATTTGCGTTATACGCTCTACTGCCAACGAAGTATTGAAAATAATCGCGTTGAGCGCGCGATAAAACCGTTCGTTATAGGCAGGAAAAACTGGCTGTTTAGCCAAACTGCCTCACGCGCATATACGAGTGCAGTGCTCTATAGCATCGTCGAAACCGCAAAAGCCAACCATCTTGTTATGTTCGAGCACGTGATGTCTTGCCTCAATGAACTCAGCAATCCTGACACCAATATCGAGCAACTGTTACCATCACAGTCTCCAGAGCTTTAGGTGGGATTATCGGACGCTTACGTTCTAATAAAGTAAAAGGAATAAACCTGTTACCAGTGAGGCCCGGCATAGATTTGATGGTAAATTACAGGGGCCTTTGCGGACATGCTAGCTCAAAGTCGTAGGTGTTGTGAGCGAGGTCGCAAATTAAGCCATGTCAACACAGTTACTGAGATGCTATGTTTTCCCTTATATCTTTAAGCATTTTCAGAAAGCTAGGCGAAAGCTTAGTATGAAGTAAATCTTGATTTATATAATATGGCGCACGCTTACCGTGGTAGTCTACGACAGGCCCGATTTGTTTGAATTTTATTCCAACAAACCCCATGCTTCGGGCCAGTCTAGGTTCCATCATCACATAAGCATGCTTTATTTCGTTTTCTAAAGCCAATGCTGCGGCCGCGAAATATAAGCCTACGGCAATGAATGGAAAGCAGCGTAACTCTGTCTCAGAATAAGTTGCTCTATTAATGATACCAACACCAGCCCCTTTATGATTATCCATTTGGCGTCGTCTAAATTCCTTAGGTACCGCTAAACGAGAAACTTCGCAAATGTCTTTTCTATCAAAATTTGATGGGTTCAAATCTTTATCAGTAATAGAATTTAAACAATATTTTTCGATGGGAAGCTGCTGATTAGCTTCAGTGGGGCGTACTATTCTGACAGTACCTGCATAAGCCGATGAACGGCAGTGTTTTATTAAACAGTGAAAGGAGAATGCGTCAAAGTCGTCTAATTCTAACCCACTTTCTTTGACAGGCTCAAAACCTAATTCTTCACAGTAGACGCCGTGGCGGATCTTAAAAACCTCATTTCTTAACGCATCAGAGCTCGCTATAACAGGGACTAGATACGAAGAGAAATGAGAAGAAATATAGTTGGCTTCTTTTAATTTTTCATATCCAGACAACAGCTTGCCTATTTTATTGTTTTTACCAACAAGCTTAGTGATGGTATTTAGCAACTTCGCGTTTCGTAAATTTGGCATAATATGCACATAAATTTGAATATTAAAAGAGTTTAGCAAAAAAGTCGGTGTTTTAAACTTTTTTGTTTTTAACCATTAGTTTAAAAAGTAGGTAATTATTGTGTAAAGAGCTGTTTGACGAGCGCTAAATATTCGTAAATTGCAGCTCGTGTCGCTACCAATGCAGATAGAGAAGGCATTCTTAGGTATGGAGTCAACTCACCTCCGCTATGGTAATCTACGGCGAAAAAAGCGACACTTGCGGTTACGTTATCTAACTCGTTAGAAACACGTAGAACGTGAGTGGCGCTTGTTACTACCAATAACTTTCTATTTGTAACGAGTTGACTGATTGAGCTAATCTCCCCATGAGTATCAGTGCCTTTATCAGTCGTAATTATTTTATCTTCTGGAACACCTAGAGAAATTAAAAATGATTTGGCTTTTTGGCTATAACTGATGTCTTGATTCTCTAAAAAACGCCCACCAGTAACTATTATTTTACTCTTTGTTTGTTCATATAGCATCACGGTCTGAACGAGCCTTTGAAGAGAACAATCTGGCCACCTACTAATATTCGGTAAGTCCCCTTCAGTGTTGTAATAACAAGCTAGTACGAAAATATAGTCTGGTGTGCGTTGGTTTTTGTATTGAAGCCTTTTTACTTTTTGACTCCTTTCAAGTGGATAAAGTAGTAAGTCAACAGCATATGGTTGAGACCAGATAAGAATCCATATTAACGACGCACAAGCAAGCTTAGACGCTAATTTCTTATTTTTTATAATAAGCTGTGCCATGGCGGCCATTAACACAAGCAAAAGGCTCGTTTGTAGCGGGGAAATTAGTTCAATTACGAGAGCTTTCAAAATAATGCCGCCGGATTGTAAATAGATAAAGCTCCAACAGTAAGTAGTTTACATGGTAATTTCAACAAACTAGGGCTTGAAGGTGAAGTTTGATAGCCTGTGAGATTAAAATTTGAGATACAAATGTCTATCAATTCGTTGTTTTTTTGATATCCTTTGCTTTCAAGCTGTGTGAATTTTATTTTTAGATAGATTTATGCATACTTGATAAGTGTCCTATTTTTTTACATGATGAGAGTGTGTTGATTTTATCTCTTTGAATTAAAAGGGAGTTTTTCTTGGTTTGTTTCTTGCATATTCAAAGTGATTGTGGCTACGGATGTGTTGCTAGAGTAATTTATTTTCGAGGATAAAATGAGTCATAAACGCACTAAAGAAGACAAAACAATTCAGCGTACAAATTCACGGAGACAATTTATTGTTAAAGCTGCCGTGGGTTCTGCTGCTTTGTCAGTTCCAGGTAAGTCTGTTTGGGGCGCATGTTCAGTGTCGGGGGCTATGTCTGGCAATGTGTCTCGAGTGAACCCCGAACAAAAGTGCGAAGCAACACCTATTTTTGGTGGCCGCTCACCGGGAACATGGAAAGACGCGTTAGATGGTTCTATGAATGGGCAGAGACTAAAAGCAATGTTTACTGCGCTTCAGAAAGTAGATTACCCTGAGATGCCAGCCGCTGAACCAGGTTCTATTCTTTGGGTGGCCTATGAAAGCCACCTTGAGTCGGTTATCAAATCAAACTCGATGAAAATAGATAAACGCATACTCGATGATGATGTTTCTTATGTAAACGGCGGCGTTCCCCTGTTTGACGCTTTAGATAAGCCTGGTGGTATGGATTACAACTTGGCGGCGGTTTGGCTTAATACGTATTTTGGCTTTTATCCGTCAGTTGTTCACCACAGTGCTAGTGCGTCAGATCGAATTCAAAAAGCAAATGAGCTTGTAAATAACATCGCGATTTATTTGTTCAGTGAGTCTCGTATCGCGCTGGCTTCACCAGAGAGCCTTGGTGGAACCCAAACGGTTAGCTTTAGTTATAATTTTGAAAGTGGTTCGTCTAGCGAGTACACATTATCCCAACCTGAACACGACGAGTACAACCGTACCACGCCATTCGGCATGACCGAAGATAATGCGTCAGGTGAGGCTCCTGGCAACGGTAACGGCAAGGGTAACGGCAAGGGTAACCGAAAATAGGCTGATAGCGCATCGTAGGATCAGCCTTATTTGTTATGTTCAAGTTCAGCAGCTCAGTCAAGGTTAGGCTTTTGAGGTCTAGCAACTATCTCCTTGTCTTCGATACGCGCTCAGGAGACACCATGGCGTTTGAATATAATGATGCTGCCATGGCAGAAAAGCTGTTGGAAGAGTCTCATGAACAGGCGTTTTTTGAATCGGCACTGAATTTTAAAACGTTAAGTTTTAAAAAGGCATCCGACCTCAATATTATTGAAAGAGTTTGAAGTTCTTATATATTAATACAGGGCCTTACGTATTCAGACTGTACAACGAGTGTGCGGCAGTAAGTCATTCAGTGCGTCAGATGTATTGTCATACAAGCACAGAGACGGAACGCTATGATTTTGATATTGCGGTCAAGCCTCCTAATTTACTAAGAAAGTTCATCTCTCCACAGATAAGTTTCTATTGCGATAAACAAACGCCGTTTTTTCCTCTCCCTCGTAGTCAAAGTTACCCAATGCTCGAATGGGGCATGAATTGGTGTATTGCTGCTCATGAATATTCAAGGCTTGTAATTCATTCGGCAGTACTGGTTAAAAATGGGAAAGCAATCTTATTTCCTGCATTGCCCGGTTCAGGAAAAAGTACGTTAAGCGCCTTATTGTCGGAAATGGGATGGACAGTTTTTTCAGATGAGATGGCGATAATTGAACTTGAAAACCTTCATGTTAAACCAATCAATAGACCTGTTTGTTTGAAAAATGATGCTATCGATATTGTAAAATCAAGTTTTAGTGATAGCGTTTTCACAGAGAAGTTTTACGACACCCAAAAAGGGACGGTTGCGCATAAACGTGTGCATACGCCCTCATCTTTTAAGTTTCTCAAAGATACGCCCATAGGTGCAGTGGTGTTTCCTAAATACGTTGGCGGCAAGGCAACCACCTTACAGGAAGTCGCTTCAGCTGAAGGCACAATTCAGATAATAAGAAATGCTTTTAATTACCATGTTTTGGCCGAAAAAGGGTTTGAAGCATTAGCCGACCTTGCTGATAAAGTTGAATTTTTTTCTATGGATTACTCTGATATCAATAGCGCAGAAGCGGCGTTAACGGAGTTGCTTCTGTGAATGCCTTTGCTAAAGCAAGATACTTTCTCATAATATTTAATGATGTAACTTTGCTATCATCGCTATCACCGAAAACCCTGTCTGAACTGTTTGTTTTTCTTCGTGCTGCGAATTTATTGAGCATCTTCGCTCACAAAATTAAACGCAAAAACATGGTAGATAGATTGCCTGAAAGCATTCAGTGGCATGTAACTTCAAACGTGAACTATTCTGATCGGCAGCGATGCCAGGTTGGAACTGAAATAGACAGAATCAACCTTCTTTTAGAGGAGATAGGGATAACCCCCGTTTTTCTTAAAGGCGCGGCATACAATATTGAAAATGCCGTTTCTTTGGAAGGTCGAACCATGTCTGATATTGACATCCTCGTTAGCTCAAGCGAGATCCAGAAGACAGAAAAAAGACTCCTCTCGTTGGGGTGGCAAATAAAATCGCTAGCTAACTACGATGAAAAATACTATCGGGAGTTTGCTCACGAAATTCCACCAATGTTCGATCCTCTATCGGGCACCACGTTAGATATTCACCACAATTTATATTTGCCAGTGAGTGGAAAAGCCCCTGATGAGTCAATATTAAGACAGAACATCGTTGCATCTTCGCAACAGAAACTTGTTCTCAATAAACATATGCAGGCGTTGCACACATGTGTGCATCTTTACTGGAACGAGGATGTAAGTTCATCACTCCGTGACCTGTATGATTTTACTTGTCTTTGTAATGACAATGCATCACATCATTTTTGGGAAGTAATAGTTAAAACCGCAAAAGCCATGAACTTGTCTTCACTTTTATTCGATGTAATATGTTTGGCAGAGTTCTACTTCTTGTTGCGCTGCCCAATTGAAACAAAACATCAGTTGCAAAGCCAACTCAGCCTTTTTCATAGGGCTCGTCGAGGGTTTACGCTGTTCGTTATGAAACGCGCTTTAGTGCCGGATACACGCGTTTGCGACAGCAAATTACTTCGTCTCAGTCGATTTTTGGCATATATGCGGGGGCATCTAATGAAAATGCCCGTTCACGTACTTGTGCCGCACATGCTTAAAAAGCTATCAATGACCTTGCGAAAAAGTTAGCGTCCCTTTGCGTAGCGCCCTGGCCCAAGAATATTGTTAGGGTCTAGCGCATGTGCAATTTTGTTCGATGTTGACCAGAATGCTTTTGACGTATCAAGATTTTCTTGTTGCTCTATATTCAACCTATACGGAACAAAGCCAAGTTTTAGGCCTTGCTCGTAAAGTGATGCAAGGCACGCTTTTGCATCTTCTTTTGCCTTTTCGTTGTTGATATCAAAAACTATTGGGATAGTACTGTCAGTACAATATAGATTGAAGTTAGTGAACGTTATCATAGGTTCAATGTTGAACTGTTGGCACGTCTCTCTAACCATCGCGATAAAACTTAACATCGAGGCTGGTTTTGTCGGTATTAAAGGTGCGTACCATAAAAGGCCGCACCCATCTCTTGCCGGATTAAGTTGGTTTGTTTTGTTCGGCGTTGTTGCCGAATTACGCCAATAAGCAAGAGGTAGGGCAACTTGATTAGGTATGCCTTTCATAATTGCCATGCCTTCTTCTAACGTGGCCAACTGATGTCGTGGCGCTTGCAGCAAAGACTTTGGTGCCAGTTTGGTAACAAGCTTTCCAAACTCAATAAGTAGGTCATTTGAGAAGAAAAGTCTCGATGCTCTATTTTTCGCAATCTTCTTTATTTCTGCTTTCACGGCCTTGGCCACGTTTTTCGCACCATAAACTGTCCCTATTACTGTCCACTCCGGTATCTCTTGTTGCTTACTTATTTTTTCTACTTGTTGGTCAGTCATGATTTGATGTGAACCTGGGCCATTCGGATTATCGGCCATCATGGCGGACACCCTTCTTTTGTCCATTAGGTTCATACTCCCTACATTGCGCCCAACTTTATCGAATATTTCGGATACCACTTCATAGGCGGTAGTAAATGAAGATTGATAAAAGAATTGCATGTAAAACGAGGTGAAACCGTCGCCCGCTTTTTCAAGTGAAATAGTGGCTTCAGTAACAACTAAATTCGCCGATTGCGTGAAAATTCCATCCAGGTAAGGGCCATGTTTCCACTTAAATGACTTGTCGGCTAGCTGCTCAGATGTCATGTCCATATCTGCAACACTGGACTGATAGTATTCTCCTGTGGGTAGAAAACCTTTAATGGAGGTTACTGCGGAAAAGTGGTCTGCCACAGGCGTGATGCCATAACCACGCTCAAGTGCATTAGCAAGAACACTGCACGTTGGGCCTGCGCCAGTAACGGGAACCATATAATCGGATGCGTGCTCGTTTAGAAAATCGTACAGTATTTTCTGCGTAACACCTGGTTGGACTGTACACAGACCTGTTTTTTCGTTGAAGTACAGTATTTTATTGAGCTGCGATAAATCGAGTAGGTATTGATCCCTTTCATCACTGGGTGGAACACTGCTGCCATACCCCCAATTATTTCCAGTGCTAATAGGGTAGATAACGAATGCCTCGTTGCTGCCGCTACATTTATTCGCAAGTTCAATGACAGCCTTAACGTCTGAACTATCACCTATTTTAATCACGCCCTTGACTTGAGAGGTAAAACCTTCTGGAGATTGGTGGTAAGTTAAAATATCGTCAGTATGCGTAATTAACACTGATTTTGAACTTAACACAGATTCAATAAGTGCCGTGCTCATGCAACTTTCCATTATTTAGATTTAATGTATAGTAGTAGCATAACTGTATCTGAGCATTTAAGTATATATTTTCATGAAAATCTTAGTCACCGGAGCAGCTGGTTTCATTGGTGCAGCTGTATCGCAATACCTTATCAATCGTGGTGACCAAGTTGTCGGAATTGACAACATTAACGATTATTACGATGTGAATTTAAAGCATGCTCGTCTAGACGAGATTAAATCATCTACTGCTGCTGATTTATTTTCATTTATCGAGATGGGGGTAGAAGAGCGCGACAAAATGGCTGCGCTTTTTGAAGAGCACAAATTTGATAGAGTGGTGCATTTAGCTGCTCAAGCTGGTGTGCGTTATTCACTTGAAAATCCTAACGCTTACGTCGACTCAAATATTGTTGGCTTTGTGAATATTCTAGAAGGGTGTCGCCATAATAACGTCGAGCATTTGGTGTAC
>VMHT01007068.1_pt1 | contig 38015 bp, 28 predicted proteins | sample 4693611 | NCBI WGS metagenome assembly VMHT01 (sample SAMN12280063, study PRJNA550983) | marine metagenome | isolation source: seawater sampled from same location over 5 years 0.02-0.2 micron viral filtrate | place: USA: collected off the coast of southern California halfway between the port... ...
AGTCGGATAGCGACGCGCTGTAAGCCACAACGATATATTTGCGGAGAAAACCATAATGGAAATCACTTTTGAACTTGGGTATGCGCTAGATACCTTTTATTTTCTAATCTGCGGTGCACTGGTAATGTGGATGGCTGCAGGTTTTGCGATGCTTGAAGCGGGTCTTGTTCGAGCTAAAAACACCACAGAAATTCTAACTAAAAACGTGGCACTATTTGCTATCGCTTGCACCATGTACATGATTTGCGGTTACGGCATTATGTACGGTGGCGGCGATTGGGGTCCTTTCCTAAGTGGCATTATGGGTGACGGTGCAACGGGTGTTGCCGAAGACCCAGCGACTTATGCGCCTTCTGCTGACTTCTTCTTCCAAGTGGTTTTTGTTGCTACAGCAATGTCTATCGTATCTGGTGCGGTTGCTGAGCGTATGAAGCTTTGGGCTTTCCTTGCATTTGCTGTAGTTATGACGGGCTTTATCTATCCAATGGAAGGTGCTTGGACATGGGGCGGCGAAGCGGTATTTGGTATGTATACCCTTGGCGACCTTGGTTTCTCTGACTTTGCAGGCTCAGGTATTGTTCACATGGCCGGTGCTGCAGCAGCGCTTGCTGGTGTACTCGTTCTTGGTGCGCGTAAAGGTAAATACACTGCAGATGGCAAAGTAAATGCTATCCCTGGTGCTAACCTGCCGCTGGCAACGTTAGGTACATTCATCCTTTGGATGGGTTGGTTTGGTTTTAACGGTGGTTCAGTACTGGCTACTGCCACGGTTGAAAGTGCAAACTCAGTAGCAATCGTATTTATGAACACGAATGCTGCAGCTGCAGGTGGTGCAATTGCTGCACTTATCGTTGCACGCATCTTGTTTGGTAAAGCTGACTTAACAATGGTACTTAACGGTGCGCTGGCTGGTCTTGTTGCTATCACAGCAGAGCCGTCTACGCCAACACCTCTGCAAGCTACGCTATTTGGCGGCCTTGGCGGTATCTTAGTCGTACTTAGCATTGTTGCACTAGACAAAGTTAAAATTGACGACCCAGTAGGTGCTATCTCAGTGCACGGTGTGGTAGGTCTTCTTGGTCTAATCCTTGTACCTTTCACAAACGACGGTTCAAGTATCACAGGTCAGCTAATTGGTGCCGCGACTATCTTTGTATGGGTATTTGTAGTGAGCCTTATCGTGTGGCTAGTGATTAAAGCGGTGATGGGTGTACGTGTGAGCGAAGAAGAAGAGTTCGACGGCGTAGACATGAGCGAATGTGGTCTGGAAGCATACCCAGACTTCACAAGCGGCCGTTCGTAAGAGAGTCTCGATTAGGCAAAGCAATAATTACAACAATAATGTCTTATTACTTCCTTTTAAGCCCCGCAATTGCGGGGCTTTTTTCGTTAAGGTAGCCGTATTCACGGCGTCGGAATAGTGAAAAAAGGCACTGTAGAAAAGGGCCTAGGCGTAATGTGACAATAACGCTACACTATGAAGCAATCTGCTCATGCAAGGCCCTAAATAACCTTCGCAGTAAACAAAGGAACATTATGACTGCAAACGTACGACTTCTCTCTTTGGTACTTGTACTTTTTAGTGTTAATTGCTTAGGCTACGACAGGGTAACCGGGCAGCCTTTTGCCAGTCGCTCTGAGGTTATTGCGAAAAACGGGATGGCAGCAACCAGTCAGCCGTTAGCTACACAAGTGGCGCTCGATATTTTAAGGCAAGGCGGTAGCGCGGTAGATGCTGCTATTGCAGCCAATGCAATGCTAGGTTTAGTTGAGCCCACGGGAAGCGGTGTAGGCGGTGATTTATTTGCTATTGTTTGGGATGCCAAAGCAGAAAAGCTCGTAGGGCTAAACGCTTCAGGCCGTTCTCCAAGGCAGTTAACAAAAGACGTTTTTGCCGAACGCGGGTTGCATCAAATACCTAAATTTGGCCCACTTCCGGTCTCGGTGCCCGGTGCCGTAGACGGTTGGTTTATGCTTCATGATAAGTTTGGCAAGCTGCCCATGTCCACGTTGCTTACGCCTGCTATCAAATATGCCCGAGAAGGGTTTCCCGTGTCTGAGGTTATTGCTTACTACTGGCAAATGAATTACGAGCGTATTGGTCATTACGATGGGTTTGCGGACACCTTTTTGCTTGACGGCAAAGTGCCGCAAAAAGGAGATGTTTTTAAAAATCCGGGGTTGGCGGTAACTTACGAAAAGATTGCCACAGGTGGGCGCGACGCATTTTACAAAGGCGATATCGCGCGTACGATTGATGCCTATATGAAATCTCAAGGGGGCTATTTATCATATCAAGACTTATCGTCGCATACCTCTGAGTGGGTCGAGCCGGTTTCGGCGAATTATCGAGGCTACGACGTCTGGGAGCTACCGCCTAACGGACAAGGCATTGCCGCCTTACAAATACTCAATATATTAGAACACTACGATATTGAGGGTATGGGCTTTAATTCTGCCGATTATATCCACACTTTTGTTGAAGCCAAAAAGCTTGCCTTTGAAGACCGTGCAAAGTTTTATGCGGACCCCGATTTCAACGAAATCCCTGTCGACTGGCTCATTTCTAAAGAATACGCTGCTAAGCGCAAAACGCTCATTGATAACGAGCGGGCAGCAAACCGTGTCGATGCAGGTATTTACGAAGGCGATACCATCTACCTCACTGTGGCTGACAAAGACGGCAATATGGTGTCGCTTATACAGAGCAACTACCGCGGCATGGGTTCAGGAATGACGCCGCCCGGGCTAGGCTTTGTACTGCAAAACAGAGGTGAAATGTTTACGCTTGAAGAGGGCCATTTCAATGAATACCGGCCAGGTAAAAGACCTTTTCACACGATTATTCCGGCTTTTGTCACGAGAAATGGTAAACCTGTTTTAAGTTTTGGCGTAATGGGGGGCGGTACTCAGCCTCAAATGCATGCCCAGATTATCGTGAATATTCTCGACTTTGGCATGAACCTGCAAGAAGCTGGCGATGCGCCTAGAATACTCCACAGCGGTTCGAGCAGCCCAACAGGCGCGCTCATGACCGATGGTGGCTTTGTGAGTTTAGAATCAGGGTTTAGTGAGACGGTGCAGCGGGAGCTGATGGAGCGAGGTCATAAGCTTCAGCGTGTAGTGGGAGCCTTTGGTGGTTACCAAGCTATTGCGTGGGATGAGCAGAAAGGCGTTTATTTCGGTGCCTCGGAAAGCCGAAAAGATGGACAAGCCGCAGGCTATTAAGCACACTAGGGTAAAGAATAAACAGTAAGTTCTATGCAATAATAAGGCACTGCTTCGCGAGAAATGGTTTTCAAGCTTGAATCAGTAGTCATAACGTAAGTAGGGTTCACTTTACGCGAGTAGCGAATTTTACAAAGACGTCAATAATAACAAGAGCAGCGATGACACAACCACAAAAAGGCCTCTGCGCTGAGCCAAATTTACATGCACAGTACTTGTTACTGAATGTCATTGATGATGATAGCCAAGCGGTGCGCGCTAAACTCTCTCGCGTGCTGGATATTTTCGAGCATTTCGAAAATGAGCATTATGAAGCCATGGTGACAGGGGTCGTTGCGATTGGCACTAACTATTGGGCAGAGGTATACCCTGGCCTCATCCCTATAGAACTTGCCCCTTTCCCTGATATGCAGTGTGAAGATAGAAGCGCGCCGACTATGCCATGCGATCTGTTTATTCAAATTCGCGCTGACCGATTAGATATCTGCCATGCGGTGGGTATTGAAGTGATGGATCTATTGCGTATTCACGTAGAGCTAGTTGAGCAAATTCGCGGCTTTAGATACTTGGATGGGCGGGATCTCAACGGGTTCTTATACGGGGCTGATAATCCCCGGGGTATGAAGCGCCGTAAAGTCGGTATCATTGGCGAAGACGACCCTGATTTTAGCGGTGGTAGCTACGTTCATATACAGCGTTATCGACATGATTTGCGCCGCTGGAATAGCCTTTCAAGTCGACAGCAAGAACAAGTTATGGGGACGACCCAAGAGCATAACTTGGTAAGCAGTGAGCAATCCGAATCATCCCATAGTGTTAGAGCGAGCACCGTCGCCCCCGATGGCGATGAGCCTAGGTTAATTAAACAAGGCATGCCTTATGGGGATATGGCATCACAAGGCTTGTTTTTCGTTAGTTGTAGTGCAAGCGCTCGGCCATTTAAGCAGATGCTTCATAGCCAAATTTATGGCAACGGAGAAGGGGATTACGATCGTTGGTTAGACTTTACCAGTGCAGAGACAGGCGCAGCTTTCTTTGCGCCATCAATAACCTTTATTCGTCAGCAAGCCAAACTATCTGATGTTTAACGTGAAGTATAATAATTAAACTTCAAAAAAGGGCCTGCACGTGAAGTAGGCGGTACTTTGAAAACACCGTTAAAGCACTAATGCACCGTCCCAATCATCTTTAAGATCTAAACTTCTATAAATTCGGCATACATCAAGGTGATGATGTACAAGTGAGTCATCAGGGCTAATGGCAAGGGCTGTCTCGAAAAAGGCAATGGCCTCTTCCCATTGTTGATTAATTCTGCATGCTAAGCCTGCAGCAACCTTAGTTTGTACGGCCAGCTTTTTAGCTTGCTCTTCCTCTGATAGGTGACTTAATACCTCGTATATCTCAATCGGGGCTTTGCGACCCTTAACTCTAACCCAATCCAGTAACCGAGTTTTTACTGGATAGCCGGGCCCTATAATTTGAAGTAGTTGGGCGCTTACAATAATATCGGCCTGGTATTTAGGGGTTAGCGCCTCTAATCGTGAAGCAATATTCACACTATCGCCGATAACGGTGGTATCCATTCTATCTTCAGAGCCTACAGTACCCATAATAACGGGGCCAAAATGAATACCAATTCCCATATTGATGGGTTCGTAACTGCTGTTTTTTCTATGCCCGTTGTAGATGGTTAATGCTTTGCGTAAATCAAGGGCAGCTTGAACGGCATCCAAGGCTTTTTGCTGCGGTGTACCGCCTTGATGGTCGAATAACGCCATAATGGCGTCACCCATAAACTTATCAATAAAACCGCGGTTTTGGTGAATAGGGTCGTTCATTCGGGTGAAGTAAGAATTGAGGAAGTTCATCAATTCCTGGGGGGTTATCCTTTCAGAGAAACCGGCAAACCCGCGGATATCACAAAACATAATGGCAACATCGTTTTCAGCAGCATAGCCGAGGCCGAGCGAGTCCACTTCAGTGTTCGCCATGTGTTCAACGAATTGCCTAGGTACAAATTTTTGGAAGGTTTGGTTGAGCTCTAACGCTTCGTCAGCAGCAGCTTGAAAACGTGCTTCGTCGGCTGCTTGAAGGGTAGCGACCCGAGTGCTTGCACTGCGAGAGAGCGCTTTTTTTAGACGGTACTTAAAGCGTCTGCTGCGTCTGATATACAGGAAAGTAATTGCCGTGCTGTAAATTACAAGTGCGCATAGTGCGCTTGTCTGCCAATCCATTGTTAACCACACCTTTCAACTTCTTATAAATATAGAGCTACTAGGGATAGCCCAAAAGGAATTTAAGATACGTTTAAGAAAAGTATAAAGAAGAGAACGGCACTAGCACATTACTTTTGATTACATTTACATTCTGCTAGCGCCGGACTTTTATTAACAATTAAGAGGACATTAACTTATAACGTTGAGAATACCTTGTCTGCCGCAGCAAGCGTCTTCTCAATAACTTCAGCGTCGTGGGCTTTTGAAACAAAACCTGCTTCATAAGAGGCAGGTGCCAGGTAGACGCCTTGTTCTAACATACCGTGGTAAAACTTATTGAACTGTTCGGTATTACAGTTAATGGCCTGCTTATAGTTGGTAACTTTCTCTACGTCAGTAAAGAATATCCCAAACATACTGCCCGCAATATTAGTAGTTAGGCTAATATTGTGCTTATCTGCTAGGTCTTGGAAACCGTCCACCAAAGCTTGGGTGTTTTCAAAGATAGAGTCGTACAGGCCTGGCTGTTTAATTTGCGTCAATGCGGCAAGGCCTGCAGCCATAGCAACTGGGTTACCTGACAATGTGCCCGCCTGATAGACTGGGCCAGTTGGGGCAATGTGGGTGATAATATCGCGGCGTCCACCGAAGCAGCCCACCGGCATACCACCACCAATCACTTTACCTAAACAGGTTAAGTCAGGTTTTACGTTGAAGCGCTCTTGCGCGCCGCCGCGAGAAACGCGGAAACCAGTCATAACCTCATCAAAAATCAAAACGCTGCCGTATTGGTCACAGATAGCGCGTAGCCCTTCTAAGAACCCTTCTACAGGCGGAATGCAGTTCATGTTACCGGCTACAGGCTCAACAATAATGCACGCGATATCATCGCCGTGAGTTTCGAAAATCTCTTTTACGCTGTCTAGGTTGTTAAATTCAACGGTAAGCGTGTGCTCTGCCACGTTTGCCGGCACGCCAGGGGAGCTAGGAACGCCAAGAGTGAGCGCGCCAGACCCCGCTTTCACCAACAATGAGTCGGCATGACCGTGGTAACAACCTTCAAATTTCACAATCTTGTTTCTGCTGGTGTAACCACGAGCAAGGCGAATAGCTGACATGGTGGCTTCAGTACCTGAATTTACCATGCGTACCATTTCCATAGATGGCACCATTTCGCTTACCAATTCAGCCATAATTACTTCGGCTTCAGTTGGCGCGCCGAAAGAAAGGCCACTGCAAGATGCCTCTATGACTGCTTCGCGAATTGGGGCGTTGTTGTGGCCAAGGATCATTGGGCCCCAAGACTGGATGTAGTCGATGTATTGCTTGCCATCCGCATCCCACATGTAAGCGCCGTCTGCTTTAGTAATAAAGCGAGGAGTACCGCCCACCGCCTTAAAAGCGCGAACAGGTGAATTTACGCCACCGGGAATGGTTTTTTGGGCGCGGGTAAATAGGGCTTCAGATTTTTGCATGTAATTACTTACTCTTGTTGCTGTACCAAACCACATCGCGTTCGTACTTGGTGAGAAGGTTTTCTACCCCAAGTGTTAATGCAAATAATGCCATTCTCACAAGCACACCGTTATCGGTTTGCCTAAAAATGGCGAGGTTCGGATTAAGGTTTAGATCGTTATCTAATTCGTTGGCTTCCATACGTGAATCGCGAGGAAGTGGATGCATAATAACGGTCTTTGACTGAAAGTGTTTGGTGTAAATAGACTGATTAAGTCTAAATTTACCACGGTATTTGTTGGCTTCTTCTTGCGATGGAAAGCGCTCTTCCTGAATGCGGGTTTGATAGCAGATATCTGCATCCATATTCCCTTCAAGGGTGTCAGTAATGGTAAGTTGGTGGCCGGCATTTTCAATCGCATCAATGATGGGCTGGGGCATCGCCAGCTCTTTTGGCGAAATAAGCGTAAAGCGGATATTGTTAAACAAGCACAAAAGGCGCGATAGAGAGTGTACCGTGCGCCCGTATCTTAAGTCCCCAATCATGGCAATGTGCAAACCGTCAATGCCGTGACCATTGTATTCCAATTCCCGTTTAATTGTGAAAAGGTCAAGCAGCGCCTGAGTAGGGTGCTCGTTCGCGCCGTCGCCCCCATTGATTACCGGTACGCGGCTGCCTTCTGCAAACTCAGCTACGGAGCCTGCCGCGGGGTGGCGCATGGCGATAATGTCGGAGTAGCCGCTTAACACACGTGCCGTATCGTAAAGCGACTCCCCTTTTGCTAGCGCCGAACTCGACATGCCGGTAGTTTCTCTTACCTCGCCGCCTAATAGATTAAAGGCAGTCCCGAAACTCACTCGGGTACGAGTGCTAGGTTCAAAGAAAAGGTTACCGAGAATAGCGCCATCAAGCACCGTGGTGCGCTTTTGCCGCGTGGCATAGGGCTTCATAGAATTGGCAACTGAGAAGACTTTCTCAATGGCCTCGCGATCGAATTGATTAACCGAAAGAATGTGGTTACCGGTAAAGTCAGACATGCGCTTCTCAATCATCAACGAAAACGGCGCTAGTGTATAATACCCCTTCATACAAGTCATTAGGGCACAGGCATCTTTACCCTACGTTTTTTAAAGCTAGGTACGAGGCAGATGTGGCTTTTAACATATCATTACAGGGAACTACGTGAGCCGGATTGCTGCGTATAATGTGTAAAGAGTAAAAGAATTTTTTCCGCTGCTTGTGCCACGTGTGACTGAATTTCTTCATTCGAAAGTGGCGATTGAATGCCACAAAGCATCATGGTGTGATAATCACCTTTTAACAACGAGCAATAGTCACACGCTAGCTGGTGAGCGAGGTCGTGATTTAAGCTGCCTCGACCAAACGTCTCAATCACATCGCTTAATGTCTCAAGTGACGCTTCAGGGCCAGCCTGATAAAACAGCGTTGCGACATGGGGGTTGTTTACTGCCTCTGCAATGATGACGCGAAAAATGGCGATGGCGTCTGGGTCTTGCAACAATCGCATAAACTGATGGCCTACTTTTTGTAAACATTCAAATAGTGAAAGGGCGTTTGAGGTTGCGTTGATAAGTTGCTGGGTATCGAGCTGATATGACCGGCATTTCGAGGTAATTGCCGCCTTAAATAAAGCGTCTTTGCTTTCAAAGTGGGAATAGACCGTCTGTTTAGATACACCAGAGGCCTTCGCGACGGTGTCCATTGAGGTGTTAGCGAACCCTTCTTTCAAGAAAAGGCGAGAAGCCGCATGCAAAATCATGTGATATTTTTCTTCACTCTTTGGTCGACCTTGCTTTTTTATCGTAGGCAATGCACTTCTCACTATTTGTTAAATATTTATATATCAAACTGGACGGTCTAGTATTAATATACTAGCATAGCTCAATAAGTATGCAAATGTGGTCTAGAGCGTGCTCTAGAATAGTTAAGGGATTCATTATGTCAGCTGCGGCGTCGCTTGCTAAAAGTGGCAAGCTAATACTCGTTATTTCTATTGTCGTGTTTATTGCAGCTCTGGTTGTACTTCTTATGACCGCAGGCTTAGGCAACGCAACGCAAGCCCCAGAAGCACGATTGCCTGTTGCCGTATCCACAGGCACCATCAAAATACAATCGGGTTTCGAAACACCAATTAATGTCTTTGGCCTGGTTGAATCGCCTAAAGCTGCATCCCTGTCTTTTGACGTGGCGGGTCAAGTCACCACACTACTTGTTGAAGAGGGAGATGTGGTTAGCCAAGGCGACATCTTAGCGCGACAAGATTTACAGCGCCTCAATGCGAGAAAGCGCGAACTTCAGGCCTCTCTTGAACGCGCTAACGCCGACCTGGCACTTACTCAAGTTAACAGTGATAGAACGACATCACTGGTTGAGAGAAAACTGGAGTCAGCGCAGCGTCTTGACGAGGTAAAAGCCAGCCTGAATGTCGCAAAAGCGCAGGTTAGCGAAATCAAGGCTACGCTGAATTCCCTTAATGTTGAAATGCGCAAAGCCACACTTATTTCTCCTTTTGACGGCGTAGTCAATCGCCGTTTTTTAGATGAAGGCAGTGTCGTAAACGCTGGAAGCCCTGTGTTTGGGCTCACTAGTATCGAGAACTATCAAGCGCGGTTTGCTGTTCCAGCCGACGTTATTGATCAGTTTGAGGTGAATGAGCCCGTTCTTGTAAAAGTCGGTGACATAAACGTAGCAGGTACTGTCACGCAGCGTCTTCCCATTCGCAACGTGCAAACCAGAACTGTTGATATTCTTGTCACATTGAACAGTAACGAGCGAGTTCGACCGGGCGATATGGCTATTTTATCTGGCTTTCGTTCTCATACAGAGACCGGAGCTTGGTTGCCAGTTAATGCGTTAAGTAACGGGCTACGCGGGTTGTGGCGTGTGTTTGTATTATCAAATGAGAAAAATACCACCCTAGAAGCGCGTATTGTTGAAGTGGTGTATACCGACGGCAATAATGCGTTTGTTCGCGGTGCGCTCAAAGACGGCGAAATTTATGTCAATGAAGGCACTCATAAGCTGGCTCCCGGGCAAATGGTGTCTATTCCAAGCCAGCATAAAGCTGGGGCGCGCTAGTGAAAACCTTCAACTTTGATAAAGACAAATCGTACCCGTGGTACACGCTTTTTTACCGCCGAGGACACCTGTTGGTGTTAAGCCTGCTTATTCTTATAACCGCTGGCCTTTCCGCCTTAGGCTCACTTCCACGTATAGAAGATCCACGAATAGATACCCGAAATGCACTTATCATAACGCAATATCCAGGTGCTTCAGCTGAACGAGTAGAAGCCTTAGTGAGTGACGTACTTGAAGATAGGCTAAGGGAAATCTCCGAAATTAAGGAAGTAAAGTCTACCTCTCGCGCAGGTATTTCAATCATTTTAATTGAAACGCAAGACTGGATTAACAATACCAGTAACGAGCAACTTTTCAGTGAAATTCGCGATGCGATTGGGGCGGCAGCGGAATTATTCCCGGAAGGTGCAATGGCGCCTATCTTCGATGAAAAGCGCGGGGCTACCGCATTCACCTTACTGCTTTCTGTTCGCGCCGAACACTTTGAAAATACACCTATTACGCTAACCGCCCGCCTAGCCCAAGAGCTCACCGACAGGCTGCGTAACGTAAGTGGAACCGAATTGGTTCGCGTCTATGGCGCGCCTGAAGAGGAAATAAGCGTTAATATCGACCCAATTAAACTTGCAGCCACCGGCCTCAACCTGCAGCAGGTCAGTGCGTTAATTCGTCGCGCCGACCCTAAGCTTCCCGCAGGCATGCTAAACACACAACAAAGCAATTTGCGTTTTACCGTGGGTGAGGGACTTAACGGCGTAAATATGATTGCTTCAATTCCTTTGGTTAACCAGCAAGGCCGCTATTTACGTGTCGAAGACGTTGCTACGGTAGAGCGAGGCTACAAAACGCCACGCAATGAAGTGGCCTTTTTAAACGGTGAAGAATCAATTTTTGTTGCAGCGCGAATGCAGCCTTCTCTTCGCTCGGATGTATGGACAAAAAACGCGCTAGCGGTGGTGGAGCAGTTTAACCGGGATTTTAGTGGTACTTTAACGGCCACTGTGGCGTTTGAGCAAAATGAGTACACCGCCACTCGCCTAGCCGACTTATCTATGAATCTGTTGATGGGTTGTGCAGTAGTTATGCTGGTTATTTTGCTTTTCATGGGCTTTCGCGCTGCGTGGATTGTGGGGCTTGCATTACCTTTGTGCGCGGCGTTTGCGCTATTTTCGTTAAGTTTTTACAACGAGCAAATTCACCAGATGTCTATTTTCGGCATGATCATCGCCATCGGCTTGCTTATAGACAACGCGATTGTTATCACCGACGAGATACGCATTAATTTGCAAGATTCGAATTTAACGCGGGTTGGGGCTATGGCGAAAAGTGTGTCTCACTTATTTGCTCCCCTTTTAGCGTCAACCCTTACCACTATCTTGGGCTTTATGCCTATCTTTTTGCTAGACGGAAACATCGGTGATTTCGTAGGGCCAATTGCGATAAGCGTGGTCATGGCGTTAATTGGTTCGCTGTTCATTTCCCTTACGATAATTGCTGCGCTTGCCGCCCGTTTCTTACCAAAAAACGATGGTGAATCTGCACAGGGTATGGCGTCGCAATCATGGTGGAAAGTGGGCCTTCAAGCACCGAATCTCAGTCTTGCGTTTAAACGGCAGCTTGGCCGATGGATTAAACAGCCTGTTTTAGTGCTGTCTGTTATCGCAGTGCTTTGCTTGTCGGGGTTCGTGCTATCGGGAACCTTAGCCAACGTGTTCTTCCCTAGTGCAGACAGAGATCAGTTTGAAGTGTATTTGTGGACGAAAGAGGGAAGCAGTCTCGACAATACCACCGCCTACGTTAAAAAAATTGATAGCGCGATACGCGCAGAGCAAAGTGTAAAGCAAGTAAGTTGGCTGGTGGGCGGCTCGGCCCCTTCAGTGTATTACAATCAAATGATGACCCGCGATAACATGCCGTATTTTGCTAATGCGGTGGTATCGACTGATACCGTAGAAGATGCGGTCAACCTTGTAGGCAAGTTACAGCGAGACCTTGATATTGCCTATCCGAAAGTACAAATTGTTGTTCGCGCCTTTGGTCAAGGCCCGCCTATAGCGGCGCCGGTGGAAGTAGAGATCTTTGGCCCAGACCTTAACATCCTAAACGACCTAGGGGATAAGGTGCGCATGTTAATGTCACAAGTAGACGGTATTTCCCAGTCAACTGCCAGTATCTCTATGGGCGAGCCAGAATTAAAAATTAACGCTGATAGCGACAACTTATCGTATTTAGGTTTGACTCTGTCTGAACTTGCCAATCAAATGCAGATTAACTTTTCGGGAATAACTGGCGGCTCGGTGTTAGAAAGCACAGAAGAGATCCCTGTTCGCGTTAGGCTTGATGAGGCATTTAGGCAAAATGTAACGGGCGTCGATGCGATGCCTATTCCAGTGGCCGGTAACAACGCTATTTCTTGGTCGCCGCTTGCCGCCGTGACGCATTTGTCGCTACAGCCTGCTACTAGCAGTATTACCCGGGTCGATGGAGAGAGGCTAAATAGAATTCAGGCATTTTTATTACCCGGCGTACCGGCCATAGATGCCAGTAATCATTTGCGTGACTTGTTAGAAAGCCGTCTCATTCTGCCCGAGGGCTATCGAATTCACTTAGCGGGAGATGCCGACGAGCAACAGCAGGCGCTAGGTAAGCTTGCCACCTATGCTCCGGTGCTATTGGTGTTGATGGTAACCACGTTAATCTTAACGTTTACCAGTCTTCGTTTGGCTGGCGTTATTGGCCTAGTGGCCATACTGTCGGTGGGGTTGGGTATGTTTAGCTTATGGATTTCTGGTTTACCCGTAGGCTTCAATCCGCTACTTGGCTGCGCCGGGCTTATTGGTGTTGCTATTAATGGGTCTATCGTGGTGATTGCCGCGATAAACGCCAACCCAAAAGCGAAGCAGGGCGACACTAAAGCTATTGTTGAAGAAACCATGAGCTGCAGCCGTCATATTCTGTCGACAACCTTTACCACGGTGGGGGGCTTAATTCCTTTATTACTCTTTAGCGAAGGGAGCTTCTGGCCGCCGTTGGCAGTGGTGCTGGCAGGGGGCGTTGGGTTCTCTGTGATATTGTCGTTAGTTTTTACCCCTACCATAGTGGCGGCGTTTCAAAGATATCGATATAGAAATCACACATTGGCATAATTTTACGGTTAAACTATCCCTTTTTACTAAACGTATAAGTCAGGCTTATTAGCGTATGCGAAAATCAAACCCCTTATTGCGCTGGTGGCATACTGACTGCGTAAAATGTAAGCGCATAAGACTTTATATCGTTTGGGCCATAATTATGTTGGTGGTGTATCTCTATGTCTGGCACTAGTGTTGAACCTATCTATATTCGAGCAGCGTCTAAAAGTAACGGCATTACCAGTTTAGTGCTGGGATGCGTGGGGCTTATTGCTGCCGCGTTATGGCTGGCTTTCTTACCCGATTGGTTATTTTTAGCGGGCATCTTCCTAACCAGTGCGGCGCTCGTGTGTTTATTAGTCGGCTACTTCAAAATTCGCGAGCCAGACTACAGCTTAGAGATTGCGAAAGACTACATCACTTATCGCCACCGTTTAGGCAGTTGGCGCATCCATTGGGAGAACTTACAGCGGGCCGATTGCCCTCGCGTTAGGCATGGTTTAGACCATATCCCTCTTGAAACCATAGGGTTTAAGATTAAAAGTTATACAGACTTTTTAAATACCATTTCGCCAAGACTAGCGACCCATTTGTTGATGGAGCAACGGCCTTTGCTTATGCAAAATACCGATGAAAACTGTGCCTCAGGCAGTTGCTATGAACAATCGATGTTTGATGATAAACAGTACGTTATGGAAGACGGCACCGTTATAAAAGGGATTAAAGCTATGCTGGCTCATCGCATGGTTGAGCTAAGAAAGCGTCTTGGTTTTGATATTTTTATTGCCAGCTCAGAGCTTGACCGCGATGTGGGTGAATTCGCCGCACTTATAGCCCAATGCCAACAGGCGAGGCAGAGTATTGAAACGCAGGCTACGGTGCACGTTCAAGATTAGAACGTGCCATTATGGTTGATGCTTTCTCTTATCACCTTTTTGGCTTCTTCGAGTAGGGCTGGTAAATGTTCATCGACCATGGCATGTTGTCCTAATTTAAGCGCGCTCTCAGTTTCATTGGCCAAATGTTGCATTCTTGGTAGACCCGTGTAGCAACACGCGCCGTGAAGCTTATGCACCTCTGCTTTAAGCGCGTTGTAATCTTTTGCGTTCCATAGTGCTGAAAGGGTATCGATCGTCTCTGGAAGCTGCGCAATAAAGCTATCAAGCATCTCTTTAGCCGTATCCTGATTCTGATTGGCACGCTTTAAGGCAAGCTGCCAGTCGATAGAAGGGAATACAATCTCTCCCGGCTCAATACTGTGGCACCACGATTTAATTAAGGTGATCAGCAGGTCAACTTCTATGGGCTTAGGCAAGTAGTCATCCATTCCTGATGCCAGCAGTCGGTCTTGCTCTTCTTTGAACGCATGGGCGGTTACTGCCACAATAGGGGTGCCCATATTTAATGGCGATTTTCTAATTTCTCTGGTGGCCTGCACGCCATCCATACCCGGCATTTGCACGTCCATTAAGATAAGGTCAAATTCTTGTATTTGGCACTGATTTACTGCGTCTTGCCCATTGATGGTAGTAATCAGCTCAATAGGGGAGTGGTCAAGCCAAGTATGTAGGAGCTTAAGGTTCATTTCCATATCGTCAACGGCTAAGACCTTCACTTTGGGCAAGCTTTCAATTTTCTCAATCATCGCATTTTTAGCCGGTGTCACTTTACAATGAACCAAACTATCGAGTTTAGTTAACGTCATTGGCATGCGCACTTGTGAATGGAAGTGTTGCGAGAGGCTAGGGTATTGAGCGAATGGCTCTGGACCCGAGTACCAAAGAATGCGTTTTTGCGCGGGGAACTGAACAAAACGGCTAAGGTATGCATCTCGCAAGCTCATTTTGCTTACGGGCACGGCGGCCATAAAGAAATCATATTGACCAGTAAGTGTAGCCAAGTAATCTAGCGATTCTACCGAGATTACCTGCGCCCCCAAGATAGACAACATGTTAGCGCTTGCACGACGCGTTGCAGGCACGGGGTCAAAGATAACCACTTTTTTGCCTAGCCAGTCTTCATTGCTGCTTAGTGCGTATTTTTGACTTAACTGGGTCATACGAAGAGAAACGATAAACGTTGAGCCTTGGCCAAGTGCGCTTTTAAGGGTTAAGTCGCCGTTCATTAAGCGCACTAGTTCCCTGCTAATAACCAGCCCTAACCCCGTACCTTGGTAGTTGCGATTCAAGGCATCATCAACTTGCGAAAACGCGTTAAACAGCTTCTTTCTATCTTGGCGGCTAATGCCTATGCCCGTATCTTCGATAGTCATATTCACTTCGTGGATACCGTGGGGTAGTGCGCGGCCTCTCACTGAAAAGGTTATGGTACCGCTTGATGTGAATTTTAAGGCATTGCTTAGCAAATTGTTCAGCACCTGCTTGATGCGAAACACGTCGCCAATGAGTTTTTCAGGCAGCGGATGTAAATCAAAAACAAACTCAAGGTGTTTACTGTGAGAAGACTTCGCCATAATGGTGACCATTTCTTCTAGCAGTTTGTTAGGGGAGAAAGGCTGGTTATTAATGGTTAACTTACCCGCTTCAATCTTGGAAAAATCTAATACGTCATTGACGATAGTGAGCAGGTTATCGGCGGCGGTATTTACTATTCTTACTTGCTCTTGCTGATCCGTGGGCAGTGAAGCATTATTCAATTCTTTGCTGAAGCCTAAAATGGCATTGAGGGGCGTGCGAATCTCATGGCTCATGTTGGCAAGGAACTGAGACTTAACATTACTGGCTTTGATCGCGTCTTTTCGCGCAATATCTAAGCGGGCATTTTGTTCTTCAATAAGCTCAACATTGTTGCGCAGATCGTTGGTGGCCTGTTCGACTTCGCTTTCAAGCTGGCTTCTGCTCTTTTCCATAAGGGCGAACGAGAAGAGGCCGGCTTCAAGGAATACCCCTACTTGGAAACAGTAAGTGGTAAAGTCGTTGGAAGGGAGTACACCGATAAGGCTTAGCATTCCCACGATAGCGCCGGTGGCAAGCATACCCCATGCGAAGATGAAGTACCGGGCCGGTTTGAAGTTATTAAAGAAGGCTTCAAAGCCCGCATAGATATAGCTTAAAATGGCAACAAGCCCAACGCCATACACTAAATTGTTTTTCCAAATTGAAGGCAGTAGGTCAACGAAGCAAATAAGGCCGGTTAGCCCTTGGCAAATCAATAGCAATTTAATAATGGGGTGCGCAGTAGGGGAATGCCTATTCGTCTCCAAAAATGTCATGGTAAAGACCCCAGAACTGATACCAATAATCACAAAGATAAGCTCGGAATGACCGACTAGCCAAGAGGGAATTCCTTGGCTAAATACAAGCTGGATATGACCGCCCCACACAAACTGCCATAAAAGCACCGCACCAATATAACCCACATAAGCAATCAGGCTTTTCTCTCGAACACCAAAGAAGAGGGCTAAATTGGAGATGGCGAGGATAAGTAACCCTCCATAAAAAAAGCCCCACAGCATACTGTCGGCTTGGAAATAGCTGCTGTGAATAGGCTCTGCCTGAATGCGAAGTGGTGCGATTAAGCTAGATGAGCGGCTTTCAATGCGGATGTATAGGTCGACGGCGTCGCTATCAGACAGTTCAATACGAAAGGTCGGGACGCGAAAACGCTGCTCTTTTTGCGCTTTTCCCTGGTGACTTTGTTTTATGACTTTACCGTTTTTAACCAAATAAAAGTCAACGCTATCTAGTTGACTGAAGTTAATTGTAAATACCCAATCTTCTTCATTTGATACATTGGCTACAGAGGTAAGCAACCACATACCGTTGTTGCGAAAGCCAAAGTTAGGATTGTCGTGGGGATGCATCAAAAAGTCGTTTCGGCGCCTCGATACATCGCTAATGGTAAGTTGGTAGTCGGTTTCAAATAAAAAATACAGTGAATCAGACAAGTCTAGCGTACTTTCTTCATCGAAAAGTTGCTCGATATGCTGAGCATAAGCAGTGGAGGCTAAGCCGCTAGCTAAAAAAAAGAAAAGAAAAAAGAATACGCGAAAGATAGCCATGATTATCTGTACTTTTAACCGTTTAATTAGGATTTTTTGTTATTTTGGGATTGAATAGTGAAGGGCAAAATTCAATCTTCCCTATTTAACCACTCTCTTTGAAGAATAACAAAACAAACACTTATGCCGTAAATTGGGGTAAATATACTCAGCCAAAGCCGCGACATTTGGTTTGAAAGATTGCACACCATTGCGCTTTACCCCACAATAGCATTTAACGCTTCCGTGCTTTCACCTAGTGGTGCGCTAACAACGCGTGGAAGACCGCCGTATTATCACGAGCGCATTGGTATTAATAACAAAACGAAAAAATTATCATGAGTGACGAGATCATCATTAATCGCGATGGGGTAGAGCAACTTCCTCTTCGACGCTTCACCGAAGACGCTTATCTTAACTATTCCATGTACGTCATCATGGACCGGGCCCTGCCGCATATTTCTGACGGTTTAAAGCCCGTTCAGCGCCGCATCATTTATGCCATGTCTGATCTTGGCTTAAACGCAAGCGCCAAATATAAGAAGTCGGCCAGAACCGTCGGTGATGTATTAGGTAAGTTCCACCCTCACGGCGACTCGGCGTGCTATGAAGCTATGGTGCTTATGGCGCAGCCCTTTTCGTATCGCTATCCGCTGGTGGATGGCCAAGGGAACTGGGGGGCACCAGACGACCCTAAATCCTTTGCTGCCATGCGTTATACCGAAGCCAAGCTATCTCGTTTCGCCGAAGTCTTGTTAAACGAACTAGGCCAAGGCACGGTCGACTGGGTACCTAATTTCGACGGTACATTAGAAGAGCCAAGCGTTTTGCCTGCTCGTCTCCCCCACATTTTGTTAAATGGGGTAACGGGGATTGCGGTAGGTATGGCGACAGATATTCCGCCGCATAACGTTAGAGAGTTAGCTAATGCCTGCGCAATGCTGTTGGACAATAGTAAAGCCGAATTAAGCGATGTCCTTGCGCATGTAAACGGGCCAGACTACCCAACTGAAGCGGAAATCATTACGCCGAAGGCTGATATACAAAAGCTTTATGAGACGGGTAGAGGCTCTATTAAAATGCGCGCTGTATATAGCGAGGAAAGCGGTGACGTGGTAATTACAGCACTACCGCACCAAGCCTCGGGCGCAAAAATTCTCGAACAAATAGCTGCCCAAATGCAGGCTAAAAAGCTGCCTATGGTCAGCGACCTTCGCGATGAATCTGACCACGAAAACCCAACTCGATTGGTTATCACGCCTCGTTCAAATCGCGTTGATGTGACCCAGCTAATGCAGCATTTATTCGCTACAACCGACCTTGAGAAAAATTATCGGGTAAATCTGAACATGATAGGGCTAGATGGTCGCCCTCAGGTTAAAGATTTGCGCACCATTTTGACAGAGTGGCTTCAGTACAGAAAAGATACCGTAACGCGCCGCTTGCAATACCGCCTCGATAAAGTACTGGCTAGACTTCACATCCTTGAAGGTTTGTTAATTGCGTTTTTGAATATCGATGAAGTTATCGAAATCATTCGAACCTATGACAAGCCCAAGCCAGAGTTAATGTCTCGCTTTGGGCTGAGCGATAAACAAGCTGAGGCTATCCTTGAGTTAAAGCTTCGCCATTTAGCCAAACTAGAAGAAATGAAAATTAAAGGTGAGCAGGATGAGCTTGCCGCAGAGCGGGATAAGCTTCAGCAATTGCTAGGTTCAGACCGCCGTCTTAAAACACTCATTAAAAAAGAAATTCTCGCTGACGCTGAAAAGTATGGTGATGATAGGCGATCGCCTATTGTGGAACGCGGTGAAGCGAAAGCTTTGTCTGAAAAGGAGCTGGTGCCGGCTGAATCGGTTACCGTTGTGCTTTCAGAAAAAGGCTGGGCACGCTGCGCGAAAGGGCACGATATTGACGCAGAGGGTTTGAGTTATAAAGCCGGTGACGGTTATTTATCTAGCGCAGAAGGCAAGAGTAATCAGCCCGCGGTATTTATGGATAGCTCGGGGCGCACCTTCTCGTGTGATGCACATGGGCTGCCATCGGCGCGCAGCCAAGGGGAGCCACTAACGGGGCGCTTTAGTATTGTCGGCGGTGAGTCCTTCCAGCATGCCATTATGGCACAAGACGACAGTAAGTTTCTGGTAGGTTCCGACGCTGGCTATGGCTTTGTTGGAACGTTTAAAGATATGGTGAGTAAAAACAAAGCGGGTAAAGCTTACCTATCGCTACCCACAGCGGCAAAAGTCATGAAGCCCACCCCCGTGACTAACCCTGATACCGACTGGTGCTTAAGTATTTCAAATGAAGGGCGCATGCTGATGTTCCCACTGCGTGATTTACCAAGCTTAGGCAAGGGTAAGGGTAACAAGCTTATTAATATTCCATCGGCGAAGTCACAGTCGCGAGAAGAATACGTCAAAATACTCACTGTAGTTCCGGATGGGACGGCCATAAAAGTAGGTGCGGGTAAACGAAATATGACGTTAAGCGCTGAAGACCTGACCCATTATCAGGGGGAAAGGGGTAGAAGAGGGAATAAACTACCTCGGGGGCTTCAGCGGGTTGATACCGTAGAAGTGGTTGTCGCTGACAAGGACGAGGCGCCCGAAGTTTTGGCATAAAGTTTAAGTTGTTCTTATGCTTAGGTGAACTACACTCAATTAAGGATTAAATGAGGATTTTACATGCTAGGCATAGTTTTTACGTCGTTAATCGATATGCTCGAGGAAAAAGTATCTCCTGAGTTCGCTGACGATGTCATCATGGAAGCTGAGTTAGAAAACGACGGCGCTTATACTGCAGTGGGCTACTACCCGTTTGAAGAAATGCAACGCTTACTTGGCGTGCTGGTGGAAAAAACGGGTAAGTCTGCTAATGAACTTTTATACGATTTCGGCTATTACCTGTTCGGCAAGCTTGCTGCAGTTCACTCAGATGTGTTAGCAAATACGAATGGCATGCTAGATATGCTGATGCACCTTGACGGGGATATTCATGTTCAAGTCAAAAAACTCTATCCCGATGCCGACTTACCCCGGTTTAAAGTACTCTCTCGCACCGATACCGCTATGCGATTACAGTACTATTCAGAAAGAGAGTTATACCCCTTAGCTGAAGGTTTGATGGACGCCGCAGCCGCGCACTACAACTGCAAGCTAGAGCGGGAAACGCACCAACTTGATACGCCACATACTTACGAATTTAGTATTTCTCTCGTTTCATAGGAGTGATCAATGGCTGATGATACGTCCTCCAGCACGCCTTCAAACGATCACGCCGCATTGCTTGAACGGCGATTGAAACGGGAGCGCGCAGCAAGAGAGCAGGCGGAAGCGTTACTCGTAGAGAAAATGGAAAGCTTGTACGAAACGCTTAAGCAAAGTCAAAATGCACAAAAGGATCTTGAGCTAGCGCTTTGGGCTTCTCAGGAGTCGTTTTGGAGCTGGAAAGCGCAATGCGATAGGATGGAGATACGCTCGTTTTCTCTTCATTCTGAGAGTGTATCAACATGGTCTGGTACGTTAATTCAATTATTAGAACGTGTGCATGAAGACGACATAGAAGGGCTTCAGTTCCACTGGAGTATGGCATTACACGGTAAGCGCGATCGTATAGAGTTCTCTTTTCGCCTAAAGCTAGATGAAGACTTCCAGTGGGTAAGGTTGCGTGGGCGTGTTTTAGAACGTGGAAACGCCGGCGAAGCATTGCACATAGTTGGTACGACAAAAGATATCACGCAACAGCGCAAGGCTGAGCAATCCTTTCATTTGATGGCATCGGCTTTTGCTAGTTCGCGAGAACCTATGCTGGTGCTTTCGCCTGACCTTGTTATTACCGAGTGTAACGATGCTTTCATTCAGTTAATTGGCGCGATGGTGAAAGACCAATGGGTTGGTCTAGATTTTAACCATATATTTATTACCGAAAAAGTCGATAAAGCGCAGTTAGCTTCGGATAAGCAAGTGCGTTTCGAGTCTAAAATTAAGACACAAAGCGGAGAAATCAGAGTCGTTGATATTTCGGTGGCGCTATTTGAGACCTATCAGCAAACTTCTTATCTCATAGCTACTATGCGCGATATCAGCGATCGCAAACGCAACGAGGCCAGACTACGGCAGCTCGCTCTTCACGATGAGTTGACTGGGTTATCAAATCGAAACTTTTTACGGGAATCTATTACTGGCTTAGTAGAGAGCAAAAAACCTTTCGTTTTAGTATTTATCGATTTAGACGGCTTTAAAGCGATTAATGATAACGCAGGGCATGAAAGAGGCGATATCGAGCTACAGCGGGTCGGCGCACAGCTTACCGCCATGTTCGGGCCAATCGGTGAAGTCGGAAGGTGGGGGGGCGATGAGTTTATAGCGGTACTTCCTTCGCAAACATGTGAGAAAATAGCTGAAAAATCTCAGCAGCTTATTCACCACATCGAAGAAGACGTGATTAGCGTTAAATCTTCAGAGCTAAGGTTATCGGCCAGTATCGGCATTGCCGACTTTCCCGCGCACAGCGACAGCATAGAAGGCTTGATACAATGTGCAGATGCAGCGATGTATCGCGCAAAAGAGCTAGGGAAAGGGCAAGCTTTCATCTACGAGCCTGGGCTTTATGAAAGCATGACTCAGCAAGTGAGTATGGTGAATGATTTACGCAGAACCGTAGAAAACCATCTACTCGATTTTTATATTCAAGGCAAATACGACCTAAACGGAGAGTTAAAAGGGGGCGAGGTATTGTGCCGTTGGATATCGGGGTTGCACGGCGTGGTTTCGCCAGCTGTATTCATTCCCATAGCTGAAGAGCAAAAGCTCGACAGTGCTATTGGTCTACAGGCTTTAGAGGCGGCATGTGATTACATTTCTATTATGGAGTCGCAGCAAGGTGAGTCAATACCGCTGTCGGTGAATATTAGCGCCAACCAAATGCTTGATCCGAACTTTCCGCAGCAGGCGCTAAAGATTTGTATGAACAACAGTGTCTCCCCTGAATATATCGAGTTGGAATTGACAGAGTCGGTATTTATTCGGGATGAAAAAGCGGCGCTTAGGGCGTTAAATACGCTAAAGGAAAATGGCTTTAGGCTCTCCTTAGACGACTTTGGTAGTGGTTTTTCATCGCTTAGCTATTTGCGCAGCTTTCAGTTTGAAGTGGTCAAAGTGGATAAAAGCTTGATTCAAGGCATACACCTAGATAGCAAAGCCAATGCACTGTTTAATGGCCTAATTGCCATGTTAAAAAGCCTGCAAATAGAGGTTGTCGCTGAAGGTGTTGAATTAGAGTCTTACTTACCTTTTATGCAACAAGCGGATATTCAGCTTATGCAGGGCTTTTACTTTGATAAACCTATGCCTTACGACCAGTTTCTTGCTAGGCATACATCGGAGCCTAACCGTTAGTACCAAGCCGCGACAACTCACTCTCTAAATTATGTTGGAATGTGTCATCGCTATTTAGGATGGGTCAGCGAATACAAAAAAAGCCCAACAATGGGCTTTTTTCACCACCCGTGGTTTATGCTATTTCGCATTCGTACTTTCAAAGATTTTATCCGCCGATGCGGCAACAAAACCAGTATAAAGTTTACCGTCAGGCATTTCATAGCGCTGGGCAAATTCGTAGAAACAGCTTGGGATAGCCACAGTCTCATCGCTAAAAGCGACGTCTGCGCGGTCGGCCATTGTCGAAGACTGAGCAAGATAAACCTCTGGTCCCCCCTTAATTTCACCGCCCGATGTGTTAAGTACAAATCCGGCTTCTTTAAGCAGGGTGTTCACATCAGCAAGCTCATTAGTGCGGGTTAAGTAGTTTACGCTTACCGTAAAATGGTTAGCACGAAAGCCCCAAGCTGCCATCCACGCCGCATATTCTGACTCATTTAACAGCGTGTCGTACTCAGCTTTAGAGACCTCCCAGTGCTTCCCTGAATACAGGAAGTTGTCGGCCTTTACCATTGAATCTGGCATTTGCTCTACAAGCTTTTTGATAATGGCTTGCGCTTGGTCTGAAAGCTCATCAACGCGAAGTTCACTAATAAACACTTTGGGCTTGGTATCGTCGGGGTGCTCAAAATGTTTGGCTGTGAGCTTTTTGGCTTCAAAGTTGTAGTCGCCTTTCGCTTCATATCCCAAAGCTAAGAAATGTGCTGCAAGCTTATCTAAGCGAGTTTTATCAAGGGCAAATGTTCTAAAAGCAACGTGGTCGTTAACGATATCGTTCGTGTTTTCTTCACCGGCTAATAGGGCATGTATTTTATGTGCTGAGGGAGTGATTGTTACGTAATCGTCCCACATATTGCTGAACAACGTATCTATGTTGCTATGCATGGTAGTAGGGTCCTTTCTGTCGTTAACTATTTTAAGGAATAGTTCGTATAAGCTAGGTGCGAAAATGGCCGAAGCGCACGGTGCTTCGGCCTTTTTAGATAACGTGAAGCTAGGCTTACATTGATAAACCTGGGCTTAACTTGCCTGGCATAGTGACTTTATCAAGCTCGACCGAAGCTACGGGGTATGCGCAGTAATCTGCTGCATAAAACGCGCTGGCTCTGTGATTGCCACTGTCGCCTACGCCGCCAAACGGTGCGGCACTGCTTGCGCCGGTAATAGGTCTGTTCCAGTTTACGATGCCCGCGCGGATACGCGCAAAGAAATAACGGTAATCTTCTTCACTGTCACCTAAAAGACCTGCCGACAAACCAAAACTGGTGTTATTGGCTTCTGCAATCGCGTCATCAAAGCTAGTATAGCGAATGACTTTTAATAGCGGACCAAAGTGTTCTTCGTCAGGCAGTGAAGCAAGCATGTCAGTTACATCGATAATACCCGGCGTAGCAAAGCCTTTGCTTTCGTCTTGCTGCTCAAGACGTACCAATACTTTACCGCCTAAGCTTTCAAGTTCTTGCTGTGCTTTCACCATGAGAGCTGCAGCACTACTTGAAATCATTGCACCCATAAATGGCTGATCTTCAGCATCGTAATCGCCAACTTTGATATTTTTGGTTACTTCGATAAGGCGAGCAAGGATCTCGTCGCCTTTGGCGTCGGCTGGCAAGAACAAGCGGCGCGCACACGTGCAGCGCTGACCTGACGTGATGAAAGCAGACTGAACGATGTCGTGTACCGCAGCATCAACATCGGCTACGTCTTTTACGATTAACGGGTTGTTACCGCCCATTTCAAGGGCCAAGATTTTACCTGGGTGGCCAGCGAACTGTTCGTGTAAGATCCTTCCTGTATGCGAACTTCCGGTAAAGAACAAACCGTCAATGTCATTGTGCGAAGCCAGGGCTTTACCCGTTTCCACTTCACCTTGGACAAGATTAAGTACACCGGCCGGAAGGCCTGCCGCATCCCACAGTTTCACCATTTCTTGTGCAACCATGGGCGTTAAATCGCTTGGTTTAAACACAACCGTGTTACCCGCGATAAGAGCAGGAACAATGTGTCCATTAGGAAGGTGACCCGGGAAATTGTAGGGGCCGAATACCGCTACCACGCCGTGAGGTTTGTGGCGAATAAAGGCTTTACCTACTGGCATTGGGTTTTCAACATTGCCGGTGCGCTCAAAGTAGGCCTTCTCAGAAATACCGATTTTGCCCATCATGGCGCCCACTTCCGTGGCCGTCTCCCACTCAGGTTTACCGGTTTCTTTTGCCATTACTTTGGCAAGGTGAGCTTTTGCTTCTTCAAGCTTAGCGCCGTAAATCTTAATAATTTCAAGACGCGCTTCAACCGTCTTCATGCTCCACGCTGGAAGTGCAGCACGGGCAGCGCTAATCGCGTCGTCGATTTGCTCTGCTGTGGCAGACTTGCCTTCCCAAATAATTTCATTTTTGGCTGGGTCAACTGAGGTTAGGTCGTGACCTTGTCCGGCAACCCATTCACCGTTTATAAAATGTGTATGTAGCATAGTGGGTGTCCTTTTAGTCTCTGTAGGTGACAGGGGCAAAGCGTACGTGTTCACCCTCTTTCACATTCAGTGCAGCAGCGGCCTGGCGAGAAAGCACGGCAACCTGCTTCTCTTCGCTTACCGTCATTTCGGTGGCTACTGCACGGAAATCAGATATAGATGTGTTAATAATGTAGTGCGTTTGCCCTAACGCAGCTGCGTTGTCGTCAATGAAAACCGGTAGTTTTACACTCGACTGTGCAGTGCGAATATGGCTTAGGTTCGCTTCAACCGTGGGGCCTGCGTCGAAAATATCTACGTAACCGCGGCAAGAAAAGCCCTCTTCCTCTAATAGCTGAAGGGCTGGGCGGGTTTTTTCGTGTACCTCGCCAATCACTTCTTGAGCTTCTTTACTCAGTAAATTTACGTAAATCGGGTATTTAGGCATAAGTTCAGCAATGAACACCTTGTTGCCAATACCCGTGAGGTAGTCGGCCGTTGGAAAGTCCATAGAGAAGAAGTGGGTCTCTAGCCATTCCCAAAACGGTGAACGGCCTTCTTCGTCACTTACACCACGCATTTCGGCAATCACGGTTTCTGAAAAGCGCTCGCGATGTTCCATCATAAACAAGAAGCGAACTTTAGACAGGAAGCGGCCGTTAATACCGCCTCGCGCTTGCTCACGAAGAAAGAGGGTGCAGATTTCAGTGACACCGGTGTAGTCATTACAAAACGTTAAAATGTCTACCGTATTGTGAATGTTTAGCTCGCGAGAAGCATGCACTACTTTACTTAAATGGTAGTGATAGAAAGCATCGTCAATACCAACTGCAGCTTCAATACCTGTCGTGCCCACAACCGTACCGGAAGTGGTATCTTCCATTACAAACAAGTATGACTCATCGCCAGGCTCGGTTACGTTAGGTTTGTTAAACGCAGTTTCTGCACGATCAATTTTGCGCTGTAGTAACTCGTCGTTAACGGGCAGTGACGTAAAGCCAATACCCGATTCAACGGCAATTTCTTTCAGCGCGTTATAGTCGGCCTTTGTAATAGGGCGAATGATATTCATGTTCGCTACTCGTGTTGTAATTATTCGGCGTTTACAACGGCGGCAACGGCGCGCTCAAAACGTGCTAAACCTTCTTTAATGTCTTCATCAGGGATAACCAATGAAGGCGCAAAACGAATCACGTTCATACCGGCAACCAAGCACATTAGGTTTTCTTTCGTTGCTGCCATCATGAAGTCACGGGCGCGACCTTGGTATTTTTCATTTAGTGCACAGCCTAGCAGCATGCCTTGACCACGAACTTCTTCAAATACGTTGTATTTTTCGTTAATCGCACCTAAAAGCTCACGGAAAAGCGCTTCTTTTTTAAGTACACCTTCAAGTACTTCTGGCTGATTAACGATATCTAATGCTTTTTCCGCAACCGCACAGGCCAATGGGTTTCCGCCGTACGTACTGCCGTGAGTGCCTGGTTTAAGGTGTGCGGCAATATCATTTGTAGTTAGCATGGCACCAATTGGAAAGCCGCCGCCTAACGATTTTGCTGTGGTAAGGATATCCGGTGTTACGCCAAGACCCATGTAAGCATACAGGTGGCCAGTACGACCAACGCCTGACTGGACTTCATCAAATATAAGTAGCGCGTTGTGCTTGTCGCATAGCTCGCGAACCCCTTTTACAAAGTCAGCGTCTGGTGGAATGATGCCGCCTTCGCCTTGCAATGGCTCCATCATTACCGCACAGGTTTTGTCAGAGATAAGTGCTTCAAATGCAGCGAGGTCGTTGTAATCACAATGGTCAACTGCGCCCGGCTTAGGGCCAAAACCATCAGAGTAAGCCGCTTGACCCCCAACCGTTACGGTAAAGAACGTACGGCCGTGGAAACCTTTATTAAACGCAATGATTTGGTTCTTATCTTCGCCGTGCTTGTCTAGCGCCCAGCGACGAGCTAATTTTAGCGCCGCCTCATTAGCTTCTGCACCTGAGTTCGCAAAATAAACTTTGTCGGAAAAGGTGGCATCGTTAAGCTTTTTAGCAAGGCGAAGCGCGGGTTCGTTGGTAAATACATTACTTAAATGCCAAAGCTTGCTGCCTTGTTCATTTAGTGCTTTAACTAGCTCAGGATGGCAGTGGCCTAAAACATTTACTGCGATACCGCCTGCAAAGTCGATGTACTCAGCACCCTCTTGATCCCATACGCGTGAACCTTCACCTCGAACAGGTACCATACCTGCTGGGTTATAGTTAGGAACCATTACATCATCAAATGTAGCGCGAGTTACGTTCATCTTTGTTACCTCTGCATTGGGCGCTAAACCACTTTTTTGTGTTCATGTTCGTAAAGCATTGGAAGAGAATTTCTTCCCACTCTTAAGCACGCAACATTATTTTAGCGCATAAAAACTAATCGGATTTGGTTTACAGTATGCCATTTTTTTTAACATTTGTCTTCTTCCTAAAAGGCTGCAGCCCTTTATTTATAAGGACTGTGGCTTAATTTGCAGGAAAAGTGAATAACTATTAACTACTGGGCTATATCATTTAGTAATAATCGAGTTTTCTGCTTGGAAAACGGTTATACGCTGGCTATAGCAGCATTGCTGCGCGAGTAAATTGTTGAAAAAAGTATCGTCCAAACACGCATGTCTATACTGAGGTTGGCGGGCAAAGCCGTAAGGAAAGCCCGTTTTCTAGAGGATAAGTGAATTTCATGTTGCACATTGCATAACGAGTGCATGAATATCCACTAAATTTTTAATGACTGTCTTCGTTTTTAACTAATGGAAGAGTAAAAATATCGATAGTTTTAAGTTTCTCAAGGGCCCCTTGAGGGTACTTTTGTTCTACAAAAAGAGGCTTTACATCTTTCATCTCAACCAGTTTCAATTGGTGTAACATCCGAACTTGTGTATAAGAGCGAGCCTGATGAAGTACTTTGCACAGGCTACCACTTTCAGCCGGTATCTTGTTCGCACAATCCCGCATAGGCGATGCTATAGGCAGCCGTTTCAAATTCATCCATTCCATGATGTCGGCACTTACTGCATCGGCAAACTCTTGTTGCATAGCAATAAGATGATTTGCTGAGGGAGTTATTTTAAGTAAGGCTTCATGTCGCTTTTGCTCCTTGTCTTTTTGACACTCTTTTAGCAGGTGAAGCTGAATTTTATCAAACAGTTTGAAGTAAAGCCGTGTTACTGCACAGCGCCCTAAGTTACTTAGCATACCCAACGTATAGGCGGTATTTTTGTTAATGTCATTGATAATCCCTAAGCGCTTTGTTGTCATGGCTACACCCGTCGAATAGCGTGTAAGCTTTTGCTTGATTAACGGATAGGGGTCGGTAATTTGCGGCATAGCGCGCTTTAAAATTAGCGAAGGGATTAAGGTGCGTAAGTTTTCTATACCTAAAAAGCTAAGCGCCGTTCTCAGCGTTTCAACAACGATAATGCGACCGCGAGAGTCTTTACGTCTAAATTGGGGGGTATTAACGACAACGATAAGCTCATCGTAAAGCCACGGCATGGTAGCGGCGATGGGCTCTAATTTAGAGACAGAACACGCCCTTACTGAGAGCGCATCAAGCAATTCGCCGATGTTTTCTGGTAAATTAAGTACGTTTTGTACAAGTTCGTCGGTATAGCTGAGTTGCTCGGTCAACTCTTCGAAAAGTATCTCGTGAAGTTGATGGCTTACCGACTCTTGATAGGTTGCTTCCGTTTTTTCTTGCAGGCGCTTATTCTCAATCGCCACTTTCTCAACATTCAGCAGTAGCCGACGAGCGTCACCTTGTTCAGATTGTTCGAAGCTCACTTCACCAACTCGACGCCTTCCTAGCATTTCGAGCACGCGTTCTGGAGAAATAAGCATGTTCTCGAATCGTTCGTCGATTGTGGGCGGTGTGGTTGCCCCCATTGTCATATTAAAAGCACTCCTGCTCATAACTTTTTGTTGAACGGCAATATTATCGTACATCAGGGGCCTTATAACGTTCGTTCTGCAATGGAATAAATAACAGCTACGGCTTTTCGAACGACATAATTTTTCATCAACCCTGATATAGCGCTTCCCCGTTGATACATAACCACTATTTAGCGTGCCAACACTAAATGGACTTATGAAAGTTAAACGAAAAATCAGTGAATTGCGAGAAATACTGCCTTTAAAGCGTCAGCTTTTACACTACTAAAACGTATCGGCAGTAGTTGAATTAACTTAAGGCATTTTGAAGCGCAAAAAAGCGTCTAGCACACTGTGACCATGTTCAGTGAGCAGTGATTCGGGATGATACTGTACCCCCCATATGGGGTGTTGGGTATGCGAAATAGCCATGATCTCTTTCCTACCTTGTGCGGTCTCGCACCATGCGTCAACCTGAAGAGAACGAGGCATTGTTGTTGGGTTTAACACAAGTGAGTGGTAGCGGGTAACGTTAAAGGCTTTGGGAAGCGTTTTAAACAAACCGGTTTGCTTGTGCTTTAACGTGGAAACCTTGCCGTGTTTTATTTCTTGAGCGCCTACTACATCAGCACCAAACACCTGGCCGATAGCCTGATGGCCTAGGCACACACCTAAAATAGGCAGTTTACCGGCGAAATGAGAAATAGCAGATAAGCTTATACCGGCTTCGTTCGGTGTACACGGACCGGGGGATATAACAAGCTGTGAAGGGGCAAGGCGTTCTATGTCGTCGATAGTCAGTGCATTGTTTCTCACCACTTCAACATTGGCACCAAGTTCTGTGAAGTACCGAGCAAGGTTATGAGTGAATGAATCGAAATTATCAATTAACAGCAACACAGCAGCGCTATTCCTAGGTAATCCTGTTAGGCGAAAGTGATGGCCACGAAGGGTGATACTTGCCCGTCGTGGCTTTCATAACAAACTGGCAGCGTAGTCTTATGGCTTAGGTATAAAACCAACCGCGTTGTATACCTTTGCGAGCGTTTCTGCAGCGCGAGCAGACGCTTTTTCCGCACCCTGACGCATAACATCGTCAAGGTAAGCTCGGTCTGCTCGAATTTCGGCATAACGCGCTTGAATTGGCTCTAGTAACGCGACGACGGCGTCTGCGACATCGCCTTTAAGATGGCCGTACATTTTGTCGGTATACTCAGGTTCAAGCGCTTTAATCGATTTTCCGGTAGAAAGAGAAAGCAGGGTAAGTAAGTTAGATACACCAGGCTTTTCTGTTGGGTTGAAATAAATATTGGCTTGCTCGTCAGAGTCCGTTACCGCGCGCTTAATCTTCTTCGCCAACTTCTTGGGTTCTTCTAACAGACCAATAAAGTTGTTCGGATTATTGTCTGACTTCGACATCTTCTTTTCCGGCTCTTGCAAGCTCATAATGCGCGCGCCGAAATCTGGGATGTAAGGGTCAGGCAATTTAAACACATCGCCATATCGGTTATTCACGCGGGTTGCGATATCGCGGGTCAACTCTAAGTGCTGCTTTTGGTCTTCACCTACTGGTACCTTATCTGCTTGATAAAGCAAAATATCGGCAGCCTGAAGCACAGGGTAGCTATATAAACCAACGTTGATATTATTTTCGTTTTTCGCCGACTTATCTTTAAACTGAGTCATGCGATTTAGCTCACCCATTTGAGCATAGCAATTGAGAACCCATGAGAGCTGAGCGTGTTCCGGCACATGGGATTGTAAAAACAGCGTGCTTTTTTGTGGGTCAATACCACACGCAAGGTAAAGAGAAAGGCCGTCTAAGCACGCTTCTGCTAGCTGCTTGGGGTCTTGTCTTACCGTAATGGCATGCAAGTCTACAATCATATACAAGCAGTCGTGATCGTCTTGCATGGAAACCCAATGCTTAAGCGCACCCATGTAATTGCCAAGGGTAAGTTGGCCTGAAGGCTGACAGCCACTTAATACAACGGGTTTATTACTCATTTCTTTTTACCTGTAATACGTTAAATACTGTTAAAACTAAGTTTGAGAACGTTTAGCTTTAAAAACTATGCTTTAGATAATGACGCCAGTTCATCGCGCATTTGCTCGATGACATCGCCGTAATCGGGTTGAGAAAAAATAGCTGAACCGGCAACAAACATATCCGCACCCGCTTCGGCTATGTCGCGAATGTTATCTACTTTTACGCCACCGTCAATTTCAATTCGAATATCATAGCCACTTTCTAAAACGCGCTGCTTAACTGCGCGCACTTTATCTAGGGTACTAGGTATAAATTTTTGGCCGCCAAATCCAGGGTTCACCGACATAATAAGAATGTGGTGCAGCTTATCCATGACGTGATCAAGGTAATGTAGCGGCGTGGCTGGGTTAAATACCAGGCCTGGTTTACAGCCGGCATCAATGATGAGTTGTAAAGAACGGTCTATGTGATCAGACGCTTCTGGGTGAAAGCTAATATAGCTAGCGCCAGCGTCGGCAAACTTTTCTATCAAATCGTCTACGGGCTTAACCATAAGATGCACATCAATGGGGGCAGTAATGCCGTAATTTCTCAACGCTTCACAAATCATAGGCCCAAACGTAAGGTTTGGTACATAGTGGTTATCCATCACATCGAAATGCACCACATCGGCGCCTGCTTTTAATACGTTGTCTACGTCTTCGCCAAGACGGGCAAAGTCAGCAGAAAGTATAGATGGGGCAATTAGGAATGGTTTCATTTCATGTCCTTTAAATCTAAAAACAACAGGGTTTGTTGCCACTTACGTTTTAGGGTTGCGAAAGTTTACCCAAATCCGTGCTTCTTTACTATGCAAAGGCTAAATCAGCGTTCATTTCACTGGAATTATAGATAGACGAGGGTATAAGAATGCCTTGCTCAATAATGGGGAGGGTGCGTTATGTTGGTGCGTTTTTGTTCAGGTTGAATGCGGTGGATTTAACGGCACTATTTTTTGGCAGGTTGATTTATTAAATTAAATCAGTGAGTTAAAAGTTTTTGAGCAAAGTTTTTTGGTGAACCATAAATGGGCATCAACTTTGCGTTAGTCAGTCCAAAAAAGAAAACACAGACAGAAAAACGAATTATAACAAGTTTGAATTTTGACTGGAGAACACACATGAAAACATCTACAAAAAGAACAATCCTTGCCGCTGCAATTTCTTCAGCGTGTCTGTTAACAGCCATGCCTAGCTATGCAGAAGGTGAATTTACTGCCAATGCAAGCGCGACCAGCAACTACATTTGGCGTGGTCTAACACAAACTACTAACGAAGCTGCTGTTCAGGGCGGTATCGACTACGCACACGAAAGTGGTTTTTATGCGGGTACGTGGGCATCTAACGTGAACTATGGTGCAGGCGATGTATATTCATATGAGCACGACATGTACTTTGGTTTTTCTGGCGAGTCTGACGGCATTGCTTACGACTTTGGTTACCTTTATTACAACTACGATGATGAAGCGAACTTTGACTTCGCTGAAGTTTATGGCTCAGTAGGTATGGGCGGCTTAAGCCTAACGGTTTACTTATTAGCACACACCGAAGCTGATGAAGGTGAAGGCCAAGATTTTGGATTTGCTCAAGCATCTTATACGTCTCTTGACTACGGCATGGAAATTCTAAATGGCACCGAACTTGGTTTCCACGTTGGTTATCACGAAGGTGACTTTGCGGAAGCGTTTAACGGTGTTGAAGGTTATGTAGACTACGGCGTATCAATCGCGAAAGATGGCTTTAGCTTTGCAATTACAGGGACCGACCTAGATGATATGGGCGGCGATGATGAGTTTGATAACGATGCAGTTAAATTCACTGTAGCTTACTCAGTCGACTTCCAGCTGTAAGACTTGTTCAAAGGCTATTAGATAGCCTTTAACAAAACGTTGAGTAGTAAAAGCCTAATGTCAGTTCATTAGGCTTTTCATTTTTAAAGGCAACGCATTTTTAACTTGTTAGTAACCTGCTTTTGATTATAATGAGATTAATTTTTAAACGAGTGTAAGGAGTATTCAGGATGAAAGTTCTCCCATTTTTTGCGATATCTGCAGCTGTAGCGCTAGTTAGCGTAGCAGTCACGAATCCGCCAAGCTCACACTCGTCGGTATGTGAATACCAACCCGTCACCGAATTTAACCCTAAGCTACCAGCCAGCCACATTCAAAATCAATGTGCTCGATACCAAGACGGTGTAGAGGAAGTTAGCTGGCTATCTTGGATCGCGGGTAAATCGCCATCCTTTCAGTTTCACTTTTTAGATTTACTGGAGTTGCTGCACAGCGACGATGGTAATCGAGATTTCACCTCTCCTTCGAACGACGCGTAGGGGACACTATGCCATCTGGTACTGGTTTCTGGTCTGTTCTAGGTAGTGTAGTCGCAAGTCTGTTCGGTGTTCAAAGCCACAAAAACTATGAACGCGACTTTACTAAAGGCACTTTTATCAGCTTTGCTGTTATTGGGGTAATTTTGGTAGCGCTATTTGTTGTGTCACTATTTATGTTCGTAAAGTGGTATACAGGCTACGGCGGCTAATTCCTTTGCGTCTTCCCTGAAGGCTAAGCTTAAAACATCATATAACTAAACCGAAGGCGCCAATATTTATTCTGTTGTCGTATTATTGCCTTCAATCCGAAGGCCGTTGCACTGCTTTTTTCTTACGAGCTTTTCGCTTGGCAACAACTTTCGCAGGTGGAAAATAAGCGAGTATTTCATCAACCGGTTGACGCTTTGCACCATTTTGACTAATAGACCGCTTTACTGACAGCATACTGAAATCCGCACCTTGGTATAGGGCTCGGGTTAGCGGTAAATCGTGGTTCGATATTAATACCGGAATTCCGCGCTTTTTAGATGCTCGGGTGGCCAATTCTGCCAGTTTTTCTTGAGACTCTTGCCCAAAACTACGGGCTGCATAGCTAGTAAAGGCAGCCGTTTTACTGATAGGTGCGTAGGGTGGATCGCAATAAATAACATTGCCTCGCCTAGCCCTTGAAAAAACCTTCTCAAACGGTAGACAGGTGAAAGTGGCTTTTTGTGATTTTTCAGAAAACACAAACATTTCGTCTTCTGGAAAGTAGGGCTTTTTGTAACGGCCAAACGGCACATTAAAACGACCTTGAAGGCTATAGCGACACAAACCGTTGTAGCCATGACGGTTTAAATATAAAAAGAGGATAGCTCGATAATACTCGTCTTCGGTAGCATTGAACTCTTCGCGCAACGCGTAGTACATTTTCTCTTCGTTGCGTTTACCATCGAAAAACGAGCGAGCGTCATTGATAAGCGCGTCTGGCTGGGCTTTTAGGAAGTTGTATAAGTTAATAAGATCGGGGTTGATGTCATTTAGTAGGTAGCGCTTGTATTGCGTATTCAAAAACACAGAGCCTGCACCAACAAACGGTTCTATAAGTTTGTTAGCTTGCGGTAATCTGGCCTGAATATGCTCAACCAAGCTGTATTTGCCACCGGCCCATTTTAAAAAAGCCCGGTTTTTCTTCTGCATCATGCTTAAACGTTACTACCTAGACGGAATGAAGACGGTGGTTTTTCCTTGCGCCGCCGTTCCAAGGGAAAGGGTCGTCTTTATACTTTTATGCTGATCAGTATCAGATATCACCACGCTAAAGGTAGATTGTAACTTTCATCAGTAAAACGGACAACCAACAAGTGCAGCAAGAAAGGAATTTTGCTCGTTTACTGGAAATAATATGGCTATCCGGTTGCGAAATGACTTAATTTTGCGCTTTACCCATTTCAGAGAGGATTTGGTTCCCTCGCTTTATAAAAGCATTTTGTTTACCTGGGTATTCGGGTAAATCTGTTCGTGCTTGTTGCGCTTGCGATAACGAAGCATAAATGTTCTTGTTAACTACTACGAACCACGCGCCACCATAGCGAAAGGTTTTATAAATTCGGGTATGTTCAACCAAGCCATTTTCGCGTAAAAAGGCCTTGAGAACAGATTCATCCTTCATAGCAAGCATTTGAATAGCGTAGTCGTTGGCCGTTATCCAGTTACTTTGTGAAGGCGTGCCTTTTATGTTTTCACTTACCGTATTGTTATTCTCGGCATTGTTACTTTCGGCTGACGCTTCGCTCACAGAATCACGGGGATTGTTAGTTGCACTAACACTTTCTTCGCTACTTGTTTGCTCTTCTTCAAGCGGGTTATTCGTTGCCGTAGCCGTATTGCCTTGCTGTTCTGAAGAAGGCGGTTGCGCAGGAAGCGATGATACAGCGGCGTTCCAGTCTGTTATAAGTGTGTCGTCTTTAGTTGAAACGCTGCCCGAGCTTTTGTTTTTACGAAGTGTTGAATTTGGGTCTGACACTAATTCTACGTTAGCAGTTTGAATTTCAGCGTCATTTTCAGATTCACTGCCGTTTATGTTGCTTTTATCAATGTCACCTGCAATGTCTCCAGTAATGCTCTCTTCTGTGTCTTGTGTATTACTATCCATAAGGGTCTTATAGGCCGAACCAGGCGCGACTAGCAAAGCTTCATTTTCAGTACTATTTTGCTGTTCTATCGGTGAAAACAGCGACGCTAGTTTATCGCCATACTGCCAATAAACTAAGCCAGAAAAAGTGAGCAGAAAGACACATACAACTGATACATAGAACCATGTGGCCTTTAGCGGGTTGTGAAAGGTTAGCGTGTTTTCACGCTGCCTGTTCTCTAAATGCGCTTGAAACGCTTCTCTCCTTGAAGCAATCATTTTGTCGAGCTCAGACTCAACGTTTGGTTGCTCACTCATGACTGACTGACTACTAATAATAAGCGGCGTTTCGGTATTTTTTGCAGGAAGCCACTGCTTAGCGCGTTCTGCCCACTCGTTGTTCGCAAACAAAAGCACATTTAGATGCTGCTTGTTGCCCGCAAACCGGCTCTGTAAGACAAGGTCCCATAACTCTTGCAGCAGGGCATCAGGAAGGTTATGTGCCTGCGTTATGGCTATAAGAATAGGCCCTTCATGGCTATTCAAGTCGGAAAGTAATTCATTGAGGGGTCTAACGAAACTGCCCACGACTTGCCCGAGCAGCTGCCGACAGAGTTGGCGGCGATAATCCGACGGCTCCATATTTTCTTGCGCCGTTAAATACGCAATTTCAGTATCGTCGTGCTGTTGAAATACGAAGGCTTCAAGGGTTTTTTGTTGTTGAGCAATAGACTCGCCGCTGACAAAGATCAGCTGAGAGGAGTAATTGACCAAGTATTCCAAACGATCATGCAGCTCGCTTTGCATGGGAGTTTGCCCTTATTAACCGATACTGTTAAACCTATGACTAGCCGCGCTATCTTCTACCTGAATGACAGATCTAGAAGTGCATTGGGTGCAAAAAATGACCATGTCATCGCTTCTGGGGGCACTACCCTATAGCGGTGCAATCGCTGCTAGTATGTTGCGATAGTTAGGCTAAGCAATAATGTCAGTTAGAATGTCGTCGGTAACGTCCTTGGTGACCACCGCTTTGCCAATACCTTGGGGAAGGACAAAACGAATATTGCCTGCTTCCACCTTTTTATCGCGTTTCATGTGCTTAACGTAGTCGTCCTTAGTCATGCTACTTGGCCCTTTAACAGGCAATGCAAACGCTTCAAATAGCGCAGACACGCGACGTGTTTCTGACGCTGAAAACCACGATAAACCTTCTGCAGCTTTACAAGCAAGTATAGTACCAGCGGCCACAGCTTCGCCATGTAACCAATTGCCATACCCTTGCTCTGCTTCAATTGCGTGGCCAAACGTGTGGCCCAAATTGAGAATGGCGCGCAGACCACCTTCTCGCTCGTCTTTAGCAACAACATCAGCTTTAATTTCACAACAGCGGGAAATGGCGTAGGTAAGAATTTCAGTATCAAGAGACGTAAGTGCGTTAACGTTTTCTTCAAGCCACTTAAAAAACGGAGCATCGTAAATGATGCCGTATTTAATCACTTCTGCCATACCGGCAGCAAATTCTCTTGGCGGCAGTGTCGCCAGCGAGTCGGTATCGATAGCAACATAAACAGGTTGGTAAAATGCACCAATCATGTTTTTACCTAGAGGGTGGTTTACCGCCGTTTTACCGCCAACCGATGAGTCTACTTGAGAAAGTAATGTGGTAGGAACCTGAATAAAAGGCACGCCCCTTTGATAGGTCGCTGCAACAAAGCCTGTGAGGTCACCGATTACGCCGCCACCTAATGCAATTAGCGTGGTATCTCTGGCGGCGTTAAGCTCAAGAAGGCGGGTCATCACAACTTCGAACTGCGCTAAATTTTTATGCTGCTCACCGTCAGGCAAGATAATGGTTTCAACGTGAACGTCACCACATGCCGCCTTCGCCGTTTCAAGATAAAGTGGAGCAACGGTTTCGTTGGTTACAATAACGGCAAGCGGGCCTTTTATGTAGGCACTAAAAAGGCCAGGTTGCGAAAGCAGCCCAGCCTCTATCTGTATAGGATAGCTACGTTCTCCAAGTTCCACAGTTAAGGTTGACATGGGCGTAGCACCTCCTAATACATAAGTTTATTTATAGACCGATCTTACTGATAATTTGATTTGCTACAGCACGCGCACTTTGGTCGTCTGTATCAACAATGTAATCAGCAACTTCTTCGTAAAGCGGGTTGCGCATTTCTGCAAGATCGCGAAGTACTTGTTCTGGATCTTCGTTTTGCAGCAAAGGGCGACGTTTGTCGCGTTGTGTACGGGCAACTTGCTTGTCGATTGTTGTTTGTAGGTAAACAACAATACCACGGGCAGATAAACGATTACGCACAGCTTTAGTGACTATAGAGCCGCCGCCTGTGGCAAGCACGATACCTTGCTTATCTGTCAAATCATTAATGACGTTTTCTTCGCGCGCTCGGAAACCGTCTTCGCCTTCAAGATCAAAGATCCAAGCGATATCAGCACCTGTACGGCGCTCAATTTCCTGATCAGAATCAAAAAAGTCTAGGTGAAGTTCGTCTGCCAGATGTCTACCGATGGTACTTTTGCCAGCACCCATTGGGCCAACTAAAAAGATATTACGTTTTTCAGCCATATTTGCTTATATCACAACT
>VMHT01172704.1_pt1 | contig 37971 bp, 29 predicted proteins | sample 4693611 | NCBI WGS metagenome assembly VMHT01 (sample SAMN12280063, study PRJNA550983) | marine metagenome | isolation source: seawater sampled from same location over 5 years 0.02-0.2 micron viral filtrate | place: USA: collected off the coast of southern California halfway between the port... ...
TCCGCTCCAGCAATTACATCATTTTGCCAGCGCATCCGGTAATCGTCAGTGGCGTAATAAAAATCATGTGCATAAAAACGATCCTGATCAGAATCGTATTGCAGCATGATTAAGGCACGGGAACCGTAATGCGTTGTTAATTTGCCGTCGTTGGCATAATAAATTGTTTTTGCGCCGAGACTATTGATATTGATTGTTGTTGTACTTGCACCTGCAATATTATTCTGATAGAACGCAATCGTCATCCCATCAAAATAAGCCGTAATGTCCGAATGACTACCTAGCCATGTTCCTGCAACCGTGCCTGAGTTAGTAATACTGAAGAATTCTTTATCTGCTTTAGTTTCATACAACGCACCTTGAACACCATCAAGCGTATCAGCATCAATACCTAAAGCATCAATGTCTGATTTTGTTTGATCTGCAGTAGCACCCGATTCAATACCATTTAGTTTACTATGATCAGCATCAGTGAAAACATTAGAGTCAGAAGCATTTTTAACTAAAGTTCTTATTTCAGCGGCAGTCTGATCAGCTGTTGCTGATGCTTCTATGCCATCTAACTTAGAACCATCAGCTGATACATCCCTACCATCAACAGTCTGTGACCCAGAGAACGTTATGTTCCCAGTCATCTGACCACCAGATTTTGGTAACTTAGTAGCAATGCTATTAGTTACTGTTGTAGAGAAACTTGCATCATCACCAAGGGCTGCTGCTAGCTCATTTAGTGTATTAAGTGCTCCAGGTGCAGAGTCAATAACATTAGCAACTTCATTGTCAACATAAGTTTTAACCGATTGTTGGGTTGGGACTTTTGTTGCTGAGTTAGAAGACATGTTATCTTCATCTACAACAAAACTCATAGATCCAGTGCTAGTATCGCTGTTCATCACAGCACCGGCAGCATTCACATTAGTTGCATCGGTAACATCAGCACTTGCTTCAATACCATCGAGTTTTGTATGATCCGCGTCGGTAAAGACATTAGAATCGGTAGCACTACCCACAAGTGTCCTGATCTCTGCTGCAGTTTGATCTGCTGTTGCTGATGCTTCTATGCCGTCTAACTTAGTATGATCATCATCAGTAAACACATTTGAGTCAGTAGCACTATCTACAAGTGTTCTAATCTCTGCAGCAGTCTGGTCTGCTGTTGCTGATGCTTCAATACCATCTAACTTATTCTTTAAAGTTGTAGTGAAGTTATTATCAGTTTGGGATGAAACAGAAAAATCAATTGTTCCATCAGAATCTTTATAGGTAACCGTAATGCCTGACTCGGTATTACTACTTACCATTCCTCCAACTATATCCTGAACCTGCTCATTAGATAGTTGAGTGTTGGAAGTTACATAACCAGCACCATTGGTTAGCTGGTTATTATTAGTAACGTTTGTAGCGCCAGAAGCAATACCATCTAATTTACTATGATCAGCGTCAGTAAATATATTGGAATCACTGGCGGATCCAACTAAAGATCTTATTTCAGCAGCGCTTTGATCTCCAGTTGCTCCGGCTTCTATGCCATCTAACTTATTCTTTAGAGTCGTGGTAAAGTTATTATCAGTTTGTAATGCTACGGAGAAATCAATTGTTCCATCAGAATCTTTATAGGTAACCGTAATGCCTGATTCGGTATTACTACTTACCATTCCTCCAACTATATCCTGAACCTGCTCATTAGATAATTGAGTATTAGCAGTTACATAACCAGCACCATTAGTTAACTGGTTGTTATTGGTTGGTATTGTAGGTGTATTGCTAAAGTTATTATAGTTAAGGTAATAAGAACCATGCTCACCATCAAGTGTATCTGCATCTAATCCTGAACCTGCACCGTCGTTAGACGCTCCCCAAAGAGTTCCCTGGGCGGTGGTGGATAGCGATCCAGTGCCACTTAAATTAGCTGTTTCAGTAAATGACGTTGCGCCACTTGAATTATACCACTTGTGTGTATCGCCAGAATAATAAGCAGTAGTGCTATTATGAATGCCAAATCCTGAGATCCAATTGTCTGTGTCATATAAAACGATTTTATTTGGACCTCTGGGACTATCACTGTAATCGTGGTCGAATTCAAGACGACCGGTCATCGAATTAAAAGTTGTCGTGCTACTATCTCCGATATTACTATTTAATAAGATGTTGGCCCCACTCGCACCTGTTAAATTTCCAGAGAAAGTATCAGCAGCATCTGATCTTAAATAGCTGCTCCCTTGCACTCCGTCTAGAAGATCCGCATCAAGCCCCGAACCAGACCCATCAACTGTTTTAATAGCCGTAAGGATCTCAGCGGCAGTTTGATTTGCAGTCGCATTTGATTCTATACCATCTAACTTAGTTCCATCAGCAGACAGGTCCCTCCCATCAACAGTTTGTGATCCAGAGAACGTTATATTCCCAGTCATCTGTCCACCAGCAAGTGGGAGCTTAGTGGCAATACTATTTGTTATCGTCGTAGAAAAGTTAGCATCATCACCTAGTGCGGCAGCCAGCTCATTAAGAGTATCAAGAGCACCTGGCGCCGAGTCCACAAGATTAGCAAGTCCAGTACTAACAAACGCCGTTGTTGCTATTTGTGTTGTGTTAGTTCCAGCAGCGGCCGTAGGAGCGGTAGGAGTCCCTGAAAGCCCAACAGAATCTACAATTGCTATAGATCCACTAGTTATACTTATTCCGCTGCCGCCGCTAAAATGCGCCCTGATACTTGTGGCATTTGGGCCAGTGTATGTTATCACTCCAGTGCCGCTATTATAAGATAAAGACCCGTCTCCGCCGGAGTCTGTTACGCTTATAGAGTTTCTAGCCCTAGCATTGGTGTAGTATAAATATGAGGAGTTTTCCGCTACATTAGCTGTGGAGATCTGACTACCAGCCACTAAGAAATTAGACCCAGAAGATACGTTTATATCTCCAACCACATCTAATTTAAAAGCGGGAGTATTGTTCCCTACGCCAACTCTGTGGTTATCAGCCTCTACTTTTAAGGTAGGAACTCCGCTTTGAACGTCAAAATCTATGCCTTCTATGCCGGTTAGATCAACAAAATCAGATTCAATACGGGTTAATGGCATAGCAACCTTAGATCTTTAATTACAATATTTCTATCGTAACTTTAAACTTAAGTTTTTTTAAACTGCTCAAAGTAAAGTTATCTTATATTGCCTGGCATTATTCATCCTATTCCAGATCCTTATAGTACCCGTGGTGTTTGCCATGACGATCGTAGTTTTTCCGTCTGTGAATGTTCCAGCTGTTGTTGCTGTGTTGTTGCTCGTTTCTAATGTATTTGATACGTCAACCATCACACTGGAGTTTTTGCTTGTCCCGGCGTCGTAATAGATAAGACCAGTCCCGTTGGGTTGGGGATAAATATCGTAGATCGTGAACGAGGTTATAGCAATAATCCCTCCTTTCACTGGCATAACCACATCTAAATATGCATCGTCTGCAATCACCGCCGTTAGTAGCGACGTGAGCACTCCACCGTTTATTTGGACATTGCCCTCAATGCCAACGGTTCCGCTTGAATCTATGCGAACTTTTTCTGTTGCGTTTGTATACTCACCTGAAGTTCCTGTAGCAAAAACAATTGCAGCATCTCCACTTGATGCAGCGATATATAATTCATTACTGGGAGTAACTAAACTTGAATTGGTAATGTTCATTCCAATTGAACCTAAATTCAATCCACCATCTTGCCTAAACACTATTTTTGGATTATAACTCTCATTAATGTTGGCGGTATCTGCTTCAAGAATTAAATCTGCATCTCCAGAGGTTCCTGATGAAATATGTAGTTTTCCTTGCGGATTATCGGTCCCAATACCGACATTACCATCAGAAGTTATACGAAGTCTCTCGGTTGGACTTGTAGCGCCAGCAACAGTTGTAAAAAATGCAAGATTTGTTGCAGAAGTAGTAGTAGACATCCGCAACGATCTAATTTCAGACCTGGCAGATGATCCTGTTCCTCCAGTTATAAGTTGTAGTCTTGAGTATGTTCCAGAAGCTGCAGAATTATTATGAACTTTAATTGTTGTATTTCCAGTTCCAAAAAGATTAAATAAAGTATCTGGATTATTAGTTCCGATACCAATATTTCCATCTGCTTTTATACGAATTCCCGTTAAATGACTAGTATCTACGGCAGCACCGGCACCAAAAACTTGTCCGATATGAATATCTCTATTATGATTACCAATTACAAGACCAGGAAGGATCATCCCAGTCATGGTTGCTTCAGTAATTGCTAATATTGGTTTATCATTTGCTTGGTCATTATGTCTTGTCGCATATAAAATATTTTCAGCTTGAGCATTATGCTGAACATGCAACCTTCCATTTATATTTGTTGCCTCATTGATACCAACATTACCGCTAGAAGTTATACGAACTTTTTCTGAAAGAGAATTTACATTAACAGCAGTAAATAATGTAATATCACCATCAGCATTTTTTAATGATAATTCATTTGATTGACTGGTATGATTATTATTATAACCAATAAGATACTTACCGGCAGCATCTCCATTCCCAACAATTCTAAAAATACCAGCAGAAGAGCCACCAGAAGGAGCACTAGTTGCATCAATTCTTATTTCTCTTTTTAGTAGATCACTACTCGTGGAATAAACTGTAAGTTTTGCTACTGGGTTATTAGTCCCAATGCCAACGTTTTTATTAAATGACCAAGCATCTAGAGTAGATTTATATAATAGAGTTGCAGCCGCCCCGTCAACAGTAATCCCCGCTCCATCTGCTGCAGCAGCATTAGCAGCTCCAGAGGCCAATACAATATTCTTATCATCAACAGTTAGTGTTGTGGAGTTGATTGTGGTGGTCGTACCGTCTACTTGTAAGCCCCCAGCGATTATCACGGTGCCCGTGTTGTCTCCAACTGCGGCCGGGTCTATAGTTAAGGTTGCTGGGCCGGAGATGGTGTTTGTGGAGATATTAATACCAGTTCCGCTCGCCCCGGTCGATAGTGAAGTTGCTAGAGCAGTTCCAGTTACGGTTGCCCCAGTAGACGTAGTTTCAAATTTCCTGGAGTTGTCGAAATAGAGTTCTGCGGCTGCATTCTGAACAAATCTTGCATATTTTTCTGTGCCAGCAGAATTTTCTAAGTGTATTGCAGCACTGCCTCGAATATAAAATTGTCCTGCTCCAATATCATCGATATATGAATTACTTCCATCATGATAGATCTGTAAGTCATCGCTATCTCCAAAAACTAGCTTGGCATTGTCGGCAAACTTTGCTATGTTTGAGGACGCGGTATATGTAACCTGCCCCGCATCAATGTCAATGGCCCCGTCGAGGTCCGTGTTGCCCTGGACTGTTAAGCTATTTCCTACAGTTAAGTTCGGGCTGGCACCGGACACCCCTCCGAACTCAGAGTACAACAAGATCCAGCAATCGGCCCCTGTTGGAGGCGCCTCGGCGAATGTGATTTGGTCCGATGCGACATTGTACGCAGACCCAGGTTCTTGGAGCACACCGCCTAAGGACACTATCAACGCCGAGGCGATGGTGGGGTAGATAGTGTTTGTGTTGTATCTCAGATCAAAGGTCGTCAGTACTCCATTAAACTGGGACTCTAAGCTATCTAGGACCTTTTGTGTTCCAATGGCAGGATTACGTCCAATATATGCCATGTCGTGCGTCTATAATGTATAGTTTACTTTAAACTTAGGATCCGCTAATCTGAGATTTTAAAGCTTCAACTTCTGAGGTGAGTTCTTTAACTGCCTCCACAAGAACACCAATTATCGCCTGGTACGAGAGCGTTTTTACTTCTGTTTCTTCATGGACCTTATTTATATTTTCTGTTAATGTCTCTGTGCGAACTATTTCTGGGATTACTTGCTCTACCTCTTGAGCGATAAAGCCGTAGTCTGTTTCTCCGTTTGATTTCCAATCGAATTTAACGCCGCGAAGAGAGTTCACCTTGTCTAGAGGAGATTCTATGTCTTGAATGTTTTCTTTTAATCTAATATCAGAAGTAGGAGTCACCGTGCCATTTACAGTAACGCCGGCGGTAGTAGTATAGAGCTTAGCTGATCCTTGATAGCGTAAATATACGGCATCTGAGTCGTACTCTATTTGTGTTCTCCAAGAAGGAGTGGTTCCTACTGCAATAGAAGCTGAAGATATGTTAAATTGTCGCCAGCCGGAGGTCTGAGACCACTCATCTTGGAATATGAAGCCGGCTTCTGTGCATTTCTCATCGGTCAGACCGTTATTGCCAACGCGAATATTAAAGTTCCCCATCCCGTCGTTGTATGTAATACCATGCTTTTCTGACTCCCAATATACCCCTTCGTATGCACCATTATCACCGATGGACATCGTTCCGCCATTTAGATATAAGTTTCCATCAGTGGTCGTGATATCACCTACAACATGTAATTTAGACGTCGGACCGTCTGTACCGATGCCGACGTTGCCATTAGATGAAACTCTGAACTTCTCAGAGCTAGCTAGCTCAACAGTAAACGCATCACTTCTGGAACCAATGTTTACGGTACTAGTCGTTCCTGCCGTAACAAAGCCAATTCCGCAACGATCTCCTGCGCCCGTTCTTTCGAAGCGAGCTGTTTCAATATTGTCTGCTTTTTGTACATGTAACCTCTGCTCTGGATCATCCGTACCGATGCCGACGTTTCCATCGCAAGTCAGCCTCATTCTTTCGACAGGAGTACCACCGAAGGCAGTTTTAAATAATAGGTTGACTCTTGTTTGTCCGTCTGGATCCTGGTGCCCTTCAATACTTGCCCACCTTGTGTGATTAATGTTAGGTTGTAGTCTTAAGGCAACGGTAGAATTAGGGGAGTTTTCAGAATAATTTGATATTCGGATCTCACCACCCAAGTCCCCAGCTACATCTGTTCTGACTTCTAACCTCGCCTGCGGACTAATCGTACCGATACCAACTTCACCTGTTGATTTGATGCGAAGTCTTTCTTCTGCTGCTGACCCGCTCGAAGGTGTGAAGAAGGTCATATATTTGGCGTTATTACTTCCGCTTCCATCTTGTGCTCTTAAACTAACTTCACCATCTGTATCGTCCTGGTGAATTGCAAACTGTGTTTGATTAGCTTGGACTATAAAATTATCCTGATCATCTTGTCCAATAATTTCGGTTTTTCCACTGTGATTTACTGTAAAGTTTTCACTCCAAGACCCCCCACTATAATCAGAGATGGCAAAATATCCCTTAGTGGCGTTGTCATGAGCCGAGATCCTCCAGTTAGAACGATCGGTGGGAGTAGTGTGACCGATGAGTTGGAGATGGGCCTCAGAAGCTCCGGCGTCAGTGCTCGTATAGAGCTTCATGCGATCTTTACCATCGATCCTAAAATCAATGCGGGAGTTGTTGCCGGCATTAAGCTCGTCTGCCGCTAGTACTAGGGAATCAGCACCCTGTACTCCTACGTAGTTATCGCGGACGGAGGCGGTTTCATTTAAAACTAGTCCTTTGAACGTATTAGCCGCACTGACGATCTCTAAAAACTCGTCGTAATCTAAGTCACCAGAATTTGAAAGAGAGGCATCGCCTAACTTAAGAGTCTTTGCTTTTAGTTTATTAGGTATCGGAGCATCATGGATGTAGATGTTTGACACTCCGTAGCTGTCACCTGTGCCAGTTCCTGTGCCCATAAATCGGATCTTGAATCCATCCGAAAAAGAGAAGGAAGGCTTATAGACAAACTCAGATATATCTATTACAACTTTCCTCCAGGTTGTATCTGTGATATCGTCATTGTCCGCGTCGTTGTCTTGCCAAACGAAAGCCTGGTGTTCATGGAAAGTAACTCCGTTGTCGTTACTTAACTGAACCTCCATGTATTCGGCATTTGAATCCATAGATTGAGCAGCCAGGAGCACTGTCAAATAGATCCTGCTATCAGATACAGATCTATCTGCTAACGAACCAGTTTGATTAACCGTCGTAATTTTTTCATTAGTCCTAAAATCACTTAGATCAACCGTAGGGGAAGTGAGATAAGAAACTGCCGATGCACCAACCCATCTGACTGCTTTTAGTCCTGATGGTAATCTAGCAAGATCAACTTCATAATGATCATCAGGAGTGCCAGTTGCCAAAGTACCACCTGTAAGAGTCCAGGTGCCTAAGTCATTACCAGCAAGAGTGGCGGTTGTTTCATTGTAGGCCGGCCAAGTCTCTTTGTACCATACTGTGTCTACTATCGGACCAGAGGATAATATCACCCCATCCACTTCTAGTCTTTCTGATGGGACAATAGTCCCGATGCCGACGTTGCCACTTGAATCTATACGGAGTTTTTCTGTTGTACCTGCAGAAATAATAACAGTGTTGCTTAAAGAGGAGTCTCCTGAAACCCCCTTATAACCGCCGATGATCGTATTGTTACTGCCTCCAATGTAATAACCAGCCTCGAATCCAATTACTACATTCTTCTCTCCGGTGGAATTACTGTATAGAGATTTGTTTCCTAATGCTATATTATGATCAGCTGTGGTGTTGCTCCTAAGAGCCTCAGATCCTATAGCTACGTTATCGCCACCGGACGTATTGTCATGTAAAGTAAAGTATCCTCCAATTGCTATATTGCCTACCCCAGAGTCGTTATTTTCAAGAACTCTGTCTCTTCCTATGGCTATGTTACTGCTTCCAGTGGTATTTAAGTGGAGAACTCTACCTTCTCCAATGGCTATATTTCCACTGCCCGTAGTATTATAACCAAGAGCTCGGTCAGCTCCGATAGCTATATTTCCTCCTCCAGTAGTGTTATTCCAAAGAGGCCGATCGCCCCCAATGGCTATATTTCCTCCGCCAGTGGTATTGAATTCAAGAGCTCGGTCCGTTCCAATGGCTATATTGCTATTTCCAGAGGTGACGTTGCTCAGCCCGTCCCCGATTAAGATGTTGCCACTAACATTATTATTGCCGTGACCAAAATTTATACCGTTAACCGATGCATCATTAGTTACTGTGAGTCCAGTAGTTGTTGTAGTACCAGTTACGGTTACACCAGTTGAAGTGGTTTCAAATTTCTTATTACTGTCGTAATAAAGTTCTACGCTTGTATTTGTACTATCATCTCTAAAAAGTGCATAAGTATCTCCCAAGCCGGCGTCTCTAAAGTCAATATTTTTTCCGCCAAGCAATAAATTACCGCTTCCAAGCTCTCTTATTACACTGTTATTAAAAGTAGATTCATGATAGATCTGCAAGTCATTACTCTGCCCAAAAAACGCTTTCTTCCCATCATCAAGATGCAGATCCCCTCCGTTTATCCTTAAAGTTGTCGATGTATTTACCGATTCTGGTAGAAATATTGCGTCTACGTGATTACCGATATTTGGCATGATATAATTCCTTACGAGGTGATTTCAAGCGCGTTAACAATTACATCAAGGGAGGAGGCTGTGTCCGATGTCACCACAATCTTATCTCCGGCCGAGGCCGTGCCATTATACTCCAGGATTAATTTCTGCCCCGCCATGACTTCTAACGTCGAGCCGGATGGGATCGGGATGTTTTTAGCTAAGTAAACGTCATCAGAAGGAGCCGCTGTCGTACCTGTTGCAGGTCTGTCGATCTGTACATTAACGTTTATAGGAGACGAGTGGATGTTTGATAACGCAATACCGATGATAATTGCTGTTTTAGTCGAAGCTCCCCCTAGCTCTACTTCGTAAGCCGTAGAGGTAGATGTCCCAACTGCTGATTTTGTGTATGCTTTAAATGTATTTGCCATGGCAATGCGTTATCCTAATGCTATTGCCAAAGCGATAATGTCGTCGATTGTGGATCTAGAATCGGCAAGTGTTTTCACTTCGTTTATTGCCGCTACTGCGTTTGTTTTGTTTGTTGTAGTCAGACTAGTTAAGTTACCTACATCAACCAACTGGCCGACGTTTGTAACAACTTCTCTAGTAGGTGTCCCGCTACTATCTACCCCCGTACCTGCAGTTAGGCCATGCCTAACATGAAAATGCTTATTTGTCGCCATAGGTTCACTTTCCCCTGTGCCAAGTTGTAATGTCTATTTAAGACTTTAAACAGTAAATGGCCTAAGAGAGGACTGCTGTTCTAACAACTTTTATAGTTATTTCTTTAGGAAATGCTTCGTACCTACTAAAATAAATTTCTACATTTGATCCGACTACTTCTGCAGAAAAATCTCCCATTCTTTCGCCCGGAGAAGATGCTGTGCCATAGTCAATTATATCAACATTTGTTCCGTCGTGAATAGCCAAAAGCTCTGTTATTTGATAATTAGACGTAAATCCAAATCCTTCGTGAGAAACTTGTACAAAGAATTTTGCAGATCTATAAGTCGTAGAGAAAGTATCAACAACAGTGAAAGTGGTGGGGAACGTATTTTCAGCCTGGGTCGTTGTGCTAACGTTGGACTGAATTTTGCTTTCAGAATCTTCGTCCCATAAAAACTCGTAGGCACCAAATTTTATTTCGTCGGATAACCTGATCTCAAGTTCTCCGTCATCAGCTATGTATCTATTAAAATTATTAGTATTTAGCCTATGGGCCACAGCGTTATCGCCTGTCACTCCGGCCCAGATATATCCTTCTTGTAATAAGGCCTCTTTGTTAATGTCTGGATGGTTTACAAATATGTGGCCGTTTGTTCCATCTTCTTTGAATAAAATGCCAATGGGCTGACGAATCCCGTCTGAGGCTTGAATTGGCGCAAAAGTAAGCCCACCGTTGTTTTTTACAAATAGCACCCGGCCGGAATCGTCTGCACCCGTAAATTCCCCGTCGATTCCAGAAGTATCGGTTTCTGAGAGTTCTCCGAATACTGTTGCTACCCCGTACCCCCCTGCTAAAATCTCTGCGTTAGTTATTCCAATAGCATTCATTTTAGAAGAAGTACTCGCCTCTGCAACCCCAACAATCGCCATTTTCTTTATTGGATCAAATCCCATAAAGTACACAGGAGTAAGAGCGGGGATTGTGCCGCCGCTGCCGTTCTTTATATTAGTAGTAACAGAAGATGATCCTACTTCTGAAATTTTATTATCTGCTCGGCTATATACTCTTACATTTCCATTTAAGGTATTTCTATAGATGTCCCATCTATTTTCTTCTATTTGAGAAGTATCAGGTATATCCTCTAGGCCCTTTACAATAAAACTACCTGACTGAGTTATATTAAAATTTTGATCTAAAATTAGCTTAGGAGAGTACTTTATTCTAACATTTCCAGTGGAAAGAACGTTACTTGTCCCGTTGTATAATTTGAATGTATTTAGAGACGCCTCTGCAATAACGTAATTACCCTGAGGTACGCCTCCCAAAGTAACACCGTCGTTAAGGTATTGCTCAACAAAAATTTCTTCTCCGTTAAAAAGACCATGGTCATTATATGTAAAAACGGATTCAGATGACCCTGCTACAGCATCTGTTTGAAAAGAGTAGGAAGTATCTGAATTTATAGCAATGTTGTCTGCAGTTATGTCTATATCAGATGAATCTATTACAAAGTTATTAGCATTAAGCAAAACACCAGTTGCAAAGTTATGACCGTCATTGATAACAAGAGTATTTGCTTTTGTGCTATCTGTCTCGTCTTCACTCGGAATACTCGTAGCGTATCCTCTAAGCGCCGACTTATTGTTAATTTTTAATTGGTTTCTGTCCGTGTGAATGTAGTCAGACCCGTCAGTTGCGTCTTTGAACTGGTCTAAGTATTTTTCAACAAGAGCATACTTAAACTCTCCTATCTCAACCCATCCGCCACTCCCAGAGTTTATGTATTTATTCCATACGTGAAGTAACGCGTCTTCAGCCTGAGTGCTGGAGGAATTTGGTGGATCAACCCTTTCTACCCAGAGTTCGCCATGAGATAAGTCTTGATACCCTCCTACTGATAGCGTAGGGTCTGGCGCTGTATCAGAATAAAATATCCCACCAACTTTTCTTATCTTATTCTCATTATCTTTTAAGTATAAAGACGTGTCATCTTTATCATAATTTATAGCAATCTCTCCAAGTTGAATATCTATATTCCTTGGCCTTTTTGCAAATACCTGCGATCTACGATGCAGTATAATATCTCTGGGTGATGAAGGCGGTGAGCTGGGCATTTTAGTACTCTAGGGCGTCAATAAGATAGTTTTCATCCGAGTCTGTTAAAACATCGTCGATGGTTGTTGTAATAAATCTTTCCATATATGTTTTATTAACCGCGTCTAATTCATTTATTGGCTCTGCAAGGTTTTCAATTCTTCTCTCATTTATGCTTAGTGCAGCAGCGTCACTATTTACGTTCTCTCCTATACTCACATAGTTTGAAACTATAAACTTTCCATCTGCATAGATAGAAGCTAAGTGGTCTGTTGAATTGTTTTCCCAGCGTTGAACTTGAGTAGTATCCAGATTATTACTTGACTGTACTATTAAACTAACAGGTAGAGCCCCATTTATTGGGGTTATTGTTATGTCACTTATAGAAGCAGGACCTTTTGAAAGATAAGAATCCCCCAATGATGCAGAATCTACTAGGCTATCTATTTCTGTTTTTGTGTAAAGCTGCGTTTTAAGGTAGTAGTTAGTTGCAACATACGAAGTAACACTCGAAAAACTCGAGCTTACTTCAGAGTCGACGTACGTAGATAAAGCATAAGTGGATATATTTAACCCACTAATTTTATCATCAACTTCTGTTTTTGCGTAAGTTTCAAGTTTGCTATATACGCTGGAGATATCAGCCTTTGCGTCAAGATACTTATCTAGTTCTCTTCTTGTATAGAAGTCTTTTGAATTTACTGTCTCTCCTCTGGGATCAGTACTCCTAAATACGTTAGGATTAGAAGCCACATTTTGAGAAGCAACAACTTGTTGCTTAGGAGAGGGCAACGTTCCTACACCAGACCCACAGCCACCACCACTTGGAGAAGAGTTAACTCTCTGAAAAGGTGAAGGTAGAGTTCCTCCGTTAGATTCGCCGCTTGTCCCGGCACCAAATACGTTAGTGTCAGGTTTGCTATATACGCCGGAGATATTGGCCTTTGTGTCAAGATACTTATCTAGTCCTCTTCTTGTATAGAAGCCTTTTGAATTTACTGTCTCTCCTCTGGGATTAGTATTCCTAAATACATTAGGATTAGAAGCCACATTCAGAGAAGCAACAACTTGTTGCCTAGGAGAGGGCATTGCTCCTACACCGCCACTTGGAGAAGAGTTAACTCGCTGAGAAGGTGAAGGTAGAGTTCCTCTGTTAAATCCGCCGCTTGCCCCGGCACCAAGTACGTTTGCCATAGTCTACTTTAAACTTAGAGGTTATCAATTTCGTCATCTGTTAACACAGTTCTAGGTCTTAACGTCGCGGCATCATTTAATGTTTCGTAGCTATTGCACAATTTGTTTCCTTTCAAATCATAAAATGGTATGGGCTGCTCTACGTAGTGTCCTTCTGATCCTATTTGTACAAGCTGATAATTAGGAAGATCTCGTTGGCGTTGGGGCCCTAAACATTTATTTTTACCAGAGTTTACACAATATAGCTTATCCCAGTATAAATGTTCTACTCCGTTTTCATCTTTTACCGGGTCAAAATAAGGAAACTTAGCGTGAGCATTTGTATAATAATCACCTGTTGGTATTTTTTTAATATTTATCCAGAGACAAAAAGCGTCACTACATTCTGATTCTATCAGAACAAACTCGCCAGGGACATAGTAGTATTCTCTTTTTTCTTTATAATTATTCCAGCTGTCATCAGAAGGATCAAAGAGATCTTTTTTCCAGCCAGCACTCGCCTCTCCCCACTCTTTTAAGTATAGCTTTAAAAAGTAAGGGTCGTATCTCTCAACTAGCTCCTCAACTGTAGGCAATTGAACTGGTTCTGAGACTTCTATACTACAGATTTTTGTCCACTTTGTTCTATCTAGCGGAGGAGATAAGGCAAGGATATCTTCGTTTGCTTCGTATAGAGATATAATATATCCGTCGTCTTCTATATATAAAACTCTGTCCCCGATAGAATACGCTACAACTCCTCTATATCTAGAGATGCTCCACTTATCAATTGTTTCAGAAAAATTTAAGTTGGTAGTACTTTCTTTTATTTCCCAAGGAAAGTACACATCGCCCCAAGATCTATAAATGCCTTTTTGAAACTCATAAAACTCATAAGTGTCTATAAGCTCTTCTAGGCTAATCCCGCAGCTATTAGTCTCGCGCGCGCAGGACCTATCAACCAGGTCACCCTCAGCACTTACCGCTTCTACAGCTGCCTTCTGCTCTTCTGTTAGCTCCGAAGAAGCACAGCCCTTAAAAAATAAGTTGGAGGTTGACATACCTCAACTCTCCTATAATAGATTAGTTATATGTGAATGTATCCATTACAAACGTGAGCTCTAGTGTAGATACGTTTGTAGAGGCTCTATCGGCCTGGCCAAAATTTAACGAGGTGATCTGAGCGTCTGGGATAGTGATGGTTCTGTTTCCTACAGGACTAGGATCTTCGCCACAACTCACAGGAGTAACTGTAAGAGTGATGTAAGAGCAGTCATAGGTTTTCCAAAAGTCAACAATGTCGGCGTGCTTTTCAGGGTCAAAAGGAACAGAGACAGTAACTTCTGCAAGGGTGCGAGGACCCTTGAGCTGGAAGATACGACCTCTTACACCGTCAGCATACTGAGTAGTTCCTGAGGTGTCTCTGATACCAGAAAAAGTTGTAAAATAGTGCTGGAAAGGGGAGGCCTGGATCCAGTACTGTGCTTGTGTGATAGGCTTATATGCTAACATAGTACGTTATGTATAATGCAATATTTCTAATAGTATTTTAAACTACATGCGCTATTGGAAATAAGGATCAAACCATCTCCAATATCCTTTGGCCTCTGTATCGATGGTAACTGTCTCGCGGTGGACAATATATCTATTTAGTCTAAAAACTGCGTGATACAGAGCAATAAGGCTTTCAGAGTCTTGCTCTGAGAGGCCATCTTGATGGACTAAGCCTTTAAATCTTTGTAAATCTGTTTCTAGTCTTGCTTTTACTTCAAATGTTTCAATTGGTATTTTGCGAAGGCCTCTAATTTCTTCAAAGAATCTTTCTACAACAAAAATGATCTCTCCAGGAGAAGTAAACTCATCTATGCTAAGCTTAGAGATGGACATTTCGTTTCCGGTAGAATCAGAAACAATTCGTTGGAATCCAACGTCGTCAAGGTTACCTTTGAAATTAGCAGATATTTCTTGAGATATCTTCTGTTTTTCAGAAGGTTCTTCAAAGTCAAATAGCTTCATAAGATCAGCTCCAAACTCCATGTCTTCAGCCATCGGAGCTTCTTCAGCATCTCCTTCTTCTTCTACAGGTGGCATCATCCCGCCCATCATCCCACCATCAGGCATTTCTTGCTTAGTTAGAGAAGGAATGTTAAGCTTGTCTCTAAGCCAGTCTATATCTTCTACTTGATAGCCTATGGCCCCAAGCTGTGAAAGAACCTGAACCATACGAACAGGATCTTCGCGCTGCTTAAGATCTTCAAAGTTACGGACTAATCTAGGAGGGTTTTTACCGGGATAGTTAAGCTCTACTATCCATCGGACCAAAGTGGAGTTAATTGTTTCGTCAAGCTCTTCAGAAAAAGCCTTTGCTTTACGCATACGAACAGAGTCGGCAATCTGATCCCGCGCAAACGACCCAACACTTCCCGTCTCCTGGCCAACGGTAGTTTCGCCGTTAATCACAAAACTAATTTGTTGGTCAATGTACGAGATTAACTGATTATAAAGTTCGGGTCTTCCATTACTTTCTAGCCAGTTAATCTCCATTTCGTCCGGTATAACAACAGCAGTTTCCTGCCCAAGACGTTGTAAGGCCGTAAATAAGGAATTAACTTCTTCTTCAGGAGTGCCAAGGCTGAACTTACCCACGGCAGTTGGAGTGGTATGCTTATCTGCGTACTGTAACCAAAAATTAAGCAGAGTTCTTCTAAACTCTACAAGCGGATAGAGTTGGCGACCAAGGCCAGAGCCATGGACATCCATAAAATTGCTATAGGCCCAGTGCCTATGCATTACCATAGACCTAAGAGGAACGCCCATGCCTTCTACTGGAGAAAACATTGTAATAAGTCTAGGGCTTACAGTCCCATCCTCATTAAGCCTAAAAAGAAATCTTCGTGGGTCTCTAGATTTTATTTCTGAAGGTACAATGTACTTTCCTTGCCTCATCCAGCAGATCTCAGCTACTGACATTCCGAGCACTATAGACTCACACATTCCACGGATGAACGTGTCAAATCCAGAGTTTGCAGAAACTAAAGATTCTTTACCATACGATTGTCGGGTATTACTACCCATTCGATTAATTACTTGACGCACAAACTCTGCGACTTCTTCGTCTTCTGAAGAATCAGAAGCAGGATAAACTTCCCAGGGTCTCTGTACAATCTCACCAATGAGCTTTTCCCAAGCGGCAAGGATTTGGCTGTCGTTGAACAGCCTCATGTACTTCTCGATGGCTCTAGGTCCACCACCACCCTCTTCCAAGAGGATGTCGTCTCTACGAGGTAATATTACTCCGCTGGTAAGGTGCGGGGCACCTGAGTAGGAATAAGGATCCGACTTGTATCCAGCTAAGTTACCTTGAGAAACTCCCAGGGAAAAATACCTGTCGAAAAACCCAGATTTAATATGTCTTTGAGGATTTTCAGAGCTCATTGGGTACTTTTACACATCATTCTTCGCTATCTTTAAACTTACTAGGCTCAACTACCTGGGTTAGATCAATAACAATTGTTTCTAGGTTCATAAGCTGTTCTCTTAGCTCTTCCCGGGTAATGTTTCCATTTTCCCATTCTTCAATTAGCTCCTCGGCTCCGTCGACTTTAACGTTATGCCCAGTTGTTAAGATGTTAATTCCTTTTTCCATAGTTCTTGTTCTTTGTGGATAGATTGATACAATGACTTGTAAGTTTTTCTCCAAGCTTCGTCGTATTTTCGTACGTACTTGAAGTAGTTTTCCCCCCAAGAATCTTGGGTGTATAGCTCTTTATACTTTTCTGGAACGGTCAAGGAAAATGTTTTTAGCTCTATTGCTAAAATAGCGCTTATAAAATCTCCTCTCTTAGCGATCATTTGATCTTTAAGATCTTCTAGGTCTATATTAGGATGATCTTCTGATATTTTTATAAATAAAGGAGACTTTAAAAGATCAGATTTTTTGGTTATCCTTTCTTTTTTAAAAGTCTCTTCGTAAGCGTTGTCTAAAACTTGCGCCATGAAGGTCGAATTAAACTCAACTTCGTCTCCGTCATTAACTTCTTTCCAAAACTTTTTAAAAGATTCATAGCATCTAACAATAGTTATATCCGCGTAAGACTGAAGTTTTTGTTTAATCTCTCTTTTTGCTGCCTCTACATAATGCATGTCTTTTCCATCTGGCCAAAGAACACTCCGTTGCGCGAGAGAGTTAGACCAGAGAAAGGTTGTTAAAAGCTTTTTGGTCCTAGAGTCGCTAAGATCTTTTTTAGGCAGGTCGTCTATATCCTTAATAGCTTTTTTCCATTCGTAAAAAATATCTATTGCTTTGTTTTCTGATGCTTGCCACACCGGGGTTTTTGAAAGCTTTCCGATATGCGTCTCGTCGAGTTCTCCGTACCCAGTTAGTTCGTTAATAAGCACGTCGTCTTCAGAGAGATTTTGAGTGGTTATTATTTTAGGTCTTGAGGTACTTTTGATATGTGCATTAAACTCAACAACCCACTTGTCGTGAATAAGTTGTTGTTCTAGCTTCCATTTATCATGCGCTAAAATTTTATCCAATGCAGACTCTTCAATATTACACAGCGCTAGAATCTCCTGGGTTTGCATTAGCTTCTGACTTTCTTAACTTTAGGTCTATATAGCTCATTATATCACGATAATTCCAACAATGCTCAATTTTTGTAAAAAGTTTACTGTCTATTCTATCTAAATCCATGCCGAACGTGAGTAACCTATTTAAATCATCCCAGCAATTACTTCCTGGCTCGTCAAACAAGAATATTTTTTTATCGTCCTCTACTTCTGTTTTTTCAAGCGTATGAAGTGCAGAGAAAATATTAGAAATTCCTAAAGTGTCCCAACCTATAAAAACAATATAGTCTGAAGATTTTATTACGGTCTCTGTAACTGACTGTCTAGTCTTTACCTCAACTCCTTCTTTTTCAGTTAAAACCTGCTCTAAGTGTACAGCCATTTTATTTAGGTCAGAAACTGTGTCAACAGATTTTGTTTTTATAATAGTAACAGAGATTTTAGAAGGCATAGTTTCAAATTTGCTACAAAGCTTTAAACTTAAAGTTTAAAGTTTAAAAAAAGCGTGCGGATATGCTAACTGCATTAACTCAACAACAAGCGAACGCCATCGCTTCAAATCTTTCTTTCGTGGTAGATCAAGCTCTTAACGCGTATGAGCAAACGCAAGGAGAAATAGAAATAAGTGCTAAGAGAAAGGCTTATAAAAAATTATACGTCGATTTACTCGGTAACGTACTAAATAGGATATTAGAAGAAAAACCTTCGTCTATAATTCCTTTATATAATCAGTTAGCTTTCACGCTAGTGGAGCTAGGATTTAATGTTACTCTATTTGTAACTATACTGGTGTACTGTCAAGAGGTTTTATTTCAATCTATAGCGCAAAGCGGTGGCAGAAACGCTCAGTTAGAAAATTATATAGAAAGGTACATATCTGAAATTATAAAACAGATTACCCAAGAAAAATTATTTCAAAAGGGACTAAAGTCAGATCAGCTTATTCAATTAGTAGAAGAATATGCTCCGTCGTTTACTATAGAAAGAGAGGAGTACTTTAAAGACGAGATTTCAGAAAGAGTCTTGCATACCTTAATTCCTGAGTACCTTTACTGGGAATATCAAAAAGAACAATACAAAGAGGGCACTTCTTTTAGCACAAAAAGACTTACTATATATAATAAAAGAGTATACTCTTTGAATCAAGGTATAAGCCAACCGACGTTTTGGGATTTTAATAAAGAAGAATGGGCAGAGTTTAATTCAAAATTTTTATCCAAAAAAGAAAGATTTTTAGATAAATTAAAAAACAACGCTGAGGTATATGTAAACCAAGTTCTTACTAACTCAAAAGATATTAACGGTATTATATCAGATTCTGAAATAAAAGAAGTAAAGAGCTCGCTCACCTACGACGAAAAAGATCTTGGCCTTACATTTGCTGGTAAAGGAAAAGCGGTGCTAACAAATATTCTTTCACTAAAAGCAACGGTAAACTACTTTGGAGGGTACGAAGGATCTCCCATTGGAGATGTGGATTTTATTGCTAATTTTTGTGAAAAATTCTATGCAAGCTTATATGGTAGAGTTGCCAACACAGGTTTTGACGGAGAAGAAGGCGTAAGTCTCTTTGGAAGGTTTAACTCTCTTTTTCTTTCTGAAGAAAAAACAAACAAAATCGCTGGGTTGAATTTCTTAAATAATTTCAAGTCTTTAAGATCTTTCAAGCAAAAATTAAAACTTCCTGAAAGTACCTTAATAGAAGATAAGCCCGGTGAAGAAAACATTAAGATTATCAGTTATAATCCCATTTACGCTAAGTATAAGGATGGCATAGAAGATAAATATACGTACAAAAATCCCAATCCGTACTCTGATGAAGCTGACGTTGACATTGTTTTATTTGGAATAGAGAGACTTTTATCGCTTACAAATTTTGTTGCAGACGCTATTGACAGCCTTAACTCCTCATTAACAAAAGAAGGTCTGTTACCAGGATATGAAGGTTATGGTCCTATATCTATTGAAATTGCAGAACTTGGAAACGTATTTATTCCCACAAGAGTTCTTGCAGAAGACTATCAAGGCTCTAAAGTCTTGCCAGGATTCAATGGCATGCTTTCTTACTTGTTAAGCTCTTATAGAAGGCTGTCAGACGTTTTATATCGCCCGCCATTAACCTCGGAGTCACTCACAGAGATCGCCTCTTGGGCTAGGAAAATTCAATTTAATCTAGAGCAGCTGAACTCTGGTATAGAAGGCATTGGGTACCTTCCAGGAAGTTTTGTACCAGATATTTCCTTCAAATTTTCTATTCTTGAAAAGAACGAATTAGCTAATCAGCTGAGATCTTTGAGCTTCCAAGAAGGAGAAATTGACTTGTTTTTATCTGCTGAATCTTTTGAAGATTTGCTATTAAAGTTTGCTCCAATAACGGACTCTAAAGACCAAATCTCTTTCTTCAGAGCTTATGAGTTATCTCAGCTAATCTACGAGTATGGTGGGGAAAGCGCAATAGATAGCTATATTAACTATCTCTACTTACAAGACGAAAATAACTTAGTAAATATATTAAATTTTGCTGTTAAAAATAAAAGCTCAGCGGTTATCTTTAACGAGAGCAAGTATGGGAAGCTAATTGGTTTGCTTATTAATCTCACTTTTGCAATTAATCCAGACCAACTGCAAGTCTTCAAAAAATATTTATCTGGAAACTATTTAGACCTGTTTGAGTCTATTTCTTATCTATTGCAAAATAAAGAAACAAATATGCTTCTAGACAAGGATAAAATTAACCTTTTAAAACCCATCACTGAATCTTTAATTTATGGGCAATCCGTCTTTGGTTACAACTCAAATTCAATAGACTATATGACCGCTAATGAAAATGCTCCTTTAGCCCTAAAGCAGTGGTCTAAGCTTATAGACAAAAACTTAGGAGGAGCATCAACTAATCTTATTCAGAATTTGTTTGATAAAAGCAACGGTCTAACACCTAAAGAGCTAATTTCTATTTTAAATACTAAAGACGCTAGAGGTCATAATGAATATGAACAGCTAATAGATGGGTATAGTGGGGGAAGATTAACAAAAGTAATTAATTATGGATATTTAAGTGGGGTTTTGCAAAAACTTAGTTACTACTCTAATTCTTATCAAGTTCCTAATTTCTTTATATCTCCAGAAAATCCTATCGAGCTGGGTTCTCTTGTCTTTTTAGTTCAAAATCTATCAACTCTTTTAGATATAACAACTACAAGCTTTGTTAATTCTTTAGACTATAAGTTTGGCCAAAATGATATTGGGTTATACCCCTTTGAAAATATAGTTAATGCTCAAAATAAAAAGCCAGAAGAGTTCTTTAAAATAATCAAAGGCCTTATTCCTGTAGACGGAGACCTTACTAATATAGGAAGTCCCAAAGTTGATGGCCTAGCAGAAATCTTTAATTCTCCGGGTATAGGTAATTCTCCTGTTCCAGAGTCTATACCTAGAGAAAAATCTATTACGCCAGAGCAGGCTAATTTATTCTCTCCTCAGATTAAAGAAAATTTTTCTTTTATAGCTAATAAGGAGAGTTCTAGTATTACTGCAGCTGATATTATCAGCAAGTTTGTTACATTTGCAAAAGATCATAAGTCTCTCATAGAGGCTAATTCTGAAGATTTTAGAGATCCTTCTTCTCTTTCTCCGTACAGAAATATCAATAATATCTCTGAAAAAAGATCAAATATACTAGATAACGAAGTAACCAGTACCTTGAGTGCAGAAAATGCCGGGACGATAGAAAGAGTTGCAGAGATAAAAATTCCATCGACGTATCCTCAAGAAACTAAGGTTCAAGAAAAAATAAAAAACTCTGTGGCTGATGGACTAATTTCAGAAAAGTTAATTGAAAAATTTAGTCCTTTAGAATCGTGCAAAAAATTTGGCGGAAGTAAATGTGAATCTAGAGTAGAAAGTAACGTAAACTCTTGTAGTACTGCAATTAATAAGTCTATACTCTCCCAAAGAGATACAACTTCTTTCTCTCCTATAAATAATAACTCTATTATTATAGATAGGCCCTACGGCTCTTTTTCTGAACTGAAACCCGAGGCTTTATTCCTACCCTACAGCGCCAACAATAAACCCGCATACTTCAAGCTTTTAGGAAACGATCTAAAGATTAGTGATAAGGGAATACCTATTCAAAAGGAAATAAAAACAGATCCTGTAATTTTCTTAAAAAGAGAAGAAGAGGAAGCTAACGAGTCTTTATACGCCTCCTACTATAACACAGAATATGGGCTTATTGAGTCCATTAAGGGAGGCTTTGAAAAAGATGACTCTTTTAAGTGCTCTTTATTAGAGGACCCATATGCCCATCTTGCCTGTATGAACCTGCTAAAATGTAAAAGATTTAAGAGAGGGCCGGGCGGCAAATTTTTAAATTTCTGTCCTAAAACTCTTTCTGGAGGCCTATTCAAATGAGAATATCTACGAGTTTTTTAATTGACTCTAAAGACGTAAAGATTTTATCTTTTAATAAATCTCAAAGATCATCTTTTAATTACGTTAAATTTTTTGACGAAGAAGAGATATCTTCTGACGAAGCGTATTTGTACAAACAAAAAACTAATTCTATGGTAGTATCCATAGACACAAATTCTCCGCAACCAATTAAAGAATTTAAGCTTACAAACCAAAATATTTTAACTTGGGATGACCTGTGGATAGAAGAAGATAGCACGTACAGTGTAGATCCAAAAATAGAGGTGATGAATTTACAAAGAAACTCTTTGCTCTATGCTAATTTTAACTTAAAAAGAAGCTATTTAAAAAATTTAAATTTAGAAGGAAACTCTGATTTAAAATCTTTTGTGGCGACAGAGCTAGAAAATTTAGAAGTTTTAAATTTAAATGATTGCTTAAGCTTAGAAGTAATTAACTTGGGATACTCTAAAAATATCAAAGTATTAAGTTTAAAGAATTGTAGACTTACAGAAGAAGCTATGGAGAGGGCGTTATTTTCTTTTACGCCTACACTAACATCTTCTTCAAATATTATACCCGGAACCATTCCGCCCTTTAGAAAGAATTATTCCACTATGATAGATCTACGTGGAAATGATATCAACTGGGGGAATACTAGGATTGCTTCTAAAATAAGATTATTAGTCACTAATAACTGGCTTGTTTTATGGGATAATCCCCCTCCTACGAGTATAATACCGATACAAATGTACGCATTCTTCCCTAAGAATATTAAAGAAACGCAAATTAATCAACACTATGGCAGACCTTCGATCTAGATTTATTGAAGATTACGCCGGAGGATTGTTAAATGTCTCCAGGCAAGAATTGGCCAGCACAGGAGAAGTGCTTTCTCAAGATGGGCTACTTTCTGACTCCACTCTATTTGTAGAAGATGGATCAGGCACAAAAAGTGGGCTGATGCTTGGCACTTCTTTATGTGAAGTTGTTGACCCAACAACGGACCAGGGAGCGGTAAACGTCAGATTCGCAAATAGGACTTACGCTGGGATCAGAGACTTAAAAATATTTTCTACAGCAATTGCCTCTGCGCAAGCAGCATTGGCAGATGCTTCTTCCTCCTCTATTACAAATTTAGAGAACGCTTTCGAGTTATTGGAAGACTCCGTTTCTACTATCGCAAATAGCTTTGATTCTAGATCTGACCAGGTAGATTCCAAACTTTCTAGAATTGACGATTTAACCGCGGTAGAGACTAGTTTGACAGAAGTACTTGCTGAGCAGTCCGCTCTATCAGATAAAAACCAAGTAAACGCTGATTCTATCGAAGATATCTACAAGCGAGTTAGAAAAGTAAATAATCTTGCGCTATCAGCGTTTAATAGCTTTGGTAGCGTTGTTTCTATCTCGGTTCTTTCATCTGCTAATACTAGTAGGACTGCCGGTAATTACGATATAGATAATTTATCTGGAAGCAACGGATCTGATTTAGATTTAACAATATCTGTAGATGTAAATGGCTTAGCTTCTATAACCTCTATAGATGACACCGGAGCAAACTTCTTAGAAGGAGAAACTGTTACTATTCCAGATTCTGACCTTGGAAACGGAGGAGCTGAAGATCTCAGACTAAGAGTTAGTCAGGTTTCAGAAAATATAACAGACTTAAATAAAATAGTACCTCAAATTAAAGACTTAATAAGCAAAGTTAATGAAATAATCACAGCTTTTGCTTAGGCAAAAGTTTCTTGGAGAATTGCTCTTTCTAGTCTTACGGAGTATAAAGGTCCTATTTTTTTAAATATAATAAATATTATTCCTTCTTCTTTGTCTTTTTCTGTAGGTAGGAGTTGGTCTGTTACACTGTCCAAAGTATCTTTACCTCCAAGCATTTCGCTAATATCATCTTTATCGAACATCCAAGTAATATCGCTATTGTCTTTAGTCGCAACATACAAGGCAATAGGACCTCCATCTTGAGCGATTTTTTTGAACATAGGAGTAAGCTCTTTCTCATCACGAGAAAGATTTTCAAAAATAGATTTTATCTTTTTTCGATCTTGTGGACTTTCAAACATTACATTTTTTCTACGTTAACGCCTAATTTTCTTAGTACGTTTATACCATCTCCAATGCGGTACTCATTTCTATAGTATACAGTTTTAATACCGCTTTGTGCAATCATTTTAGAGCAATCTGGACAAGGACTGTGAGTGCAAAATAGCTCGGACTTATCAATTGATTCTGAAGACTTAGCCATTTTTATAAGAGCATTCTGTTCGGCGTGAAGAACAAAGGGATTTGTACTGCCATCTTCTAGTTCGCAGCAATTAGTGTGAAAACCAGACGGTGTACCGTTCCAGCCATGCGCCAAGATACTTCCGTTTTTAACCACAATTGCTCCTACTTTTAATTTAGTACAATTTGAAACCTGGGCAAAAAGTTCAGCTGTTTTCATATATGCTTCTTTTATTTCTGGTTTCATAGTCTTAGTATATCTGACTATATTATATCATTAAATAGGCTTATGTTTGATATCTTTAATACCTTGTTCTTCTTTTAGGTACTTTTTATACGCCTCAAAATGCCGCATGTCCTCTTCACCTAAAAAAACTTTACCGGTTTTAAATGGCCGAACCCTCTTCTTCTCTGCGGGTTTTTCTTCAACCTCACTCGGCTCGGGGTCCGTAAAAAAGTTCTCGAGCTCTTCTTGAGGGATTTTTGACGGAGTTTCGTCTTTAGTCAGCTTGCTTAGCCTTGCTTTTCTAGTAGTCATATTCTTCTTCTCTTGCAACTTGAGCACCCAGCCCAACCCTGCACTCTAGAAGGCCCGGGGTACTGAGTACCAGGAGCGTCTCCCGTGGGACTTACTTCGTAAAGGCCTGGAGCAAGAGTCGAGGCATTTTTTGTCTTGGCTTTTTCTGTCCAGTTTTGCCATCCCCACATGTCTTCTGAGCCGTATACGTGAGGATTTTGTTCTGTGTCTTGTGCCATTATTCTTCGTGTGTTGTACTGAGGGCCTTGATTGACTCTGTTAGAGCTTCTTAAATATCTTTCTTGAGCTAGTGCTTGTTTGACATAATCATTGTTTTGAGTAGGTCTTGCTCTATAGTCCGAATTTGTACGAGATTCAGTCCAATGCCCGTACGGAGAACTTGAAGAATTTATTGCCATATCTTATCTCTTCTAAGATGTCTTTAAACAAAAAATCAAAATTAAGGTTTAAAGAAAGTTACGTATATATAATCACAAACCATGCCTTCTAGCAAAATGTCACGGCCAGGAGTAGAAGAAGATCAAGAAAGTAGCTTTGAAAATTTTGATTTCGGCGAACCAGAAATAATCCCTGTAGAGATATCTCAAGGGAAGTATCTCTATCTAAAAGAGCCTTGTGCTGACGACCTTATTAATATTTCTGAAATTAATAGTAACGAGAAAATTAGTGAAATTGAAGCGACTCTTCAAACAATTTGTGTTCTTCATTATCCTCAAAATGGCGGCAAAAGACTCTCTTTAAAAGATGCAAAAAAATTAACTGCGCGGCATCTTAAGAAGATTGGTGAAGCATTGAACACCTTATTAGGTGGTGATGAACAATAAATACTCTTTGAGTAGAGAGCACAATTATACGATTTTAATAACCGATAAAAATAAAAAGTCACTTTCATTTAGAGATATTACGGGGGAAGACCTAGAATACTTAGAAAGATTTTTTCAAGAAGGTAAGACTCTATCTATAGAGGAAACTATAGGTATTTTAGAGCTCGTAAACGTATCTGATGTACGAATTAGTAAGCTTACGTTAAGAGTAATAAGGGAAGTATTTGATATAGTTACAAAAGAAATACTTTGTAATTATATGCCTAAATTTAAGTGGTTAGAAGTTTGTTACGCTCTACAAAATAATTCCTTTGTCGCGCTGAAATTTTTTGAATCACAACCAATGACAAAAGTAATGGCGATGATTCAAGTACATCAAAATGCAATTGCTGAAATGAAGAAACCCCAAAAATAAATGACCGATGAACTTCGCCTAAAACTTATCCTTATTCTTTGCTCGATAGCCACTCAGCAAGATCAAATTAGGCTAAAAGAGTTCGTGCTAGTTTGCTCTTACCATGTAACAGACGTAGATTTTAATAAAATAATGAGAAAAGCTTTAAAAATATTAGATATTCAAAAATGCGGGTCTGAAAGCTGCCCAGACTGGCTAATGAATAACCTTTTTGAATTGTATAGAAATAGTACAGAAGATTAAAGATTAAAAAAGACTGTTTGTTTAAAGGTCTTCTGAAAGGCCTCTTACTTTGTAAAGAATTATTTTATGGCTAATCCTGTAAACATTAATGTAGGCGCTATTCAGCGTCCTGGAGTGTTTGTTACTCAGTCATCGACTGGTGGATTACCTCAACCCATAGCTTCTCATGCTATTGGTTATATCTTTGGATCTACTCCTGTAGACCCATATGATACAAATCCCGTTGACGAGTATTCAGCTCTCCCACCATATCAACCAACACAGATTGGTTCATTAGAAGATTTTGTTCAAAAAGCAGGCGGTACGCCATCTGCTTCGACTAACCCGCAATCAATGATCTCTTACGATTCCGTAAAGTCATTCTTTGAAAACGTGGGTGTGAACGGAATCCTCTATTATACCCGCGTAACCCCAACACCCGAGTCGAAGGTTGTTGTAAATAAAGGCGCTGGTTGGAATCTTTTTGCTTTAAAGATCGGCGATCGTTACTTTGGAGATAAATCCTTAGGTGTTAACGACTCGGACGGTGTTGCTATTAAAGTGATCACAACTACAGCTCTTGATGCTGACGACAACGCCTTTGATATCGTCGGCTACCTTGGCAAAACTGATCCTGATTTTAACACATTCTATAAGATTGAGCAAGACGAAGTAGAAGCATCGAACGCAACTTTTAGAATTTATTCTAAAGACTCTCGCGTAATTCCAGCCATTCAAAGCTTTAAAGGATATAAAATCTCTGATACCGCTTATGCATCTCCTACGGATGCTGGTGTTGTTAGTCGTTATATCCCCGTTAAAGAACTCAACTTCCGTTGTGTTTCTAGAGACGTATCCACACAAGAGCCTATTCTCTTTGTATCTGGTGCCGCGATCGGAAACTTCTTAGGAGAAACTTCTAAGACCGTTAAAACAGATTCTTCGGCCGCCTTTACTGCCTCTACCGGAGTGGTAAAAGTTGCAGACATCGATGATCTTACGATCGGCGGTGTGGCTCTTGCTGCAGGCGACAAGATCGCATTTGAAGGAGCAGCTGGTGAACTTCCTACTGGAAATATCTTCTATAGCACAGTATATTCAGTATTAAGTGTAGATGCTGGCACTGACACCTTTATTATTAATAACGGATCAAATGCGGCTCTTACATTTACCAGCAACGACTTAACGTCTGTAGTTACAGTTCGCAGACTTGCCTATGACCCTTCAGTTGCTGCTGATAACCAGCAAGCAATCGAGGACTTCCTGGTTGACCAAGAAGTATATGCTTCTGCTTCTGCCATCCCTGATGACAAAATCGTTGCAATTTCAACAGACGAAAGAGTTGGAAAAGACGATCATGTTCGTTGGGCCGATGCTGCCGCTGCTTACTATCAGTGGAACGCTTCTGGCCTTACCTTTACTCCTGGTGCTGATGGAACAGGTCTTACTAAAATTCCTCAAGGAACAATTACTTCCGTTGGTGGCAACGTAAATAGACTTGGATATGTTCCTGACACTATTCAATCCTTCTACGTTAACATTGCTGGAGAAAACAGGGTAATCATTGCTAACGGCGCTACTCCTGCTGAGCTCACAGAGAGTGTTTCTTCTTCTATTAGAGAAATCCTTGAAGAGAAAGAGCTAGAAGCTTTCTATGATGTTGAGTCAGTTTTAGAAGACTACGAGACATCTCTTGGAACAAACCAATATGCTCCTAATAACGGCGAAGCAATTGGCGCTAGCTTAAGTGTAACAGGTGCTCCGGCACTTCGTCCTTCCAACGATGGAAAGGCACTTACAGGGGCCGTTTTAGTTACCTCTGGTTCTACAACTATCCAAGGATTTGTTTCTCCTCAGACAAGCAATAGCCAAACAGTTGAACTCTTGGCAAGCGGAGCTTTATTAGGTTCAGGCACGGAATTCCTTTCATCCATTGCCCCCGGATACAGAATCCTTATTGGATCTAACAGTTATGAAGTTGTTGAAGTTACTTCTAACACTCAGGCTATCGTAAGTAACCTTGCTGGAGCCACCGAAAATAGTAGTTCATCTTGGAGCGTTGTATCTACAAGATTTACTGAAGACTTATATGCTGGATCCTATGTTGTTATCAACGGATACAGATTTGAAGTTGCCAGTGTGACTAATGACGCAGCTTTCGTAGTAACGACCGCTCCTGCATTCACTGCTAGCTCTACCACAGTCTTCCTAGACAGTTCTATCGCCAACGGATTCTATCGTCACGATTATGTTCTTAAGGTAAAGATTACATCTAAAAATGGTATTCCTTCCCCTGTTGTTGCTGGTCTTGACCGCTATGGCAAAAAGGATTCTAACGTTTCAAGAGTTAACTCTTTGAGTGAAGCTGCTGACTTTGTTAACTACAAACTCTCGGCAAAAGCGCGCTCTCAAGACTTTGTGTACGCTATTGAGCAAGGTATGGGATCAGGCGATTATCGCCCCGGATTCTTACTTGCACCTGAAGCGTTCGGTTCATTCAAAGCCACTGCAGGCGGAATGACTAAAACTCAAGCTCGTGAGGAAAGAGTAAAAGTTACCCAATCATTACTCAGAGCTGCCGAAGGTAAGCTTGGAGAAGTTGAGGGTATCTCTGGAACTCAGCATATCGCTCTCATTGATTGCGGAGCTGATGAACTCAGTCTTAGCGAAGTGCAAGATGAGCTTGCCTTTGTTAAAGGAGCCGCCGGCGTACCTTTTGGTCACGGTGCTTTCTACGCTCCTTACATTAAAAACTCAAGCGGACGTTTTGTGCCGCCTAGTAGCTTTATTGCCGGTATTGCCTGTTCTCGTTATGTGAACGAAGGCTTCCAGCAAGCACCTGCAGGAGCAAGATATCCACTAAGAGGAGCCACTGGCCTCCGCTTTGATATCACGGCTCAGCAACAAGAAGTTACTTATCCTTTAGGCCTCAATCCAATTAGGAGCCTTCCTAATAGAGGAATTGTTGCTTGGGGTGCTCGTACAATGAGCTCCAATGCGCTCTTTAAGTTTGTCAACACACGTGCGATTCTAAACGTACTTCTTGACATACTTGCAAGAAGCTTTGATGATGTTCTTTTTGAGCAAATTGACTCTGCTGGTACACTTTACGCTAGGGCCAAGTCTATCGCCTCTCAGGTAATGGGACAACTCTATCGCCAAGGTGCACTCTTTGGAGCTAGACCAGAACAAGCTTACTTAGTTGTTTGTTCTGATGCTAATAACGCTGTTAGTGATCTAGAAAACGGAACGTTAAGACTCGATGCTTATGTGGCTACTTCGCCAACTCTTGAGCGTCTTCTTGTTACCGTTGTAAGAACACCTGCTGGTCAGGTTGCTCAGGTACAAGATGCCTTCTCTAGAAATGTTGACAGATTCGATTACTTACTTAACGCAACTACGGTCTAATAATTAAAAATGTCTAATAATAAGGAGCAAATTTTAAACGCTAAAGGGCCACTTTCTTCTCAACAGCCCAAAAAGGCCGTGCACATCGAAATGTTCAGGGCTGGTCCTCAGATCAGTTCCGCCGGGCAAAAAATGATGTTCACTGAGGAGGATTTGGACCAGGTGGTCGGTACTTACGTTCCTGGCCAACATGAAGCTCCGTTAATTATTGGGCACGATCAAACGGACTCTACACCTGCGTTAGGGTGGGTAAAAAATCTTTGGAGAAAAGGTAAAGCATTATGGGGTAACGTCGAACTTACCCCTAAGGCTGAAAAACTGATTAAAGATGGAGTGTTCAAGAAAGTAAGTAGTTCTTTCTACTTACCAGACGCGGAAACAAATCCGCACCCTGGAAAATTGGCGCTCCGCCATCTTGGATTAGTTTCGATTCCCGCCGTAAAGGGACTCACTGCTTTTTCCGAAGGTGAATTTAACGACGAAAAAATTATCAATTTAGCTCCTGAAGAGGGAGAAACCGTTATTTCGTTTAAAGAAGCCTTAGAAACAAACAACTCTACTATGACTAGAAAAAGAAAAACTGCTGACGAGGTTCAGGAGGTCTCAGTAGATCAGAGTGTTGATCATGCTGAGGGTGGAATGACCGTCAATATCAACATAGGAGGCGGTAAGCCTTCTGTATATGACGACTCTGGTAACCAGGTCGATGAAACAGGCGCTCCAGCCGACTACAAGATGGAGTACGCCTCCGACGAAGAAACAGATGAAGAAATGGCCCCTGAAGCCGATGCTGAAGCCCTTGAAGGTGAAGGTGAAGGCGACGACATGGGTCTAGAGGACGAGGGTGGTGAAGAGGCACCTGAGGCTCCTGAAGAAGAGGGAGAAGCACCTGCTGAAGAAGTCGGTGAAGAAGAGATGGATTCCGAGGGAGAAGGCGATGAGCCTGCTAAAGAGGACGGCGCGGAAGATATTTCTGGCGAGATGGAAAATGACGATAAGAAAATTGCCTCTCTAGCTGCCGAATACGACGAAGACGAGCTCTTCCAAGCATTGGCTCTCAAGAAACAAGCTACCTCCATGATGGAGAAAGATATGTCCTACGGCGAAATGCCCGAAGGCCTTAAAAAGCACATGGAAGAGAAAGAGGGTAAAGAGGAAGGAGACGACGAAGAGAAGAAAGAAGAAGTCAGTGACAACGCCGAAGAGGTAGTTGATAATGCTGAAGAAACTTCTGAAAAAGAAGAGGAAAAGAAAGAGAAAGAAGAGACTGAAGCCAAGGCTGATATGGCCGAGGATGAGAAAGAAGAGGACGAAGACGAAGAAAAGAAAACTGACATGTCCGAAGAGGTTAAAGAAGAAAAGAAAGAAGAGTCAGCCGACCACGCTGAAGAAGCTGCACCTGTGGCTACCGAATCTCTAGACCATGGCGAATCCGCCATTGGAGATCAGAGTGTTGACAACCTCAACGCTCGTGTAGCCGAACTCGAGGAAGAGCTTAATAAGCAAAGAAAGCTAGCTCGCGAGAAAGAAATTTCTTCGTTTGCTGAAGGACTCTATGAGTCTGGTAAGCTTACCGAACAAGTTGTACCTAAGGGTGACCTTGTTCGTTTCATGGAGACTCTTAACCATAAGAACTCTGTGAATTTCTCGGAGACCGGAAAGGCATCTCAATTTGACTTCATGCGTGGAGTTCTTGATTCCTTACCATCTATGGTCTCGTTTGAAGAGTTTGCAACACCAACTTCAGCGCCTCAAAAGTCGAAGTCGGTTGAGCCCAACGCTTCTGGATACGCTTACGATCCAAACACCGCTCACGTTCATTCGGAGGCATTATCTTATGCTGAAGAGAACGACTGCGATTACTTAACAGCTGTTAAGTTTGTTATTAACAACAACTAAGGTAAATACTAATGGCAACAGACCCCCGCTATATGTCTTTTGACCACCAGTATGTCGAAACTGTATCGACCAGCGCCACAATTGCTGCTCACCGTTTCGTAACTCGTGCTGGTGCATACCCCGCCGCTGATGGCGATTTCGCCTCTGGCGTTACTATTTTTGATGCTCCTGGTCAAGGTCAACTGACCGCTAAGGGCTATCAAGTCAATGATGGATCTACTCTCGTCTATGAGGGTCAGCTTAACCCATCCACAACTCCTGCTAAGCCTGGAGTGTTTCCATACCAAGGCCTCCTTTCTGTAGTAACAGAAGGAATCGTTATTGTAGAGGTTGACGCCACTTCTGGTGCAATCGCTGTTGATGCCGCCGTATACGCGTCCGACTCCGGAGAAGCTCTTGCTTCTGGTGGTGGCGGTACAAACTTCATTCTTGGTCGAGCTCTTGACACTGCCGCTGGTACTACAGCCGGTCAGTTTATCAGAGTTAAGCTAGGTTCTGAAGGCGCTTCTTGATAAAATAAGGAGAATTTTAAAATCATGATGAATCTAGATCAAGTACGCGTAATCGATCCTATTCTTACGCAACTCGCCCAAGGCTACAAAAACGCTGAAGGCGTGGCTACATTCTTCGGTCCAGCGGTATCTATGAATACACGTGCTGGCCGTACACTCGTATTCGGCAAGGAAGCCTTTGCCGCTCAGAATTTCCTCCGCGCTCCTGGAACTAACATCCAGAAGATCCAGAACGAGTTCGGAACCAGAAGCTTCTCGCTCCGTCAAGAAGCTATCAGCTGGGAAATCGCTGAGGAAATCGCAGCAGAAGCCAAGAATGGCGCTGCTCAGCTTGACCTTCGTCAGTACGCTGCTAAGGACGCTGCAAATCGTCTTATGCAGTCCTGGGAGATCACCGTTGCAACTGCTGTCCAAGACGACACTCTTTATGAAGCAGACAACGTATTTGACCTTGCTACTCGCGCCTCTGGTGCAGACAAGTTCAATGCTGCTACTTCTGACATCGAGGTTCTAATTGACGAAGCTAAGGAAGCTGTTCGCGCTCAGATCGGTACCTATCCTAATAAGATGGTTATCTCCCCTGACGCTTTCAACGCCCTCAAGCGTAACAAGAGAATCAGAGACTTCATGCAGCGTGGCGTTCTCGTCAACGAAGCAACTCTCGCCAACATCTTTGGCCTTGACGAGATTCGTGTTGCACGTCGTCTTAAGCTTAACCAGTCCACTGGTTCACTTGAGAACATCTATAGCAACATTGCTGTTCTCTTCTACCAGCCTTCTGGTGCTACCGATGGTTTTGCTCCCGCTCTGGATGCAAACTACGGTAACCCTGCTTTCGGATACACCTACACTCTTGCTGGTTATCCTATTGCTACTCCTGAGCGTTTCAACATCGAGCGCCGCGTATTCACCGGTGACATCCTTGTCGAGCGTTCCTTCGAGCTAGTCGGCATGGGCGAAAACGGTAAAGTTGGTGCTGGCGCTATTCTTAAGAACTGCGTCTGATCAATCGTTAAAAACTTGATAAACTGGCTGGCCTTCGGGTCGGCCCTTTTTGTTTAAAGTAAAACAGAAGAAAATATGATCTATGTCAGGTCCTCAACCACCTAGAGATATACACGGAGCCGCGAATAATTGCTCGCCCGCCACAGTGGATTATTTTATTTCTGTGTTTGGTTTTCAAGAAGCTGTAGAGCTATCTAACATTGAAGATCCAACTGGAAACAATATTGATGTTACTAAGATTCAATTAGCCTTAAATGACGCAGGTCAGCTAATTAACAATTATATAGATAGCGCTCCACCGCAAGGAAAAGTCTTAATTGCCGGTTCTTATAGAAGAACTCAAGCAACAATTGCTAGGTACTATCTAGATGTATTAAGACCACGTACTCAAGTCCAAGAGGCGTCAGAAAAAGCCCTCCAGCAACTAGAGATGTGGGCCGCTAAAGGCAGCCCAAGTACTGGGTTTAAATGGCAAGAAGCTTATGCTTACTGGAGATCTGGTTGCTCGATGACAAAAAGCTCCTATCAGAGAGGAAGAAGCTTCACCGATCCTTCTCTTAATAAGTGGGTACTTCGTGAAGGAAGTAACGACCGTGGATTCCCGTTCGCGAATAGAGAAGCTGTTGTACTCAATAGAAACTCAGATAAAAGCCTTGCTTTAGAAACCCAAGGGGTTAAAGAAGTTATTCCAGACAGCGCATATGAAATGAATGAGCTCGTAGATGCTCTTGAGTCTACAAGAGGCCTTTCTAGTTTTACAAATACAGACCAAGCTACAAGTCCTGCAGAAGGAGACGGCTTAGTTGCAAATAATGACACCGCTTCCGCCGACGGTGAGTTCGATAACTATGGCGGATTAACTACTAACGATACGTTCTAATGGCCACTAACTCATATAAAGGATACAACCCATTTTATCCAACAAATGCTGGAGGCGGAGCATTTTATCTAACAAATAACGACGCCGGAAACTGCTACGGGTATAGAACCGGCCTTAAAAGTGCTGTTTTTCCTGATGGCACAAAATATAAAGAAGACGCTGATGCCCTTCGTCAATATATTATAGAGCTTGAATCTACAAGAAAATTACAGGATCTTGTAAACGTAGAGTTTTCTAGAGATGTTAAAAAAGGTGATTTTTTGGTGTATGATAACACTAAAGGAAAATGGGTGCTTACAGATTTTCTATCCGGCGGTGAGTTCTGATGCTTTTAGAAATTGAAAATCAACTCCATCGTAGAGTTCATTCTACCTTGGGGCAAAGCGCTGTTGTACTTCGCTTAGCTGAAGAATTAGATCAATCGGGAAGGGTTGCAGAGCAAGCCATGATAATTGTTAGCTTTGTTTCTGCAAACACAGCAAATGAGATGGGTGGCGGAGCGTACATTCCCACAATTCGTTCTAGGAAAATGACCTACACCGTCACACTAGTTCAAAAGCAAACTCAAAGAGAAGGGCATAGCTTTTCACTACCTTTATTAGATCTTATTGCTGATGCAGTTACGGGGTGGGTGCCTGAAGTTCCTGGGTTAGAGTTTGCTACCGGATTTGAATTAGAAGCGGAAAGGTTCGTACAAGTAACAGATGCTTCTCAATTTATATACGAACAGAGCTATTCAGTAACTGTTACTATATCAGACGGAAGATTTTATAGCCAGCCATGTGCTGCATTTGATCCCATATCCATTGAGGATTTCTTGCCGAAAAGAAAATGCTTACTCACTCCTTCTGGAGAAAATACAGGGCTCGCAGTTTGGACTAGAATAACAGGTCCTGAAAGCACCGAAAGCTTTATTGTAGAGGACTCTCGAACTTGCAAGAGATACTTAGGAGATAGATTGGAGCTAACTTGCGGGAGCGATTTAGATGGTACTGCAACTTATAAGTTCATTCCAGAAAAAGCGATTACTTACGATTCCCAAGGAGTTGCTACTGTAAAAGATTCTTTAACTGCTTCTGGACCTTTATCTAACGTTTGGAAATGCGATAAAGATAGAAAAACAGATTTACCACCGTGGTTTAAGCTAGATGTAGACTTCGGGCTGTGGAGAAATGAAGCAGGAACTATTGCAAATCAAGATCCTTTAACATCTGCAGTTCAAAAAACAAAATTTAATCCAGACACAGAATATTTTCGACCTGACTAAGTTCTCATAAATAATATCTTATCTTTCTGAATATTATTACGCAGAGTATTGAGTGTAATGCATCGGTGCCCTGCGTTTTTTGTCATGTTTGCTTTTTTAGGGTACTTTGTTGTAAAGTCACCATTAGCTTTTAATAGAGCAATCTCTGTGCTATTTATCCCCACCCAGTATTGAGGTTTTTTGCCGCTCATTAAATAAGGCTCCTCTTGCATAAAAAGAGAAAGCCCGTACTTGAGCTTAAAATATTTGTTTATTTCGTCAAAGGTCTTCAAAGACGGGGATGAGGTCTTTAATTGTAACTGAGTGTCCATCATTTTCTTTCTTTTGTTGAGATACAGTGTTAGTGCTAGAGTCGGCAGCTTTGCGGAAAATAAGATCAATTTCAATAGATGAGAGCCACGCGTTTGCCACAGGAAGCTCATAAATCTCGTAATTGTATCTCATCCAGGCCCAACACCAAGCATGAGCAACTTGGAATAAAGCCGCGAGCCTTTCTGCTTCTTCCTTTGGACACATATACAGAATACTGTCATGTACTGACATATTGAACTTAGCATTGAGTTTGTGGTCTTTGATAAGCCATTCCATCGCGGTCATAAATGCATGAAGCATAGCACTACCCGTGGATTGAATACACCAGTTATTTCTCATTGTCCAGAAGTCGTCGCCAACTGATGATGGACGGAAGGCAGTTGACATTTTTGTGCCACTTAGAGGATTAATAGGCGTCTTTTCACAGGCAATCTTAGCCATTTCATTGTAGGCATAAGAGTCAGATCCGCCGATTAGTTCTCTCATTCCTCGATAAGCTTTCCGGCCTTTCTTAATCTCGATGAGTTTCTTACCCATGTCTACGGCCTGTTTCATAGAGATGGATTTGTTTCCTTTACGGATAGTGTTAGCCAAGGTCTTAGCTCCGCATCCATAAAGCATCCCGTAGTTACATCCTTTAGCAACGGCTCTGGAGATCCCAATCGCCCTGGCGGTCATCGAGTGCATGTCAGTTCCGTTGTCTTTTGACCCTGCAAGAATGGCGTGCGAGTACTGAGTTGACCCAGCCACTTTGTAATAGGAATCAGCAAAGATGGAAGCAACAACAGCTTCTTGGGCATCAAAATCTGATTCAACAAAAACCCAACCATCAGGAGCTTGTACTCGGGTTTTGATCTCGGATCCAATTTTATCATACTTTGGATCAGGAACGGTGAGCCAGAGATTTTCTCCAGCACGATTAGTAGAAGTATTGTGAGGGACCGATGCTGGAACAATAAGATTGAATTCTTTACCGAGAGGATTTTTGACTTTAGCGACATTTTGTTCACGAACTCGGCTTCTAACCGATGTCCAATAGGATACGTTAATTGCAAGCTTAATTAGTTCTTTAGCTTGAGGGAGATCAGAGCTAAGCATCCCAGACTCAAAATCGTCGTTGTAGTCTTTTGACAATACTCCTCCGACATTCTCTCCTTCTCCTTTAGGGTGGGGAAGCCTAACGTACTCTCCTATATCTTTGCTAAAGAAGCACCAGCCTCTATCAGAAAAATAGGTCATAGGCTTATCATCCCACTTAAGACGAAGTAGGAAGTGAGATAGACGATTCTTAGTAGAGATACCACCGATAACAAGTTTATTACCTTCTTCGGTTTCTTGGATTTCTGAAACGCTTCTTAGCCACTTGGGGATTCCGTACCACTTAGAAGAGGGTTTCCCAGCTTTTGTGAGTTTGAAGTTACACTCCCAATCCATCTGAGATAGCCAAGGATCAGAATCTGCATCAATCTCTCCTTGGTTCCAGGCGTTATAGATCTCTTGAGCCATCTCTCCTAGAATCTCTTCCTGTCTAGAGATGGAGTCTCTCCAAATTTTCTCGCAGCCTTCAAACCACTCAGCCCAGTCATCTACAACAGGAAGGAAAGCCGAAGAGATTCCAAAGTGCCCAAGTAGAGTAGTTAGAGACGGGTTGTTCTGAAGGTACTTAAGAATGACAATAGAGAAGAGCTCTTGAGTAATCTCTGCGTCTTTAAGAGCGTATTGAGTCAAATCTTCATGGAGCTCACAAATTTGCTCCATGGTCTCGCTAACTACAAACACGTCCCTAATCTTTTTATCTGCCGGCTCCAAACGTTTCATCGGCCGACAATGAAAGTTATAGCAATCAATAAGGCTATTAAGTGATCCTTTATCCGCCCAGATAGGATCAGCTTTGTAACTAGATTTTTTAGTTGCTTTTTGTACGTACCACCATCTCTGCCCGGAAGCCAGTCCACTCACGTTAATATGAGCAGACATGGTATCAAACCAGTAATTCTTCTTGGCGATATCGTAAGATTCTTCACAACGAGCTCGGTCATAAGCAACGTTATGAGCGATGAAGATCTTATCATTACCTACAGGGACAAGAGTGGTGTAATACTCGATAGAAGGATCTACGTAGCACTCGTGCATCCAGATATAGTAAGCAGTATCGGTGACTGCAGTGGCAAGGATAGGATGAGAGAAGTCAGATCCTTTAACAAA
>VMHT01151897.1_pt1 | contig 37918 bp, 29 predicted proteins | sample 4693611 | NCBI WGS metagenome assembly VMHT01 (sample SAMN12280063, study PRJNA550983) | marine metagenome | isolation source: seawater sampled from same location over 5 years 0.02-0.2 micron viral filtrate | place: USA: collected off the coast of southern California halfway between the port... ...
AGCATGAATTTGCATATTGGAGGCTATGTTGATAGCCTAATGAAATGTTGAAAGGCCGCATCGGGTTAAATCGAATTATGAACCCAATCGTTGCATCACTGCTAGAGTTTAATGAAGCATTTGAAATTCCAAAATTGGAAACTCCGGGATTAGGCCCAGATGAACTAATAGAACTGCGGATAAAACTGCTAACTGAAGAAGTTCAGGAATACGCTGAAGCAGCAAGAAGCGGCGATTTGGTCGAAGTTCTCGATGCATTGGCAGATATTGGCTACATTCTAGCTGGCACAATTATCAACCACGGAATGCAAGATATCTATGATGATGCCTTCAATGAAGTGCATCGCTCAAACATGGCTAAATTAGTCGATGGTAAGGTGATTCGTCGAGATGATGGTAAGGTGCTCAAACCTGAAGGATGGCAACCTCCGCAACTAGCACAGTTTGTCGAATGATTCGGTTGAGTTATTGCTTAGAACCATTTAGCAATGCTATGAGCCGCCCTGTAGCACTAGTAACTGGTGGCGGGCAAGGTATCGGTGCAGCTACTTGCACAAGACTTGCTAGCGACGGTTATGACGTATTGTTGACTTACAATACATCCTCAAAACCTGCAGAAATGGTCGTCCACCAAATTAGGCAGAATGGTGGCGATGCACTCGCTGTCAAAGTGGACTGCGCTGATGGAGGAGAAGTAGGCTTACTAGGAATACACCCCTGGATGGCAAGAAAAATCGATGTTCTGGTGCTAAATCATGGAGCGTACAATCGAGTTGCAGCTGATGAATTAACTATCAAGACACTGCGTGAAACTATGGCGGTTAATTTCGAAGGTTCTGTCGCAGTTTGGAAAGCAGTACAACCACATCTTAGCAATGAGGCAAGGATGGTAGTAGTTGGATCGCAATTAGGCACTAGAGGCTCCCCCCATGGTGCAGATTATTCAGCCTCCAAAGCCGCATTGGCGGTTTGGGCAAGGTCATTAGCTCAACAGGTAGGTCCAGAAGGCAAGCGAGTCAATATCTTGGCTCCTGGTTATGTTGATACGGCAATCTTGGCAGGCGACTCCCAATCTAAGAGAGAACAAAGAGAAAATGAAGTGCCACTCAAGAGAGTTGGAACTCCAGAGGATATGGCAAGTACAATCGCTTTTCTGGTTAGTGAGGATTCAGCTTACATTACTGGTAGTATAATTCACGTAAACGGTGGACTATACCTGCCCTAATACCATAATTGAAAACTATCCACTGTTTACAATGCACAGGAGGGATAAGATGACCAACGATTGGGATGATGACGGCGAGTTCGAAAATCTGGCTAATCTAGTAATTGATAATTCTGATCTGCAGTCGAAAGACCCTTTTGACTTATCAAAAGCGCTTGAAGGGGCGGCATTAGAACACCTCCACCCAAACAAAAAACGATTCATACTCCATTCCGAATTTGAACCATCTGGAGACCAGCCAAAAGCAATTGAAAATTTGATTTCTCAATTAGAAAATTCACAGGAAAGGTGTGTTCTGCTTGGCGTTACTGGTAGCGGCAAGACATTTGCCATGGCCAAAGTTATAGAGAGTTTGAATATCCCAACTCTAATAATGAGCCATAACAAGACACTAGCAAGGCAATTGTATCAAGAAATGGCCGGCTACTTTCCGGAAAACGCTGTTGATTATTTTGTTTCGCATTACGACTACTACCAGCCAGAAGCATATCTGCCCAAGCGAGATTTGTATATCGACAAAGAGTTGTCAATCAATGAACGTATTGAGCAGGAGAGATTTGCTGCCGTGGCTTCGCTAGTAACAAGACCGGATTGCGTGATAGTCTCCTCTGTCTCTTGCATCTATGGTTTGAATCCGCCTGAAACATTCCTCGAATCCCATGTTAGATGCCATGTAGGACAACAAATAGAACCGACAGATTTGCTCAAAGAATTGATTGCTTTACAATATATCAGAACGAACACAGACCTAGCAAGAGGTAATTGTCGTCTGCGAGGCGAAGTACTCGATGTTTGGATGCCGTCAAGAGATGACCCCCTAAGGATACAATTCGATTTTGATGGCGTCACCAAAGTACAAGTTTGTGACCCAGTGTCTTGGGAAGTATTAGATGACCTAGACGAAGCATGGATACATCCAAAAGAATTCTTCATGACTAGCCCAGAAAGGTTTGAGCTAGCGCTTGAGTCAATCGAAACTGAATTGGATGGCAGAATTGCCCATTTCAAGAGCCTCGGCAAGGACTTAGAAGCTCATAGAATTGAGCAAAAAACTCGCTATGATTTAGAAATGCTGCGGGAGATTGGGCACTGTCAATCAATAGAAAACTATTCATTGCATTTTGATGGCAGGGAAAGAGGAGAGAGGCCATATTGCCTGCTCGACTTCTTTGCTGCTTGTGCGAAGCAATTCCATGGCGATGCAGATAAATTCCTCGTAATTATGGATGAATCACACGTGAGTTTACCACAAGTTGGAGGCATGTATCATGGTGATCGTTCTCGTAAAGAAAGTTTGATAGAACATGGATTTAGATTGCCCACCGCCGCAGATAACAGACCATTAAAGATACCAGAATTCCAATCTCTGGTCCCACAAATGGTCTATGTTTCAGCCACGCCAGGTGAACGTGAGTTACGTCATTTGTGTGAAATTACCAAACAGCCGATACCCAACGGACTGCTGCACGCACAATCCAACGGCGGAGCAGGCCCCCCAGATATCAGCAAGAAACATCCTGACTCAGAAAGCATGTATGATATGATACAATCTATCCAACATATATCCAAGATGGAAATTAGGCCAACTGGACTGCTTGATCCCAATATCGAAGTAAGAGGAACTGAAGGTCAAGTAAGTGATTTGCTGTCAGAGATAAATCTGCGAGTCGAGAAAAATGAGCGATGTCTCATCACCGTACTAACTATCAAATTCGCGGAGGAGGTATCGGAGTATCTCAACAGCATGGGAATTAAATCCCACCACTTACATTCCGAAATTGACACTATTGAGCGTTCTGAAATCATCAATGCACTTAGAATTGGCCACATTGACGTTATTGTGGGAATCAATCTACTCAGAGAAGGTTTAGATATTCCAGAAGTCAGTTTAGTGGCAATTTTTGATGCCGACAAGCAAGGTTTCCTGAGAAATGAAAGAAGTTTGCTACAAACCATAGGGCGTGCCGCTAGAAATGAAAACGGCAAAGTAATTCTGTATGCCGACGGCATGTCACCATCTATGTCTGCTGCAATACAACAAACACTGGAGCGAAGAGTAAGACAGGAGGCTTACAATTCTACCCATGGCATCACCCCTAAAACCATCAAAAAAGCGCTTCCTGCAATGTATTCCAAGGATGAAGAATTCATCTCCGGAACCAATACTTCTGCCGGGAACAAGCGACTGGTCGGTAAGAAAGGTGGCAGAGGAGATGGTGATTGGGCGCAGAAATTAGGCATTGGTGCCGGTTCTTGGGCTAGAAGTAATCCCGGAAATAAAAATCCAATTGAAAATTCGAATTTCCAATTGACTTATGATGAACCGAATGATGTTGACAATACCCTCTCGCCAGAACAAATCGCTGATTTACTGGTTGAATTAAAAGCCGAGATGGAAAACGCCGCAAAGCAGTTAGATTTCGAGCAAGCAGCAAAACTCAGAGACAGAATTTTCGAACTAGAGCAATTAATGTACTCATGAACAGGTTCATGTTTAGGATGTTTTTGGCGATAACATGGCGATATCACCGGATGACTTTGACATTCCAGTCTCAGACTATGATTTTGCCAAAATCACTAACCCTAGGTCATTAATCGACCAAATGGCCAAGGCGGGCGGTTTTACTGCAACAAAACTAGCAACTGCGAGAGATATCTTGAGTGATATGAAGCAACAAATTGATGATGTCGAAGGTGATTCTACCAAGGTTACCAACTGGATTTCATTCCCTGCTTGTTTGTGTGCAACCGGAACCAGAAGTTTCTTTGTAGAGGCAACAAAACGCAAGATGTTCAACGTAATCTCTACCACTTGTGGAACCCTAGATCATGACATTGCACGGTCATATCAAAACTACTTCCATGGAGCGTTTGAACTTGATGACATAGAACTTGGCGAACATTCACTCATGAGATTAGGTAATGTCATAGTACCAAATTCATCTTACGGCGAAATTATCGAAGAAGTTGTAATGCCTGCACTAGATGACATATACAAATCACGGCAAAAAGAAACCGGGCTTACCGGAGCTGATGCATGGATTGGATTCGGCTCCATTCACTTGGTATGGGAATTAGGAAAGCGGATAGGCAAGCCAGATTCTCTAATCTACTGGGCTTGGAAAAATCAAATCCCAGTTTGTATACCTGGAATTACTGATGGGTCGATTGGGGCTCAGTTATTCATGTTCAGACAGAAGCACCGTGATTTCCATATCGATACTTTAGCTGATGAGCAGGTGATGAGTGACTTAACTTGGGATGTTGAGGTTTCAAATGCGCTGATGATTGGCGGTGGAATCTCAAAGCACCACGTAATTTGGTGGAACCAGTACCGTGGGGGGCTTGATTCTGCAGTGTATATCACAACTGCACCAGAACATGATGGCAGCCTTTCTGGAGCTAGGCTTAGAGAAGCAATATCTTGGGGAAAAATGCGCCCTGAAGCACCTAATGTGTGTGTTGAGGGTGATGCAAGTGTGCTACTTCCGCTGATTGGAAGCGATTTATTTGGAGGCAATTAAGATGAGCAAGAGAAGTAACGCAATGATGATGGTTCTAATCATGGCTTTTATGTCATTATCGGGATGTTTTGGTGAAAATGAGGTAGAACTTGTTGAAGAAACCTCGGGTTATTTTGACTTCGCCGATATGCTTGACGGTCGCACCTGGTATCATTATCCTGGAGGGGTGGACGCATTGGATAACACCACTGCACTAGGTGGAAATAATATCCCATACTATTCAGCTTCCTCATACTACAGTATCGGAATGTCAACCTTTGAACCAACTATGGGTATCACTTCATCAGGCAACCTATACATCACAAGTTGGGGTAATGGTAATGCTGGTTCAACGGCGATTGTTCAGTGTAGCAACATGGTGGAAATGACATCTATCAGCGATTACACATGTCAAGATGTGTATGGAGCAGTTCCTCCTGTTGCAAATTCAAATGATCCGTATGTATATGTTGACCCATGGACTGATAGAATAATGAAATTTGACATGCATGCACTTGGAGGCATGACTGTAGAATGGTCGGATGATGAAGGACAATCGTGGACCGGCCCGTCCATTGCTACAGGATACTCAGTACAAGACCACCAAACCATCGCTTCATCGCCCTATGGAGGACTTATACATGAGACATTGTGGGTATTTTGCATAAATGGCAACTATCCTGCACCATTGTGTTCGGCAAGTCAAGACGGCGGATTCACTTGGGGACCTGAGCTTCCAGGCGCCCCAGTAGACTGCCAGAGCGGGGGTTTGTCAGCTCATATCATTGGTGCTGAAAATGGTAATTTTTACCGAGGACAAATTGGTTGTGACGGCACTGGATATTCGATGTACAAAACCGAAGATGGGGCAATAACATGGACTGAGCACGTGCTGCCAACCGAAGAATCTGGCACAGCAGATACTTGGAATGCTGAAGAAGCTCAAGTAGATACTGACACTGAGAGCAACGTATACGCCATGTGGATGGGCATTGATAATCTGCCGTACTTCTCATATTCTACAGATGATGCTGAAACATGGTCTGATGCAATTATGGTTGCTCCAAACCACCTACAAGGCACAGGCTTCCCGGTAGTAATTGCAGGCGACCCTGGCAGGGTTGCATTCGGATATATTGGCGAAGATGGTGACGGATTATGGGATGGGTATATCTCGGTAATGACAGATGCCTTCAATGAAACCCCCCTCATAACAACAGTACAGGTCAATTCTAATGACGACCCTCTGGACAATGCAAGTCCAACATGTGGTTACGAGAGATGCGGAGGATTTGGAGACTTTATTGACATGCAGATTGATGCTTATGGGCGTCCTTGGCTGGCATTATCTCACAACCCCAACGGAGATACCGGTATTTTTGGCACATTTACCAATGGTCCAAGTCTGTATGGAGAATTAACCGCTCTAACCGTAATACCAGAGGGTGGACCTCAAACCCTCTAAACAAGTTTTTTCGTAGCAAGATAGTGCATCAATGATGTCCTTAGAGGAATTAATGGCCGCCAATCTTCACCGTCTATATCAAGTAAAACCTCGTTAATTATTGACAAGTCTGGCCTGGTTGACGATGTTATTTGTGAGACTTTAGCGACCGTTGGGTGGATAACTGGTTTTAATTCTAAGTGACTGGTTTGGAATTCTCCAGACGAACCGGCAATTGTCCGATTATACAATAATTCCAATTGCGCAAACGTTTCTTGATTAGTCCAACCCCTTCTACCACAGATGTGCATCAGTTGTGGAAGTGGCGATGTATGATTAATGAGCCTTACTAACCCTGCTGCAACGTCTTGTTGAGAGACCCACCAGTGTTTATTATCTGAAGGTAAATTAAAATCCCTAGCATTTGAAATACAGAGGTCAAATAATTCATCTAAATTTTTGTTCGCTAGGCTTTCAACTTCTGAGAAGGAGATTAGGTCATGAATGTAGATTAAATTCAATTTTGTACCGTGCACATCTATTCGACTGTTTCCGTCCAGCAGTAGTATTACGTCACAGCCTATACCGGCTAGAGCATCAATATCTACTGTATGTTCGTGTAAAGCGAAATAGAATAATAAATCGTTTGAATGAACAAGATCGGGATTGAACAAGAGGGGTCTTTCAGTAAAAATTTCTAACTCTGTCGACATCTTCGACATTAAAATCTCAAACCAAATATCAACGATGCTACATCTAATATTGTTGCAAACAAGTTTGTGGATTAAGTCCTCACCGATGCCTGGTAGTTCACCCAGAAAATGCACCAATCTAGGTTTGGACATGGTTCTCCCACACAGTAATATGTCATTAAACGAGCGATTAACAGAAAATAATTTTTCAATTGTAAATCGTATTTTCTAATTGTAAAATTTTCAATTTGATTGGTATCATCGTTGTAAAATGATCTATTTCAGAGTCAATTCTAAGCCTACTTGTAAAAATGATAATTTTACACTCCATTAAAGATATTTAGTATATAAAAAAATAGATTATACGACATTGCATAAAATGAAAAAAAAAGTCATCTTTCAATTGAACTAACTATAATTATACGACAAATTCAATTGGTTTTTCGGTTCTATAGACCAAATAGTATAAAACCCCCCACACAAGAGCATCATTTAACCGGGAACAAAAGCCGGACATGGAGATGGGAAAAATGAAGAATGAAAAATACAACATCCAGGAGTTACTCCAAAGGGATGTATATGTGAATGATAAAAAAGTAGGAACGATAGTTGGAGAAAGACACCACCCGAATGAGGCGAGGGTCAGATCTATGCGAATTCAAGTTGAATCCGATGTTGCTGATGAATACATGAGGAAACCTGCAGAACTTGCACCTTTGCCAAAAGAACTAGTACATAGTATACGCAATGACGGTACAGTAAAACTATCCAAGTCTATGCGAGAATTACAACGCAGATGGAGAAACACTGTCCGTATTGATGAAAAATTGTATGCACCAGACGAGATGCTAGATAGAGCAGTATTAGATAACCAAGGAAGAGAAATTGGTGTCATCACCGAGCTATTCAAGATCAAGAGAACCTACAAAGGAGTTATTGTCAAAACCAGACTTGGAATTCAAAAGGAGTTTGGTGTCGAAGATACCCTTCGAATACCAATAACTGCGTTTTCTCGTACTAGAGAGAGATTGGACGAAGTAGTACTGTCGAGAAACTTCGACAAGGTCCTTCAGTTGCCTTCTTACATTTCAATAAATGAGTTAGAAGATGAGTGAATAACTCCTTAATGATGGATTAATTTATTCCGTCACTATTATGACGGGGAGGTCAGTCGGCGACTTGCCTTTGCGCGGGTAGCTTAGTCGGTTGGAGCACCCGGCTGATAACCGGGAGGTCGCAGGTTCGAGTCCTGCCTCGCGCACCAAGGTACTATTTTTTTGACACACAAAGAACATGAACAACCTGCTGCAAGAGTCAACTAAGGGGAGACCATGGTAGTAGTATCCGGCAGCAATGCTCGACCAATGGCGGGACAGTTGGCCGCAGAACTCGGATGGGCCCATCACTCAATTGAAACTCGAAGATTCCCTGACACTGAAGGCTACATTAGAATACCAGACGAAATGATAGATTCAATTCGTGAACAACCAGTAGTTTTGGTTTCCAATACTTTTCCAGATTCCGGAATAATCGAAACTCTGTTAATGCTTGAAGCAATCAATGATGTAAGGAAAGGTAACTTAGCTAACTTAAGGGAGATTGGCCCGCAAGAATTGGCGGATGTTGGCCCTGGAATCCTACTTGCAATACCATACTTTGGCTATTCTCGACAGGATAAACGATTCCGCCCTGGAGAAGCTGTTTCCGCACGGGCTATCGCTAATTTACTTGCATCGCGATGTGATGGAATTATTGTTTTTGATCTACATGCACCACAAGTACTCGAAGGATTATCTGTACCTGTAGCATATACCTCTGCAATGCCTGAGTTAGCGAAACACCTGCAGGAATCGGTTAATCCCGACTTTATTCTCTCCCCCGACAAGGGTGCGATTGAAAGGGCATCGGAGGTAGCAAACGAAATACAATGTCAATTTTCCTACTTGGAAAAGACGAGAATCGACGCTCACACAATTGTACACAAAGCAAAGGACTTAGATGTCGAAGGCAAGATTGTTGCGATAGTCGATGATATGATCGCAACTGGTGGCACAATATGTCGGGCCGCTGATGCATTACGCAGCCAAGGAGCCACTGAAGTTCATGCTGCTTGCTCTCACGGACTATTTACTGGTGGCGCGGTTGCTAGACTAATCAGATATGTTGACGGAGTCCATGCTACAAGTTCCCTAAAAAATCCACAAGATGTTATCCCCGGCGGCCCTGCATTAGCAAGAGGCGTAAATGAGTTATTTGAAGTTCTTAATTGGAACTAAGGGTTCACAGTAATGCGTTTTACTGTCGTAATCTAACAATAATATCAGTAATTATACCAGATATTAGAAGTCCACTTCTTCCGGCGCGTTTATATTCTCGAGGCTGTGCGCATGGTTGCCTTTAACATGAGGATGGAGAGATTCCGATGAGTGTACACGTGCGATTTAAAACCCCAACAGAAGTATCAGACAAGATTTATGAAATGATTCAGTCCAATTCCAACGGACGAATAAAGAAAGGAAGTAATGAAGTGACAAAAACTGCCGAAAGAGGCACTGCTCAATTCATTGTACTGGCAGAAGATGTAAATCCGCCAGAACTTCTTGCTCACATTCCACTAATCTGTGAAGAAAAAGGAATCCCATATGGATACGTTCCTTCACAAGAATTCCTAGCAAACGAAGCTGGCCTACCAAATGGTGTCAAGACCGCTTCAATCGCAATCATGGAAATCAACAAGAGTGCTCAAGAGAAGTACCAAGAAGTTGTTGAACTAATTAAGGGCCTAAAGGCTTGAACATAATTCGGAGTTGATTTCATGAGCGAAGAATTAGGTGGATGGCCAGCAGAAGTGGTCGAAATAGTAGGTAGAACCGGCATGACCGGGGAAGCTACCCAAGTTAAAGTCAGAGTAAATGATGCACCTAACCCCAGAGACGTTGGTAGAATTATTACTAGAAACGTCCTTGGTCCAATACGAGTAGGTGACATATTGATGCTACGTGACACAGGTCGCGAAGCTAGAAAGTTGAATGCAAGGTGATCATAGTGCCAGAAAGAAGAATCTGTAGTTTTTCAGGAGAAGAAATCGAACCTGGAACAGGGATGATGTTTGTAAGACGTGATGGCAGCATCATGTGGTTCAAGAATTCTAAAGCCCGCAAGAACATGGTGAAGTTGGGAAGAAACTCCCGAAAGGTCAAGTGGACCCGCCATTTCGTAAAGGGCGGCATTCAGTAAGTCAATTGTGCTTGCTTCCGCATCCCTGATAAAGGGGTGATTTTTGGCTGTGTGTGGTGAACATTGTGGAAACTACGTATATTATGGTAAAGCCTGATGGAGTTCAAAGAGGACTCGTTGGTGAAATTATTGGAAGATTTGAACAAAAAGGACTGAAATTAGTGGGTCTAAAGGCAATGGTACCTAGTGAAGAAATCGCTAGGGCACATTATGCTGTTCATTCAGAACGCCCATTTTTCCCTGGGCTTATCAAATTCGTAACCTCAGGTCCAGTTGTTTGTATGGCATGGGCAGGCAGAGATGCGATTAGCGTGGCACGAAATTTGATTGGCCCCACAAACGGTCGAGAAGCGGCGCCGGGAACAATTAGAGGCGACTACGGCATGGATATTGGATACAACATGATCCATGGCTCAGATGCACCAGAAACTGCAGAATTTGAGTTGGGACTATGGTTCCCTGAAGGCGTAATGGATTGGGATCAAACCATATCAAAATGGTTCTATGAGTGATTACAATTCCCTAAGTGATAAGATGGAGGCTTGGATATGTCTGACGACCCAGAAGCTTCCGAGGAAATAATCCGTGGAGACAATCGTCAGCCAATCGTTTCCGTTCTTGGCCATGTCGACCATGGTAAAACCAGCGTACTAGATTTGGTTCGTTCAATAGGTAGTGAAAGACAGGCCAGCGTGATGGATCGTGAAGCCGGAGGAATCACTCAGCACATTGGGGCAACCGAAGTTCCAGCAGATGTACTAAATGAAACCTGTAAAGCCATGCTTGGTGGCAAGGAATTCAAATCTCCAGGATTATTGTTTATCGACACTCCTGGCCATCATTCATTTGTAAGCCTCAGGAATAGAGGCGGTTCAGTTGCGGACATTGCGATCTTAGTCGTCGATATTATGGAAGGTTTACAACCTCAAACTATTGAAAGTTTGAATACGCTCAAAGAAACGAAAACCCCATTCATTATTGCTGCTAACAAAGTTGACCGAATTCACGGCTGGCGATGCGAATCTGGACGTTCATTCATCCAATCTTTCGCCGCACAGCGTGACGATGTTAGATCATTGTTTGACGACAGATATTGGAAAATCTTAGGTCAATTTTCGGAACATGGGTTCAATATTGAGCGATATGACAAGATTAAGGATTTCCGTCAAAATGTTGCATTGGTGCCAATGTCAGCCAAAGAAGGTGAAGGATTGCAAGATTTGCTTGCGGTTGGTGTTGGATTAGCAGAACGATTCCTGGAAGATAGGTTGACCGATACCATTGGTCCAGCGATGGGCACAGTGTTGGAAATGAGAGACGAAATAGGAATGGGTAAAACCATCGATGTGATTTTGTATCGAGGCACTTTGAGAGTTGGCGACAACATAATGCTTGCTTCTAGTGACGGCGCCTTTACCACGCACATCAAGGGATTAAAACGACCAAAGGGCATGTCAGAAATGCGTGATGCTGGGAAAAGGTGGGTTAATTTCCCCGAAATTCAAGCCGCTTGTGGGGTAAAGATTGTTGCACCAAATCTAGAAAATGCAATTGCTGGAACAACACTACATTTAGCAAATACTGAAGAACAGAAATCTGAAGCAGAGCAATCAATCCGAGAGGAATGGCGTGGAATATACGAAAAAATGCCAATAATGTGCTCAACATGTAAGAAAGTATCACCTCGTGCTGAATTTGTTGAAAGTTGCCAAAATGGAACATGCCCTGAAGCAGTTGAAGAAAAGGATGGAGTCGTTATCAAGGCAGATACAGTTGGCGGACTAGAAGCATTGGCGTTCGAATTATTCAAACTGAAAATACCGGTAAGACAAGCCACTGTAGGTCCAGTTAACAAAAAAGACATTCTAATGGCCAAATCGATTCAAGATCCTTTGAACAAGGCGATTCTTGGTTTCTCTACTAAACCAAATATCGAGGTTGTTGAGGAATTGACAAACGATTCCTCCGAAGTTGCGTTTTTCAATGGCTCAATAATCTATCACATTATCGATGCTTTTGAAGAATGGCGAGCCGACAAACAAGCAGAAATCGAGGCTGCACAACGTGAATCGTTAGTCTATCCAGGCAGACTACTATACCTGAAAGATCACACCTTCCGGGCAAAAAACCCAGCAATTGTAGGCATGAGAGTTATTGGTGGCAGAATCCATATTGGCCAGAAATTGATGAAGTTAGACGGTACACCCGTTGGGCAAGTTAAGAGTTTGAGAACCCGTAGTTCTGAAGATGTCAAGGAAGCAAATCAAGGCGATGAAGTAGCAGTAGCTATTAATGGCCCAACTGTTGGCAGACATATCGAAGAGTTGGATGAGTTCTATGTTGATGTCCCTGCCTCACACGCCAAACGCTTGAAAAAATTGAACCTTGACCCCATCGAGCAAGAAATTCTTGATGAATTGATTAGATTACATCGAAAAGAGGACCATTTCTGGGGCAGATAAGTTCCAAACGCACTGACATCTAATGACATAACTTAACCTCACATTGATATATAGAGTGTTTTGGTTATGAGTTGTAAGGAGTTGTGAATATGGAAGCAGGATTCTCCCCTAATGCAGGAATGCCAGCACCTGCTGGCTCACAAGATTTGATTGGTACTGTATCTGCAATATCAACTAGTTTAATGGGTGAAGTTAGCAAAGTGATTATTGGTAAAAATGAAAATTTGCGCAGAGTAACCGTCGGAATTCTATCTAACGGCAACATGTTGTTGGAGGACTTTCCTGGTTTGGCAAAAACACTGTTGGCAAACACCTTTGCTAGAGCTTTAGGTTGTAAATTCAAGCGTGTGCAATTCACACCGGATTTGCTTCCTTCAGACATCATGGGAACTTACATGTATGATCAAAAATCAGGAGAGTTCAAACTAAGGGCTGGTCCGTTATTTTCCAACATCCTGTTGGCTGACGAAATTAACCGAGCACCGCCAAAGACACAAGCAGCTTTGCTTGAAGCTATGGAAGAGAAGCAAGTAACAATTGAAGGTATTACTCACAAATTACCAGCGCCTTTCGTAGTATTGGCAACACAAAACCCAATTGAACAAGAAGGAACATATCCACTTCCTGAGGCTCAAATGGACCGATTTTTGATGAAGATGTCGATGGGATATCCAGACCGTTCAGAAGAAAAAGCAATTCTAGCAAGGAGAAAACTACGTGGAAAAGACAGCCACGATGTAGAACAAGTTACCTCTCCAAAGAAGGTTGTTGCAATGCAAAAAGCATTGGAGACCGTTCATGTTGACCCTGCTATTCTTTCATACATTGTTGAAATTGTTCAAAGGACTAGGGAAGATCATCGTGTCGTTAACGGCGCATCGCCTCGTGCGAGCCAGTCGTTGTTCAAGACCGGTAGAGCAGCGGCGGCAATCGCTGGAAGAAACTACGTCATTCCCGATGACATCAAGGGCATTGCACTACAGATTATTTCACACAGAATTAATATGAAACCAGAAGCAAAAATTCGAGGAATCACTGGAATGCATATCGTTAGAAAAATTCTTTCCGAAGTACCAGTTCCAGTAATTCAACCAATGTGATTGTGACGAAAACAAACCTTGCATTGAAAGGGGAGTTCCTCCGTGGTCTATATTGTCCGGGAGTTGTGAATCATGAATCCGTATAAGATGGTCATTGCAGTAGCCAATCAAAAAGGTGGCTGTGCGAAGACAACTACTGCGGTTAATCTTGCAGCAGCGCTTTCAAAAGGCTCAAAGCGGCAGAAATTGCCTCCTGCCAAGGTATTACTGATTGATTTGGATCCTCAAGGAAACTGTGCAACATCGTTTGGTGTTGAGAAGAAAAAGGTTAAGCGAACTGCATATGACTTACTGACCAATGATAGTGGCGAAGAGCTACCATTGATGGATGAATACCTTATTTCGCCTAAAGCCCTTACAGAAAGTATGCAAGAAGCATGGAGTATGAGAAATGGAGGGAAAGCGGCACCTGACAATATTACTGTTGATAACTTGTGGCTATTACCTAGTGACATACACCTTTCAGGTGCTGAGATTGAACTAAGTCATAAAATCGGTAGAGAGACTAGGTTAAGGGAAGCATTAGCACCAATAATCGATAATTTTGATTATATCGTTATAGATACTCCGCCCTCTCTAGGATTGTTATCAATTAATGCAATGTGTGCTGCCAACTGGGTCATGGTTCCTGTCCAAGCAGAATACTACGCCTTGGAAGGATTTAGTATGTTGATGAATTCTATCAAGATGATTCAAAGAAGGATTAACCGAAATTTGAAAATTTTTGGTGTTGCAATGACTATGGTTGATGCTAGGTCAAAACTAAGTCGTCATGTGTGCGACCAGGTAAACGCAAAAATGCCCAAGAAATTGTTTAAAACCACAATAAGAAGATTGGTAAAAGTTGCAGAGGCTCCATGGTCTGGCGCTCCAACTGTATTACTGAATAAACCAACAAACTCCGGTGCTGGTGCAGGCTCGTTAGAATATTGGACTCTAGCAAAAGAATTCCATCAGCGAGTAATGGCTATGCGACGAGAGTTTGGCGTCAATGAGCAACCAAGACTATTACTAGACAGAAATAGATAATCGGCGATGCTATTTTACTACACAAAACAGCGTTTGAAATTTAATTTCCTTCGCTTAGGTTAAGTATCCCATTGATTACAGGGAACTAGGGAATAGGCATGACAGCAGAAGGTATGACATCTATTAGCGTAAGTTATGAAGTCCGTAGACAATTAAACACCCTCCGTACATTGAGTGGTTACAAGAGTGTTAATGAATTTCTCAATGACCTCATTAGAGCCCACAAAATAACCAAAATGAATGGTGAAATTGAAACTCTACGGGAACGTATGAAAGCCGTTGCAGATGTTGATGTAGAACATTTGGTTGACCGGCTAAACCTATCCCCATTTAGGGTGTGATTTCATGATGGAATGGCGTCCGAACGGATACCTGTTCGAAACAAATAATCTAATTCGTGCTTTATTCGATGAAAATACTGCTGAAGGGCAATTATTAGATGCGGCAAATGCTGGTTACATCGAAATATTTGCGAGATCAAAATCATGGAATGCCGTATTATGGTTGATTATGAATACCATCATTGAAGATGGTAAAGCACTATACAGCGGACAAGAATTGGGGAAATTGAAAAGCTCACTACCGATAGTTTGGAAGTAATCACTCTCCACCATACTTTGCTAACCATTCGTGACCGTACCATTCCCATTGTTCCATTGTCCAGCCTTCCGGTAGCCCGGATTCTGGCACTGGTGGAACATTAGATGGTTTTTCTTCGGTCATATCTGAATCATCGGCCAACATTTCAGATACTTCCTCACCAGAGGTTTCAGCACCTGTAACCTCTATCCCTGCTAGTTCGCTCATATCAGATTCATCGCTATACAACTCATCTGCAGAAATAACCGATGATTCTACTTCGTCTACTATATCTTGCTTATCAGTGAAATTCATAGATTCAACATCATCATCCCACGAGTCATCAGAGTCAATACCACCAGTGGCTGATAGACCTGCTGTTCCTTCGAGAGCTTCTTGGTTAACTGTATCCTTCTTATTTTTGGGCTCGAAAGGAACTCCATAGCGTTTCACTAGATCATTTATTTTACGCTTTTTCATAACGAAACTACCGAGTAAAATCAATATGGTTGCAATAACAAATATGCCACCGCCTACAATTGCGACATCAATGATTGCACCCATGAGTCCTTCATCGTCAGATAAGCCTGACTCTCTTTGCGCTAACCAAACCGGATATGTCAAATCTGACTCGCCTTCCGCCTTGTCCCTAGAGAGATAATCTTGATATTCTAAGTCATTATATGCAGCACAAGTTGCTGAAATATCTCCTGTAATATTGCAATAATCTTCTTTGGTTGCAATAAGATCATCATTATCATCATAATCAGAGTTTGAACCTATGCCGTCTTCGTCACCATCAAACCATTCTGTTGAATCTGAAGGGTCGAAATCGCTCGAATCATCATATGAATCTCCATCTGTATCCAAGCATCCCAATTTTTCTGTTGTTGTTCCATCCGCTCTTATCTCCATAGTTGAGTTACCAAATACTGACGGACAAGCATCTGGAGAATTGCCGTCTTGATTGTCACCATACCCATCACCGTCAAAATCTCTCCATTGAGTATTGTCATTTGGTAAAGCGTCGGCACCATCTTCGACACCGTAACCTTCGCTTGGATTAGAATAATAATCAAAATCTGTGTCAATACAACCAAAGCGATCTATGTTAGAATAACCTGCTATGTTTGGACAAGCGTCTGGAGAATTACCAGCTTGATTGTCACCATAGCCATCTTTATCAGTATCATTCCATTGAGTTGGATCATCAATGAACTGATCTCCCAAGTAACCACTTGAATTATCTCCAAATCCATCGCCGTCTGAATCTGACCACTGCTCACTATTGTCTGGAAATAAATCTCCCTCTAAGCCAAATTGGTTATCTCCGAAACCATCATTATCCAAATCGGAATATTGCTCTGGGTTATTAGGGAAAGCGTCGCCATTGATTCCATCTTTGTTATCGCCATAGCCATCCTCATCAGTATCATATTGCTGAGTTGAATCAAAGGGGAATACATCCAGTGTATCACTGACGCCGTCACCGTCAGAATCCAAATCGAAGAACAAAACCTCTGATATCCCACCGGTATTTTTTATGACTGAAATTGTTCCACTCAATTCACCAATTATGTAGTTTGAACCAAAATCAGAACTGATTGTGTCTGCTATTGTTTTTGTTGTTAGATCTAAAATGTATATTTCATCGTCACTGTCGATAGCAAAGTGTGCAGTATCATTGAATTTACCCAAGGATGTTATTTGAGTGGAACTTACAGAAATGTAGCTATGTTCCCATGAATTGGTATAGTTATAAAAGTGTAATTTACCGTTACCAGAACCACCTATAATCACTCCATTTCCTAAATCATCCAACTTACTGATGTAAGATGTTGGTTCGGATTTTTGCGTAATCAGGTTGCCCTGTTGGTCAAACACATGTAACTTTGAATCGAAACCCCCCATCACTAATTGGTTGTCTTCGGTAATTTCGAATGAAAAGAATCCCGACGATACAACCGATGTCTGAACGTTATTATATGCGCCATTTCGATATTCCTTTGCTTTCCTTATTCCGCTATGATATGCGACCCATATGTCTCCATCAGAATCCCAATCTAATGAATCTGGAACATTGGCAAGAGTAGTATTATCACTGATAACTTGATTCTGTGTATCAAACGTAAGATAACCTGTTTCGTGGATTATAGCCAAGAATTGCTCGCCCGAATCAAGTTTAACATAATTAGCAGAGTTACCAGTATCAGCGTTCCATAATTCAGTGAGTACGCCTGCAGATAGCGTATTTGATGATATTAATCCATTCTGTTGTACAACCAAAACTGTTCCGTCATCTAGAACTTTAGTGAAAGTTATTTCAGATTTAAAAGTTTGAGTTACCCCTGATTCGACTAAATCACTCGATGCACTGACATATGGTGAAGCGCAAATAGAGAAGACAAACAAGAAAAGGCAAGTCATGGATGGTATCCGTCTCATAAACCCCCCAAGTGCTTTGAGGATATGAAAACAGCGTTGATTTGCCCATTATCACTCATCGCTACTAGATTTTTTGCTACCAAAATCCTTCGATGGCGGTGCGCCTCGGGTTTTCTTTACCGGCTCCAACATATGCCTTACCGGGGTGAGTTTTGCGACATTTGTTTTCGGTTGTTGTTGCGGGGTTAGGGTTTTCGTAATTGGCCTAAGTGTGCTGTATTCACGATCTTCCACCACTCCTATTACCGCCTCTCTTGATGTTTCTTGAGTTACTTCTTGCTCCGCAATCACTTCAGCAATTTCGTTAGACATTGGTTCTGATGCAATTTCTTGCTCTGGAGTCTCTTCTGGAGTGCCCAAGCGCCTTATTGGCCTCGGCAATATTGCCGCAGTTGCTGGTTTTACTTCGCCGATTGGTGATTTAACTGGCCTAATTAGTGGGGATGTTGGAATTAATGGCTTGGCGCTTGAGGTTGGTGCCCTCATGCCAGATAATCCTATATTCGCTGTCGGAGGTTCTTGGTTAACGCCACCTCCCAGGATACCTCTCATTGGACGACCACCAGTAGCACCTAATGAGGTGGTTCTAGCACCCAGGGTTGAAGGGTCAGGTAAATTGATGGGTTGTTTTCTATCTTGACCAGAAATTGATTGCATCCACATTTGACGCTTTTCTGCTTTAGTGTCTAGGTTTTGCAATTCTCTAAACTCTTCCTGTCTAGTTCGATATTCTTCTTCATCTGTGTCTATCTCACCTTGAACTTGTTTCTCGACTGCTTCACGCATCTTAACTTCAGCATTTTCTTTGAAATTATCCATCTTAGTTGATAGATTTTGTAGTCTGTCCCTGATTTCAGCGCGTTTCAGGCCAAGTTGGGCCTCGATTTCCGCACGGATTAGGGCTTCACGCTTTCTAATCTCAATCAATGCCTTATTGCGCATAATTTCTTCACGCTTGTCGAGTTGTCGCTCAAGCTGGGTAGCAACTTCTTCTTCCTTACGTTGCTTGAATTCCTCTAGACGGTCTTCCATGTTTACCTCTAATTCGAGTGCTGTCTCTTCCTTTAGCAATTCTAGATGAGTCTCGAACGTCAAACGCTCATTCCGTAAGCCAGCATCGATTTCTGACATGATTGCCTTTCTTGCTGCAGCCTCTCGAGACTGGAATTCTAACTCTAATCGCTCGGCCCATTCAGTCTTCTTAGAGTCATATTGCTCCTCGAGTTGTTCTCTGAGTTCATTTTCACGGTCGTAGCGGAATCTAGCCAGGCGATTTTGAATTTCTGCCTCTCTTGCACTTCGATAACTGGTATATTCTGAATCCATACGCTTTTCTAATTCCGCTTCAATATCTTGCTTTAATGTCTTTGAAATATCGTCGACGGCCTTGGAGAATGTTATGTCATATTTCTCTCTAAGTCTCGACTTTCGGTCAGATAATCGCTCGGTATGTCTTGACTCGAGTTGCTTTTCTATTTCAACACGTAACTCATCCTTCCTTCGAGCAATAGCAAGCTCGACATCTTCTCTCATTTGTTCTTCGAGATCATCAGTTTCTTGCCTCAAACGATTTTCTAATTCAACCTGAATTTGTTGTGCAATGTCTTCTTCTAAGCGTAGACTACGACGATCGTATTCGGACTTCAAGCGGGCTTCACGTTGCTTTAACCTCGCTCTGAGTTGTTGTTCAAGGCGTGTTCGTATACCTCTGCGTAACTGTTCTTCGCGTTCTGAAAGTTTAGCCGCATGACTTTCCTCTAGACGGTTTAGTTCATTGGTTTCCATTTCCTTGAAACGAGATTCCATTTCATCGGAGAGTGTTGCTTCCATCTCTCTTATTCTATTTTGCAAATGTTGATTGAAATCTAACGCTATTCGCTCTTTTTGAATTTCTAGTCTCTGCTTATGTTCACTTTGTAATTCAGCCTCAATTTGTTGTTTGAGTTTTTCCTTATGCTCTTGAATACGAACATCTTGCTCGATTTCAAATTGCTCTTGCAAGGTGTCTATCTTACGATTCAAACGCACTTCATATTCTGCCCGTAACTTGGACTCTTCCTGGACGAGTGCTTCCTTTTCCATAGAACTTAGTTCTTGTTCCATCTGTTCACGTAACTCCTTTTCTAAGGCATCGATAGTCAATTCGTGTTGCACTGCTAAATCCTTTGCTAGGTGTTCTTGCATTGCTATTACTCGTTCATTAATTGCTTGTTGTCTGAGTCTGCGCTCTCGGCGAATGTCGGAGCGTAAACGCTCCTCATTACGGAATCGAGCACTGGTCATTTCACTCTGACTGAGTGTCTGAGTTGTGCTCCTAGTGAATTGCGAGCGTAGGGCCGATAATGACATTCTGCTGCCGGTTTCACCGTTGTTGCGAGTTGAATCAAGAGATTCTCCCTTCTTGCTATCGCTCACACTCATAGTACCCATCCGAGTGTTTATCCGCTTCTAATCATACATAAGGTACGCGATGAATTTGCCGCTTAAGACAGCGTTTTGTCAAGTAAATATGATACCCCAGTAAGGGTGATATTTTCAGAATTTTATGACGAACTTCTTGTCGCATGCCGGGCAGTCTATTTCTCGCTTACCGGGCTTCTTTTTCATTCTCAAGCGACGATCGCATCCCGGACAAGCAATCTCGATTTTCGGGATATTTGGTTTGACGGTAAATTGACATTCACAAGATGCGCATTGCAGATTTGCAGGCCTTGAGTCTACACCGACAATCAAAACTTTGTCACAACCCGGGCAACTTACTTTCTCTTCCCGCCATTTTTTCTTAGTTCCCTCATGTTCAATGTTAACACGAGCAGAACAGATTTGACATTGCACCTCGCCAAGTTCCAATGGTAACATTTCACTACATTTAGGACAAGATAAAGCAGGCGGAGAAATCCTAGATTCAACGAACATTTCTTCTGACATTATACCACCTAATCTTCACCGATTAATGCTATTTTTTCCGGGACAAAATTCCATGGAAGGTTCAATTCTATCCCTAATTCAGCCGCTAGTTTCTCAAGCAGTAATTTCGCACCAACTCTATCTCTCGAACCCTCTAAGGAAATGACGTGAGTGTTCGAGCCGCTTAGGTTTGATTGATTGCTTTGGGCTGCATTTGCTGAAGGGTTCGAAGCATTGTTTGACACCGATAGAATTTCAGGTAAGTCAACGCTTTGTGCTACTTTCCACCATCTAGCCCTGCCTTCGTCTCTATGATTTTCAATTAAGCCTAGGGATGCTAATTTCTTCAGGTGATGATAGAGATTATACCGGTCAACATCAACTATGTTCTGTAGTTGAACCGTACTCATTTCAGGGGAATTGTTCAACGAAATGTACAGGCTTCGGCGAGTAGGATGTGCTAGTGCGGCGGTTATCGGGTCTGCTCTTACTCGACTCATCCCCGCACCTAAATGGAAGAGGTGCTTCTATGGTTTAAGATGTCGCGTGATTTTGGTTTGGCAAAACGAGGTTTGAGGATTTGTCTCCGAAGTAATGCTCTCTCAATTGTTTGAACAACTGAACAGTATCCTGCCACAAATTATTAATTGTGATAAATAGCATTGAGAGGATATTCCCCTTCCCGGAGAGTCTCGCTCCGTTGAAGATTACTAACAATACTGAACCTTCATGGATCAAGACACCTACCCATAGTTGATCGTAAAATTGGTTTATTACTGAAAATACCAGAATGAAAGTAATAGATACTGACATGATGATATTTCCTAACAAAGCGCGATTCATCGTTACTGATAAGTCGTATAAATCAACCAACATCTTTGGCTCATCACCCGGGAACATGATATCTGCTGCTTCTAGGTTTACCGATTCACCAGTACCTACTGCGACACCGATATCAGCAACTGCTAGAGCCGCAGAGTCATTGAATCCATCACCAACCATCATAGTGACATGACTCTTTGAACGGTCTTCCACCCATTTGACCTTATCTTCAGGCGATAGTTCTCCTAATGCAGAGGATTCTGGTAAACCAACGCTCTTGGCAAATGCTGTCACTGATGATTGTTGGTCACCCGATATTATTTCGACATTAATTCCCCGACTTAGAAAACTATGGATTAATTCTTTACTACCTTCTCTTGTATCATCATGGATGAAAGTAAACAACGCTATTGCGGTGGATTCTCTAGTTAGAACACTAGCCCCCAAACCATCACTATTTGCTCGTTTTATTGCTTCAGCAATATCGTCTGGAACAGAAATGTTGTGCTTATCGGTCATGTCAGCACGGACAAATGATACCTCTTTGCCGTTGGCAAATCCTTTGACTCCTGCTTCGATATCAGTAATACCTGCCACAGAAGATGGTTCAACTGATTCACCTTGGAGGTATTCAAGAATCGCTGCGGCGTATGGATGTGAAGAACGCTTCTCTAAACCCCCAGCAAGTGCCAATGAGGATTTACGCTGTCGACCTTTAGCAATGGTGATGGAACCAATAGTTGGCTTTCCTGAAGTCAACGTTCCAGTTTTATCGAGTAACACATGATTTACCTTGGACATACGTTCAAGGATGTTACCACCTCGGACAATTGCACCCATTCTTGATGCTCTGCTTAAAGCGGCGGCGTGTGGCATAGCTGCTGCCAATAGTAATGCACACGGACAGGCGACTACCCAAAGTAGCAGAATGATTTTCCAGTCACTGGTTGGGAACATAAAGTACCAAACTATCAATGCACCAAATAGTACAATTGGAACCCATATGGCAGTAAATTTCTCTATTTGGTTTTGAATTGGTGTTTTTTGATCCTTGAAGCTATGGACTGCTTCAATCAATCCAGATAGCCTTGTATCTTCACCAACAGCGGTAACCTCGAGCAAAACCGGACCACGCGATAATACTAATCCAGCGTTTAGCTGATCTCCTTTCTCAACCTCTACTGGGGCTGACTCTCCGGTGAGTGGTGCTTTGTCTAGAGCACCAAATCCATCAGCAATTATACCATCTGCAGGGATTAATTCGCCACTTCTAACCTCTAATATGTCCCCCACGTTAACTAAATCAAGAGAGATTATCTCATGCTCTTCTGTCGGCTTTTGATGTTGATGAGGAGTCACATCCAATGGTTGGATAGATGGAGTAATTGACTGCACAGAAAAGGCATTGAATTGCATTGTACTAGCAAGTTTTATTGACGGATTCAGGATTTTCCTAGCGGTTCTTGGAATCCTGTCTAAACCTCCTTGCATGAGTTCTCTTGCATTATCTAAAGCGCTATTTTCTAAATGTCCCGCAATTGCTACTAAGATAACGACCATTAATGCCTCCTCCCACATTCCAAGAATTGAGGCTCCAATTACTGCGATACTGGTTAGCACTTGGAAGCCCATCTGTTTGGACAACAAACTGGCGACTGCCTCATGAAACATCTGTAAGCCACCAATTAAGACGCCGTATGCCCCGATCAGACCTAGAATAATTGGCGACCAACCAAGAAATTCACCAATGATTATGAGGAGCAGAATAGGGATTGCAATGGTCCCACCGAACAATCTCCACTGATCTGCCCTTAGCCTAGTTGTTGATGCTTCGGTAAACTTTGGTTCAATTCCAATAACATTCCTGAGTGAATCATCTCTAGCTTTAATCAACGCTTTTTTCGGTGCTGGAACCAGTTGTAATAATATCTCATCGTCTTTGGTAATTTCCGCATCGAGAACTCCAGGCTGCCGCATCATTAATCTCTTGACATCTTTTTTCAGGATATTATTTCGTTTAGCGACTACTTCAGCATTGGTAGATGAAAGCAAATTTAGTGGGACATTTGGGGGATGACCAAGTGATTTCATAACGGTCGAAACCTGAGACATGGTACCTTCATCCAAGTCCACTGTCAATTTTATCTCACCTGAGGTAACTGAAATTTCGGGGTCAACTACTTGTTTGAGGTGAGACAGTCCACGCATAGCCTTTGAAGCACAATCAGGACAATCCATACCTATCAAAGGCCAATCTACTTCATATCGACCACCGGCTTGCTCCACCACTGTCGTGTCTAATATCTCAGCGTCGAGAACGTCAACTTTCTGTGAAGGTTTTTCAACAAGTTTTTTCGCCTTTTTTTGTGTTTTAGATTTAGTTGGTTTAACCACTTCATCTTCTAGTGACATGAAGGATTCTTCTTCATCCTTTCCCGCCATGTCATATGGTAGAGGTGCTCGTTGATGAATTATATCCTACGATGTTGTGTGGAATGATGCGAAAATTGATGAGATAAATAGCCTAGCGTCAAGCATGCAGTGGCTTCCTGACAACTGGAAGCCAAAAGTTGTGGCAGTGGATATTGATGGCACTCTTACCAATGAGAATAAGTTAATTGAGCCTTCTGTTATTGACGCATTACAGCGATTAGAAAAGGCAGGAATACCAGTAATATTAGCTACTGGAAATGTCAGAGCCATAACGTATGGGCTTTGGCGATTTCTAAATTTGAGTGGGCCAATTTGTTGTGAAAATGGTGGTGTGTTATGGCACCCGGATTGGGGAGAAACAAAGTATCGTGCTGATGGTAGTGAAGCCAAGGCTGCCGCACAATGGTTAGCAACAGAAATTGATGGTTTACGCTGGGAAGGTATTGAAACCAATCAATGGCGTGAAAGTGAATGGTGCTTATCTCCGAATGAAGATTTAGAAAAAATTACTCAACTGATTGGTAACAGTCGGTGGTCACATTTGTCGGTTATTCGAACTGGTTTTGCTATTCATTTGATGGAACCGCAATTGTCAAAGGGATCCGGTTTGAAAATTATCCTCAGTAAAATGGGACTCACAGCAGATGACTTACTCTGTGTGGGTGATGCCCCCAATGACCTGTCAATGTTCGAATTATCTAGATGGTCTGTTGCAGTGGGTGGTGCTTTTGCTTATGTGACTCAGACAGCAGATGTTGCTTCACCTTACCCTCATGGTAAAACAATTGAACCCCTAGTCAACGCAATTTTACAATGATGTCTAGTTATGTTTAATTGATACGACCTTTTTTACGATTAATTAAATCGGTTTAGAAATATGCAGGACAAAAGTGTGGTGAGTGAGGATTACACTAATGTCACAATTACTACAATCGTTACTATTTCACTTTTAATTATTGCATACTTCATTGTTTCAGATATAGCCGAAATAGTATCTAAAGTATCTGCCAGTTTCTCAAGTTCTTCATCACTAGTACTAGCCTATCGAATCCTATGCTTTGGTGCGAGTGGTTATGCAATAGTGTACATGTTTACCTGTGGACCAGGAAACATGCGCGTGGTCTCTTTGGCAGAAAACCAAGACATCGTGATGTCTCCTGTCGGTAAAGAAAAATTTGTTACTTTCTCATCTTGGACTCTAATGATGTGCGTAGTATATTTTCTTCTGGCAATTCTTGACCAAATCATCAATATTTTCGGAAGTGACATTCCTATTATTTCATCACTTCAAACAATAACCTTCGCCACAGGTATTTCCATGGCATTTCTGACGGCAACTGTAGTTAGATACATAATTCTGCCAGACGAAGTCAGAATAGAACGTGAACACGGACACATGTTTCTCTATCACGAACAAATAATGCACAATTTTGCCGCAATTTTCCTTGCTTTTGAAATGTTGATTGTGACTCCTGATCTGAATCCACAATTAGCAGTTTTTGGACTACTTATTGGGATACTATACATCACATTTGCCTACTTATTTGCCTACTTTGGAGATGGCTATTTTGTTTATGGATTCTTACATCCTAGACCAAAAATAGCACCGGTTTTTATTACCGGACTTGCGTGCAGTATTGCTATCTTTTACTTTGGGTTGTGGTATGTCAATCAGGTTGCAGAGTACAATTTTTGGCTAAGTTGGCTAATGGTAATAACTTGGTTACTTTTGATTGTCCAGTTTAGACCAAATATGGACAATGTGAATTAAACTTGAATTACAAGTTGCCATAGCATGTTTATGGGACCAGGTGTTGACCCTGAAAAAACGACCAACCAAAGCCCTTGGATGGGAAATGGTGCGCCAGCACAAATTCAGCCACAATTACCAGACCAACAAATCATTGTAATCAACCCAAAATACAAACCAGAGTTTAATCTTAGAATATGGTCAACATTCATCCTTTTAGGCGGATTAATTACCTCTTTTGCGCTTCCATTCATTGGCTTGGAAATGGACATTTACGATATATTTCAATTGTCCAGTTATTTATGTTGTAGTTCATTTATTATCGCCTCAGTAATGGATGCTATTTACCTAAAAGGTAAATCTGACTGGCAGAATTCAATGGGTCTCTCAACATCAGCAACAACAGTTTCTCTTGTTTTTACAATAATTTTTGCCGTGTTTTTGTTCGTAATTCTATTTTTTAACTTCATTGAAGGTTATTGAGGTGGTGGCGAGGGCAGGATTCGAACCTGCGAAGCTTTACGCAGAGGATCTTGAGTCCACCCCCTTTGACCGCTCGGGAACCTCGCCAGTAACCCATGCGTGGTAGGCTTCATTCTTGACTATTCCTCTTCCAAAACATGCTCTGCTTGTGGTAATTTTTTGTCCCGTTCTTGTTTTCTAATGGCGATTTGGTCGAGATGATGTTTAGTGTACTGCTCTAATTCCTTAGCCCTTTGAACATAAGCATATGAGAATCCACCAACAACGATGATGAGGAAAATAACGACTAAACCAATTGTACCCATTAGGTCCTGCTGCTTTGACTCAAATTCTTCGACATCCTCAACCAACAGTGATTGAGATTCAGAATAATTTTCCAATGAAATAATAATCTCGATATCTCCTGTTGTCCATGCTTCGATATCCCATTCGATTAACTCCCATTTGCCGCCATCAAGTGCTATAGTACGAGTTGCAAGTTCCCTCCCTTCAATATCAGATAATACAACTGTAGCATTACCAGATTCTAAGCCAGCATTGACTATTCTGGTCGCAATTATCAGCGACTCCCCATCCATTGGATTATCGGTTCTTAACTCAATTAAGCTCAATTTTGGCTCAAAATCAATCCAAGTTATCCTTGGTATAAGTGGTTCAGACAAGGTTGCAAACCCAAGCAATTCTTGTCCGGAATTATCAGTTAATGTAAGCCAAATGACTAATTCATCACCTTCAACTATCGTCTGATTTCCAATGTTTGAAAGATTAATTGAAGCACTAAACTGATAAACATCATTGGCGCCTAAATCTAATGCAATTTGGTTCGCAAATGGAACCTGATTAAGCATTAAGCCATCTCTCAAGACATCCCAATTAACGGTTAGTTGCTGGTTAATTAAAGTTGAAGATTCGGCGACGGTTCCTTCGAATAGTACACGAGATAAATCAGTTGAATCTAAGCGAAGCATATCTTTCAATTCAAGCATCAGTATTGGACTTTCCCGATCAATCAAAACAGTACCATAATTTGTCGAATAATGATTTCCATTGCTAGATTGAACCCATAATTCAACTAGGAAACTTTCTTCCAAGGTATTTGATGGAATAATGAATTGACATGTCATTTGACCGTTTTCAAATAGCAGTGAATCAATCAATTGTGTTTCATTATTGACTTTACAACCAATCTCATCATACGGAGATAAACTATCCAATTGTATGTTAGAATCGTTGAACTGTAAATTCACCTTGGCGCTAATTGCATCGCCGGGATTAACCCATAATCCTGATTCTAAAGAAGGGCCTATCGGGCTAACATTATCGATAAACTGAATATTGTCAATGTTAACTTTTGCATTTATGTCCCATGATAACCCACGAATGTATGATGTCCCGAGTTGCAAATCTTGGCCATCGTCAAACAATTTCAATGAAGGAATGCCCGATAGCTCCGGATTAGAATGTGCCATTTCCCAGTCAATAACGAATCGCGTAGTAATAAGCCACTTTTGCAAGCCTGATATTTGTGAAACTACGACTTCGGGTTGAGTTGAAAAGCAGTTTGCATCATAGACGACGTGTGTTGTTCTTGGGGTGTAATCAATGTTACACAAATCCGGAATTTCTCGACCGACCAATGCCAAACTAATCTTGTCTAACGATTCTATGCCATTATAATCTGTAATCGAGTAAGTGAATGAGTGTTTGAACGATGGTAATAAAGAACCATTCACCAAATCTAAGGAAAGAGATGAGGAATCCATTAATGTTTGAAGTTGATCTTGTACTAAGATTGTTACAGCATCATTCGACTCTCCAAAGTCACCGCCCTGAATCAGGGCATTACCTGCCAAGTCTTGCATGGTAAACACTAGACTCAGCCTACCAGATTCAAATGGACCCTTAATCTCCTGCCATGAAAATGCAGGGATATCTAAAACCGCAAAGTTAGATGCATAATTAACCGAAACCGTCGTAATTCGATATTCATCTTGGTCCATTATCGAATCTCCATTTGTGTCATCTGAATATTCAGACCATGAATAAACCACTAATTCAGTATCAAGACCTTCAACATCCTCCAAAGTAACTTGAATGGGGATGTCTTGATTCAATGTCCATATATGGCCATCTGCGGGCCTTAAACCAGAAGGGTCGTAGATATTTACCGACCTAAGTGATGGGCTTTCTACATCAAAAATAAAGCGAGTATTCATGCTAGATGATGTTTGGTCTAATGCATTAATACTAACTTCATCAATTGGACCAATTCTAGATAGATGCACGGATATTTGGATAGTAGTATTAGATGGCGCATCACCAATATTTGGCGTCGTAACCTGAGTGGTAAAAACACCAGCGTCTGAGATTTCAGTAAACCAAGAATATGACCAGTCAACCGCTTCATTATGCCATTCGTTCTGTCCTCCTGAGACGTTAAGTGGAGGTATTGCAGTTAATCTAACCTCTACTTCAGCATCATTCTTATTCAGCAGATTAGAATTGATTCCTTCAAACCTAACTGTCCCAGAAACAGTAAGATCATTTTGTTGTGAAATACGATAAGGCCAGTTTTGATTAGTCCAGTCATTGATTCTATTACTTGAGGAATCCAAGATTGATAACTCAAAAATCTCCAAGTCATTTTCAATTTCATTAAATTGAGAATCTCTAATCAGTAATCCTGGACCGGTAACTAAGCCATTTAGGTCAGTAGAATTAACCATCCAGGCTATATCGTTAATGTCATCTAAATACCACGAACTCTGCAGTGTCCAATTAACCAAGCAGTAACCTCCATTACAATCGGCATTTGATTTTATATCAATCACACTTACAATATCCCCTCCATGCACCATACTGAAGCTAGGAGTGTTAGTGTCCAAATTTCTCGCTTCAACAGCAAATCGCTTTCTGTGGTCAGTATTATCTTCTGATGCAGTCAGGAGAATACTATCAAATCCAAACCCACTATCTGACATTGTGATTGGGTTGAATCGCCAGTGCGAAGTCTGAATAGAGATTTCTTGGCCGGGTAGCCATTGTTCTTCGTCAATACCAATGATACGATCTATTTGATGCAAATATGATTTGTAACTAAATTTGGTGGTCAATGAACCATAATCGGTTTTCACAAATATAGGAAAATCAATATTTCTAGACATAGACTGATTTTCTAATTCATGTTTTATTGAGTTAAGTTGATTTATATCCAAATCAATAAGGAAGTTATTTACTGAAGAGATTGCTGAAAATTTATTTAATTTTAACGTTATATCAGTGCTGGATTGCAAGGATAATGTACAGACAAAGATACCAACATTATCACCAACTGAATTAAAGTCGGTTTGACGATTGTAACAATTATCCTCTTTGATAATGTTATACAAAGATAAATCAGTGCCATATGCTGCAAATGCTTCGTTGGAATTAGAGATTCGTAACTCCCCTGCTGAATTAGATTCAATCTCTCCACTAATCCTCATAGCAGCATTATTAATTAATGATTGAGGGTTTTCAAAATCAAGTATTTGATAACTAAGATTCAGAATTTGATTAGTCTGAAGATTTATTTGATAGTTGTCATAATTATCAGAATATTGTAAGATTTCATCGACCATAACTGTTGAAAATGAACCGGTCTGGAAAATTGATGAAAGTCCGGAATTGGAAATATCTGAATAGATTTCATTGGTGTTATTAATCACCCCTATTGAAATGTTTCTAGAAGGTAGGACACACTGTGGTACGTGATGGAAATAGTTCAAATTAGATGTGCTATCAAAAGTAATGGTGATATTATCAGCAAGTGTTGGAACTGAGAATTCATTAACAAACTCTGCAGACATTGAATCTGTTTGGTGATAATAGTAATCTAACGAGAAATAATCCGATTGATAAGACATATTGTAGCCATAGCTGGTTATCTTAGTATCAATTGAAGGGCATCCAAAGTTAACTCTGAATGATACCTCAGTGAGTATATCGGCACTGATGTGTCCTTGTTCATTGATGTCAAGATTGTGATGATTAATTTCATCCAGCATATTAGTTGCGTGATATGCATCAAAATATGATGATACACCCATCTCAAGTTTCTCTATTGATGGTGTGACATAGTGATTGTCACTTGATAATTTAGCATTAATTTGAATGCTGGGAACTTCTAAAGGGTCGAATAATAATTCAATTGGTAACGTTCGATTCGAGTATCCATCGATAACAGAACCACTTGTTTTATCTATTACATCAAAAGACACCTGCGTGCCATTTGGTTGGCTGATTAGGCCATCAATTTGTGACCACCCAAAGTTCTCATCAGGGTAAATTGGTTGAGAAAGCCATTCGCCACTTTGCTCGAACACATCAACCTCAATACCGACATCATCAAGATACCAACCGTCTAACTCAATTAACTGATCCGAAAAGAAACTGAACCTGAAACGTACATCGCTACCTGAAAGATTTGATATGTCATATTGCTTAAATTGGAACGGTAATGATGAATTACGGCAACCATTAGTAATTGTAGAACCATCAAAAATCCCTTCTCCATAAAATGGGGAATTAGTATTAGCAGTAGAAATTTGATCGTGGAAATCGCCGATTTTTGCAGGTAAATACCACCAATTAATGCCCCCATCTGTTGATACAGAAACAGCACCTCCATCCCAATTTGCTTCAGTACAAACCCAACTATTGAAGGTCAATCTTGCTGATGCGCTCGATGGAATTGAATATTCTGGAGACACTAAATGAGTATACATTTCATTAGTATATTTTCCATCAAGTTGTATCCCTATCCCGTATTGTCCAGAACTCCAAGCATCAGGTCCGTATATCGCTCTAGTTGGTATTTCTCCATGTGACCATTTGTTATTGTCCTGTGAAGAAACCGCCCATCCCAAAGGTAAGGTATCGAAACTATCGAAGGAGAATAATTGAAGTTTTTGTGAGTCTAGCCCCATACTCTGTGTCCATTGCCATTGGTTTGGCGTTTGTATTCCGTTTGGCAACCACCCATCAGTTGAATTTACCCCGATTGACGGTGGGGAATTAAAATCTTTAAAGACATAATTTTGTCCATTACTCGTACCACGTTTGTGATGAAAAATCAATTGGTCTATCGCTATACCTTCCCAACCAGAAGATACTGCACCGCCAAAATTAATTCCTGCGTTAGTGAATACGGTGAATTTGAACAGAGTGTGATTTAGCCCACCTGACCTAGAAAAATTATGCACTATTGGGAGATAAATCGGCACCCAACCATTAGACTCACCATAATACAAATTCCCATTATGCCAAATGCCTAGTCCTGGAATGCCATAATTACCAGAAATTGTATTCCACGAGGTGCCATTATCAAATGAAAATTCAACAGTGAGATAGTCATGCAGGTAACCTTGAAGATCCCAATTAGCATTTATTTCCAACTCATCTAGATATGGGAAATTAGATAGATTTGCTGGTATGATGAACTCTGATGTAGCATAAGGCAAATAATCTCCTGAAAAGTTACCGTGGAACCATGCGCCTTTGCTACCGCCCTCGTTGAATAAGCTCAACTCATCAATAAACCATCCCCCACGTGGTAACGGAACTTGACTTGTTGCCAGACAAAATTGTAGCCGAGTGGTCACTGATGTTTGGTTCATATAAGGGTCAAGAGTGATATTAACTACATGCCAACTGTTGCTATTTGGGTTGCTGAGAATCATGCTAGCGAATGGTAGATTTACCCACTCATTGTTGGCATCAAGAAAATTTACACTGACTGTGTCGGTAGAGTCAAGTGCCAACCAATGTTGAAATGTCAAAGAATAATTATTGATGACCCTAGGAGTATCAAATATTGGACTATTGATACATGTTTCAACATTGGAGTTTATGTCTCCATTACCTGTAGTTGATAAGAAAGAAGTATTTTGATAACCGCTGTTTGGTAAAATCATATTTGAACTGGACAACAAATTAGAGTTATTTTGCACTATTGTCCATAAATCTCCATTTAATCCATTGGTTAACCAACCATCACTTGGAACATTTGAAGCCACCTCAAAATCATTTATTGTATTCGCTGTATTGACTCGCTCAAGTATCAAGTTCTGACTATTTGGGGAAATTTCGGTATCAGATAAATCTCCGTTCCACATGAAAGTTTGATTATTTCCAAAAGTACTATTTTGATAGGTAACCGAATTCCACATCGACGATAAGGATAGATTTGCATCAGTAATGGTTTGGTTTCGAGGAACTTGCAAGATTCCGGTATTGGTATGTTCTACATAGGTGAGATTCTGTTCAGGTGTGAACACTGTCTCTGATTGATAATTATTTTCGGCGTTAGGCACCAATGCTTGTGAATCACCAACGAGTAGATTGGAAGCAGATGTTCCAAGCATTAAGATAACAAGAATAGATGCTGTAAGTGCCAGGCCTGAGGAGTTTTGTTTGGAAACTTGGCCAGCCACTTCATACCACCTCGCTACGCGAGGTGAGGTCTTTGATTATGAACCAGTTGATACGATGTTTCAGTATTAATGTTCAAGTCCTTTCATATCCGAGGTGCTGTTATGGCGGAGGACGGATATCTCGACAAAGCGCAAGCGCGAGATATCGAAGAGGAATTATTTGCCACTAGAAGGCAACAAGCATCACGAAATATGCCTGTCCCTTTACCGCGACAAAATTTTTGGGAAATGGTCGGGAAATTACTCGCTGGCATCGATGCTGATATCCAAGATATGCTGATGAATGGAATCACTGGATTGAGACTGCAAAACGCTCAAAAACGTCAAGCAAATATCAGACGAATCGCTTCCGAATTGTCTAGGAAACGTTTGGTGACTATGATGCAGTATCTCGCTAGTCAATCGTTGAGAACCGATTCACAGCTAGGCACAAATCAGGAATTACAGCCTATGGATTGGGCCCGTCATGATCCTGCAGAAAAGGCGTTTTACACTGGAATAGTTACACAAATGGACCGTTTCAAAAAAGAGATTGATTGGGAATCAATGCAAAAAGGAATCCTCGGAGAAGGATTGGTAGAAAGGAGAAAGCATTCCAGAGGTACGATGCAACTAGATTCATTTATCGAAAGTCCGGAGGGCTTGACCGGACAATCCCCCCCTGAACTCATAATTGACGATGACGAGCCTGATATTGAGTTGGTTGATTCACAGTATGATGAAGAGGAACGAATCTTCAATGAAGAATGGCCAGATATTGATGAATATGTCAAATCAGGCTTAGAAACTAAGCCTGAAGAGGATGAGAAAGCGGTTCAAAAACCGGCTGAAAAGACTGAGAAACATATGGCGGCTATGGAATTGGCGCCATCAAAAAACAAACGTCAAACCTTCACCGAGCAATTGCCCATTGAGCCAATTGAAGAATTAACAACTAAGCCAGAACAAGATGAAGCAATGTCAAACGAAATGGTTCGTATAAGAATACTTCAATCATTGCCAGACCCAATTATGTTAGGCGATGGAGTAGAGATCAGTTTGGAAGAAGATGATATTCACTTCATAGACAAAGACACAGCTGATTGGCTAGTTGAATCAGGGGTTGCTGAGGTAGAAAATCTCTAAACTCAGTTTGCAACTCTCATCGATAGTTCAATACTAACAGTGTCAGGAATCTCAATTCGTGTTACTTGTCTTAGAGCAGACTCATCCTTACCGGAGTTGATATCCATTTCAAGAAGTCTCTTGTGAACTCTCAATTCCCAGTGGTCGTATGTTTCACTACCTTCACCATCTGGTGCCTTACGGACTGGTACTACCAATCTTCTGGTCGGTAGTGGAATTGGACCTCTTAGTGAGATTCCACCAGCGTCACAGATTGTCTTTATTTGGCTAGCAACTCTATCGATATCTTGGTGATTTTCACCAGTCAATTTGATGATTGTTACTGCAGCCAAATTCAATCCTCCAACCTGTTAAACCTCAAATCTTAGATTCACTTCTTCTCGATCTTCAAACAGACACCAGCAGCAACTGTCTTACCCATGTCACGGATTGCGAAACGGGACAATTCTGGGAATTTGTCCATCTGCTCGATAGCAAGAGGCTTGGTTGGTTGGAAACGGATTAGACATGCGTCACCAGTCTTCAAGAATGATGGGTTTGCTTCTTTTCCAGACTTGTTGGTCTTTTCTAGAAGTTCCATGAACTTGACAGCAACTTGTGCAGTGTGTGCGTGGAATACTGGAGTGTATCCTACGGAAACAGCCTTTGGAATGTCCATCAATTGGATTTGTCCGACGAAGTGCTCATCGTGTCTAACGAAGGTTGGCTCACTGTCAGTGTAACCAGCAACGTCACCACGGCGAATGTCGTCAGCAGCTAGACCACGAACGTTGAAACCAACGTTGTCACCTGGCTCAGCCTTTGGTACCATTGTGTGGTGCATTTCAATTGACTTTACCTCAGCAGACTTTTGTGATGGGTTGAAGACAACTGTCTTACCAACATTTAGAGTACCTGTTTCAATCTTACCGACTGGTACAGTACCGATACCGGAAATCTTGTACACGTCTTGGATAGGTAGTCTTAGAGGCTTGTCGACTGGCTTGTCTGGCATTGCAGCAGCGTCGATTGCTTCGAATAGGGTTGGTCCGTTGTACCATGGTGTGTTTTCAGACTTCTTGTATACGTTGTCACCTTTTAGAGATGATGCAGGGATCATTGGGATGTTGTCTAGTTGAGAGCCGAATCCAGCCATCTTTAGTAGGTTGGAAACTTCTGTGCAAGCAGACTTGTACTTGTCTTCTGACCAGTCGACACCGGAAATGTCCATCTTGTTGACGTGGACAATAAGTTCCTTGACACCCAGAACCTTTGCTAGGAAAGCGTGTTCCTTGGTTTGTGCGTTAACACCGTCGTTGGCAGCACATAGTAGAACCGCTGTGTCAGCTTGCGAAGCACCGGTAATCATGTTCTTTACGAAATCACGGTGACCTGGTGCATCAATGATTGTCCAGTAGTACTTAGGTGTGAAGAATTCCTTGTGAGCAACGTCAATGGTAATTCCACGCTCTCTCTCTTCCTTCAATCCGTCCATAACGTATGCTAGACCGAAACCAGCCTTACCGGCTTCTGCTGCTAGCTTTTCGTTCTTTTCAATCACGTGTTCTTCGATATGGCCTGAGTCCAGAAGTAGACGACCTACGGTTGTCGACTTTCCGTGATCTACGTGACCTACGAATACAATATTACGGTGTGGCTTACTCTTGTCTTCCCATTGAGATGGCATAATAATAACTCCTTATCGAGCCTTCCGACATGCAACCCCTATTTGAAAGCGACGCATGAGGATTTATGCGCGTTAGGTAATAAAATCCCACTACTGTACACTATTTCAGCGCTAGATTTCACTCGGTTCCAACGATATCACCTGTGTTAGAGACTTTGTACAATCTTGCCGTACTGGTTAGCCCACTGATTGCTTTAGGTGATCCTGAAATAGCTACTACCTTCTGTCCCGGCTTAACTTCACCAGATTCTACTAACAAGGATAGAGCGTTCTGCATAGTCTTGGATCCTCTTTCATATTCTTCAACCACTATACTATCTATACCCGGTAAGATTTGCACCTTACGTGCAGTCTCAATACTATTAGTCACTGCGGTGACTGGCATGCCTGGCTGATGCAAAGATACCAGTCTGGGTGCATTTCCACGTTCTGTGGCAACCAATATGCGTGATGCATTGGCCATTTTGGCTAATTCAACGCCGGCATGAGCGACGGCTCTAGTGAATCGGTATTTGTTGACTGATTCAGGTTTGAGATTACTCGAATCCAAGCCCTGCTCTGTTGATTGAGCGATTTTAGCCATAGTTTTAACCGATTTAAGCGGATATTTTCCTGAGGCTGTTTCGCCTGAAAGCATAACTCCAGTCGCCCCTTGTCTAATGGCGGTTGAGATATCGCTAACTTCAGCACGAGTTGGTCGAGGATTGACAGTCATAGTTTCAAGCATCTGTGTGGCGACAATTACCGGCATTCCACGCTCTAGTGCACTATCGATGATTTTTTGTTGAGCAATCGGTACTTCCTCAAGCGGAATTTCCACCCCTAAATCGCCTCTTGCCACCATTACTGCATCAGCGATATCCAGAATTTCGTCCAAGTGGTCTAAAGCCATTGGATGTTCTATTTTTGCGACAATCCACGTTGAGAGCCCTCGGTTCTTGATGGTCTCTTTGGCTGGTTGCAAATCCTTTGCCGTTCTAACATAAGATACTGCGATCAAATCGGCACCGGTATCCAGCGCATGTTCTAGAGCACGCTCATCCTTTGGTCCGATCGCTGGCAAATCAACCAAGGTTCCCGGCACATTGATGCCTTTTCTCGAACTTATTGGTCCACCATCTTGTATCCGACAAGTGACTATCCCCCCCGCCTCTCCGGTGGTTGAAATTACTTTGAGTCGAATTAGCCCATCAGCAAGAAGCACTGGGTCGCCTTTCTTCAACTCGGCAGATAGACCAGCATACTGCACTGGTAATTTCTTGTTACTAGCGTCTTCCATGTGCGAGACGCCACAGTGTAATTCGACTTTTTTTCTCATACCTAAGACATGTATTCCTTCGAATTCACCAAGCCTTAGTTTAGGACCAGGCAGGTCTGCTAGAATACAGGTTGGTCGGCCGATTTCGCCTTCCAATGCTCTAATGCGCTGATAGAGTTCGGTTTTCTGCTCTGGCTCGCCGTGCGAATAATTTAGCCGGCATACGTTTACGCCACCTTTTAACAACGCCAGTAAGGTCTTGTCATCATCTGATGCAGGACCGATAGTTGCGACGATACGGGTTCTTCGCATGGTTGTACCTCGATGGCTGCCCATGAAAGGGCTTTCTCATTATATTAGCGTAAATCACTTGTAATGAAGAATTATCACAAATGAGTGAATTTTTTGGTCATTCAGTTTCTCATTATGGATTGCAACAATCCACTCCCCATCACCAAAAGTAGATTCTGTTTCAGTAAACATGTATGAGCTCAATAACAATTGTACACAGTCATCATCATCATCACAATCGCCGTGTTCACGATTATCAAGAGGTGTTTCCGTTGTATTTCTAGCCTCTTCATCTTCCTCATTGTAAGCATAAATATCTAACTTATTCCGACAATTATCGCCCTCTCCGGGAGTTACATCTACGCACTGGTCATCTTCCATTTTTGGATAAGTTAGAATCAACTCAACCTTTCGAATCGTATTGCCTTGGTCTTTATCATAAATTACAGGCATGTCAAATCTAATCTCTTCGGGATCGTTAGAGTTGCCACTATCAATTTCCCAGTCATTATCTGACCAGTAACCATAAAATGATACATAAACCTTGATCTTGTCACCATCCATCTTGCCGGCACTATTGACTACGGAGAGATTGATTTGGTATTCACCTGGTGCAACATCCTTCCATTCTACAGATTCGCCAGTAAGGTCAGCATCATTTTCAGTGTTGCCATCGCCGTCAGAATCTACCTCTAGATCTAGGTCCCAATTATAATCGGTAATGTATTGGTCTTCACCGCCTGCTTCGGTATCATAAGCATCCAGCATAATGTCTCGAGTGTCTTGTATTTCTCGGTCGGAGCCAGGGTCTTTGTCCATGGCACAAATCCACAAAATAATATCCCGAGTATTATCGATTCCCTCGTACATGCAATCCTCTTCATCAGTATACTGAGTAATCTCGGCGGTCGGTGAGCCAACTGGTGCCTCTGAGACGGTAATATCCTTGGTTTGTGTACTACTCTTACTGCCTGAAACTACCGTCAATGTTACG